>Ga0114921_10000115_pt1 | contig 32450 bp, 28 predicted proteins | sample BentaG_FD_87016 | JGI IMG/M metagenome (GOLD analysis project Ga0114921, IMG submission 87016) | Deep subsurface microbial communities from South Atlantic Ocean to uncover new lineages of life (NeLLi) - Benguela_00093 metaG | ecosystem: Environmental > Aquatic > Marine > Oceanic > Sediment ... | reverse complement strand
TATCCGCTATGTTCGAAATGGCTCCATACTTCTTTTTTTAACTTTTTTTTATTCATTGTATTCCCTCCTTTTTGCATTTGTAAAGTTACAATCAACCCTGGTGCTTGTCATCCTGTAGAGATTATCTCGCCATCCAATAAAGTCACAGCAGATTTTACTATCTGGTCTTCCAGTAAATCTTTTTTTGTGTAATCAGACTTCTCTTTTTTCTTTTCTACCTTTAAAAATAGCTCCAGTTCTCTACCGAAATAGGTTTTCAGTTCTTCCTGAATAACAGCACGATTTGAAGACTCGATATATTCTTTGTGGAAATCGCCCTCACTGGGGAAAGTTATGGTCAATCTGTTCTCTTCTAACTTTAAAGGTTTTGCTCCAGCCAACCAACTTCCTAAATAAGAAATCTTTTCTTTTATTTTATTTGTAAATGATAACCATTCTTCAGTTATATCCTCAAGTGTCAGATATTTATCTTTTTTTTTAGTAAATTCTGATTCAAGTCTATCCAATCTATCAAATATTTCGGAGAGACGAACAGAGGACTCAAGTTTTGATATTCTCAAAAAAGTAGCTTCCACCACTGTTCGGGGCTGCATACTTCTCTTCATCTCCACTTCGAGTCTACACATTATATTCAAAACCCTTAACAAATCGTCGGCATCAAACTTCTGCGCCTGGGTTTTATATCTCTGTAGATTGTATCGCAACTCTTCCAGATCTGCACCAATTTTCACCAACTGGAGCGCTCTCATATGTTCAATGCATCCGATGACGAACTCATGAAGGTCATAACCATTATTTATTGTTCTATCTATAATATCTAAACATCTGCTCGATTCTTTGGATATGAATGCATTTGCGAGTTCAAAATATACATCTGCTTCGCAAAGTCCTAATACGGTAACCACATCGTCTTTTTTGATGGCCTTTTCGCTGTATGAGGCTAACTGGTCGAGCATACTTTCTGCGTCACGTATACTCCCGTCGGCCTTTTTTGAGATAAGAAACAGGGCATCTTCATCTATCTTTATCTCTTCTGCCTTCGATATATAGATTATACGGTTAGTTATCTCCTTAATAGATAGTTTTCTGAAATCGAATCTCTGGCATCTGGAAAGTATCGTCGGAATGACTCTATGGGGTTCGGTGGTTGCAAATATGAATATCACATGGGCAGGTGGCTCTTCCAATGTTTTCAGAAGGGCATTGAATGCCTCTGTAGTCAACATATGAACCTCATCGATGATATAAACTTTGAATTTGCCCCTGATTGAAGCATATTTTACATTTTCTCTCAAATTTCTTATCTCATCAATACCCCTATTTGAAGCACCATCGATTTCATAGACATCCACAGATTCTGAAGAGGCGATCTCGATGCAGGAAGCACACTTCCCACAGGGTGTCTGGGTTGGTCCATTGACACAGTTCATCGCCTTTGCAAGAATTCTTGCAGTAGTAGTCTTGCCCACCCCTTTTGGTCCTGCAAAGATATAAGCATGTGCAACCCTTTTAGATTTTATTGCATTCTTCAAAGTCTTCGTTATATGTTCTTGACCAATCACCTCATCAAAGGTCTGGGGTCTATACTTTCTCGTCAAAGCTATATACTTCATCTTTTTTATTTAATTAAATTGAATTTAATAGTCAAGAGAAAAGAAACGTTATTTCTCTTGACCTTTGGAAGATGGTAAGTATATTATAAAAAATATGAAAAAATTCAAATTAGCATCTGATTTTAAACCAACAGGTGACCAACCTCAGGCAATACAAAAGTTGACCGATCGCATTTTGAAGAAAAAGCGTTATCAGACCCTATTGGGAGTCACAGGCTCCGGTAAAACTTTTACGATGGCAAATGTCATAGCCAATACCAAGAAACCTACACTGGTTATCTCACACAATAAGACCCTCGCAGCGCAACTCTATGGCGAATTCCTCCAGTTCTTCCCTCACAATGCAGTGGAATATTTCATCTCATATTATGACTACTATCAACCAGAGGCTTATGTTCCACAGACGGATACATATATAGAGAAGGATGCGTCAATAAATGATGATATAGACCGTCTTCGACTTAAAGCAACCGCTTCTTTATTGGAAAGGAGAGATGTCATAATAGTCGCATCTGTTTCCTGTATATTCGGTCTCGGTTCACCAAGAGATTACAGAGAACTTCTCATTATGCTCAATAGAGGTCAACAATTGGAACGGGATGTGTTCTTGAGGAAGTTGGTGGATATACATTATACCAGAAACGATATGGATTTTATAAGAGGCAGTTTCAGGGTGAGAGGTGATGTGGTGGAGATTCATCCAGCTTATGAAGAGAGAGGTATAAGGGTCGAGTTCATTGGAGATGAGATAGATGAGATTGCTGTTGTGGACCCCCTCAAAGGGGATGTGTTAGAAAAGCCTAACAGAATCACCATATATCCTGCAAGACATTTTGTGACAACACAGCCAAAACTTGAGGATGCGATTCGAACTATAGATAAAGAACTGAATGAAAGATTGAAATGGCTCCATTCACAAAATAAATTACTCGAGGCGCAGAGGCTGGAGAGTAGGACAAGATATGATATTGAGATGATGCGTGAGATAGGTTACTGTCCTGGTATAGAAAATTACTCTCGTCACATATCCGGCAGAAAGGAGGGTGAACGGCCATCCTGTCTTTTAGATTATTTCCCCCATGATTTTTTGATTATAATCGATGAATCCCATGTGACCATACCACAGATTCAGGGGATGTATAAAGGGGATAGAGCGAGAAAAGAGACGCTTGTCGAATTTGGTTTCAGACTCCCATCTGCGCTCGATAATAGACCTTTGAGATTCGACGAGTTCGAGACACTCATAAATCAGATGATATTTGTATCAGCAACCCCTGCGGACTATGAACTAAACAAATGTAGTAATAAAGTGGTTGAACAGTTGATCCGCCCAACCGGACTCATAGACCCAAAGGTCACGGTAAAACCAACAAAGGGACAGGTAGATGACCTGCTTGAGGAGATAAGAAAAAGGGCAGAAAAGAAAGAGAGAGTTTTAGTTACAACTTTGACGAAGAGAATGGCTGAAGATCTGGCAGAGTATTTCACCTCGATGGATGTGAAGGTCAGGTATCTCCACTCGGAGATAGATGCGATTGAGAGGGTTGATATTTTGAGAGGACTGCGACTGGCGGATTTTGATGTGCTCGTTGGGATAAATCTATTGAGAGAAGGACTGGATTTGCCAGAGGTCTCTTTGGTTGCTATCTTAGATGCGGACAAGGAAGGATTTCTTCGCTCTTACAGGTCTTTAATTCAGACCGCTGGAAGAGCAGCGAGAAACATAGGTGGTGAAGTTATAATGTATGCGGATAAGATTACCCATTCGATGAAAGAGGCGATTGAGGAGACAGAGAGAAGAAGGAAGGTGCAGATTGACTACAATCGAAAACACAATATAACCCCTAAAAGTATAGTAAAATCTGTAGAGCAAGTATTGAAAACAACTGCAGTTGCAGAAGCAAAAGAAGTATTGAAGATAGAAGAGGAAGAAGAGGATGAAAGGTTGAGCGGGCTCGACAGACTTGAGAAGATAAGGGAACTTGAAAGGAGGATGCGTATGCTGGCTGAGGAGTTAAGATTTGAGGATGCTGCGAAACTTAGAGACAGAGTAAGAAAACTGAGAAAACCAAAAAAGAGAAGATTGCCCAAAAGGAAATATAAAAGAATAAAACATTAAGCCCCGCTTCCCACTCATTGCGAGGGACGAAGCAAACTCGGAGATTCCTCATGGAGTTTACACTGAACGAAGTGAATGTGCTCGGAACAGGCTCCGCAATCTCACAACCTATCAAGACGCAAATAGAAGGGATTTAATTGGGATTTTGAACACTGCAGGTGGAGTAACAACTTTTTCACAGGTGACCCCCGATTAGGTCACATTAGTTGTTTTTGATTTAACTTTCAAAGAATTACAATTTTATGAATAATGAATGAACCGTCCCCATATCTCCCATATCCTTCCCATATCCCTTTCGAAAGTAGTCTATCCCCTTGTTAAAGTCACAGAGTCAAGCACCATCCCCAAAGCAGTCTCTATACGAACTCATTCTTGTAAGAAACTATACACAGTTTGTGCATACTTCTCCGTTTCTTCCATATCTGGAAAATGTGCACTGTGCTCGAAAACAATTAAACGAGCTCTTGGGATAAGCGTAGCTACATCCCTACATGACTCAATGCCTACGTTTCTATCATACAATCCTACAATCACGAGAGTAGGTACTCGAATAAGATGAACCCGGTTTAGTAAGGGAACACCTCTCGGCTGCTTTGCTATGGCTTTAAACATTTCACCGGTATTTACCAGACCACTTTCTCTCCATAGTTTTCGATTCATTTTTGCCACTTTATCATTATGGAATAAGAAACAATCTACTGTTTCGGTATCCACCATTTCCCAAACCTTTTCAAGCCGCTTTTCCGATAATGTTTTTTCATTGATTATCTTCCGAATCTTGAGTGACATATCTCCTTTCGCAACTCTCAGAAAACCATAAAGTTGAACACAAGCCATGCGTTCATTAAAGAAACTGCCGATGTCTTTACCTCTTCCTAAACTTGGAGCCTGAACAATCAATTTCTCAACATGATTTGGATATGCCAGTGCGTATTCCAAAGCCAGCTCGCCGCCAAATGAAAAACCAAGGGGGATAATCTTTTCTAACCCCAATCTTTGACGCAGGATTTCCAGATCAGAAACAAGTATAGGTATCGAGTAAGCGTTTGAATCTTCTGGTGATGCTGATCGGCCAGATCCACGCTGTTCGTAGTAAATTACTTTTGCAAAAGCCTCCAACTTTGGACCAATTGTTCGTTCAAAATTGTAGATGTTACCACCAGGCCCACCATGAATAACCACGATCGGAGCTTTGGAATGTTCTACGCCAGCAATTTTATACCAATGAGTGATGCCATTTAGTTCAACTTGGCCTTCACCTTTATTTAGAACAGATAGGTTTCTTGATCCTACGTTAGTCATTGAAACATTATTAAAGATCGCCAATAACAAACTTATTAACGACAGAAGTATCAGAAAACGATTCACTTTCAAATCTCCTATTTACAATAATTGATTTACGCCTAACATAAGTTTATCTGTACTAATAAAATTACGATTACTGCTTTGTTTAACCATATAAACCTCCTTTTTTATTTATTTTTTTGTTCACTTATTCACTTTATTTATAAGCATTTAGATAAAAAACCTAATAAACTCAAAATAGGTAAAATGGGGACAGTAATCATTTATTTGTTTTAAAAACTATTTAAATCAAATAGTTGAGTTTGTCCTGAGCCTGCCGAAGGGTTTATCCTGAGCCTGCCGAAGGGTTTGTCCTGAGTGAAACCGAAAGGCCCGACCCCATTTTGCCCTCGGCACCAATGTTTTATAAACTGATCCCTTTACGATAAATATCTTTTCGATGCTTGATTCTTAAAAGATAAATACACTCTTCATCAAATGTATATACCAATCTATAAGATCTTTTGAAAGTAACTCTCCAAACTTTTTTGTAACCTTCAAGTTTCTTAATATTCAACCTTTTATCAAATACATCCTCGCGAAGTATACATACTATTTCCCATGCTTCTTTCTGGATATCCACAGGAAGAGTTTTTAAATCCCTTGTAAATACTGAGGTTTTTTCAATCCTACGCATATTTCATTTAAGATACAAAATTATCAAAGTTTTTCACCCTCTTGCTTTTCTTGCGAGCTACTTCAGTAAGGGCAACATCCATTCCCTCAACAAACTCTTCTTTGTAAAGTAATTTCGGATCAATATATTGCTCCAAAAAGTCACCGATGGTACGGTATGCCTTCAAAATCTTATTAAGATCCTTAATAGGAATCTTCACTGCTGTTTTATCCATCTTCTCTCACCTCCTTAATTTCTTATCTTATTATAGAAAACATTCTTCTGAGAGTCCAAACCGATTTCATATAACATTTATATTATGAAAAGAAAAAGTTCGATTTCATGATAATATATAATGCAATAAATTCATGCAAAAGTCAACTCTTTTCTTCATCAATTTTAAAGGAGGTGATTTGCCAAGGGGGAATTTAGGGTTACTCTTTTAAATTATAAAACTCGTATTTTTTGGACGCAGATTCCCGCAGATTTATGGGATTTAATTTGGATTTTGGATTTTGTAATATTGGGATTTCTCAAATATGGGCTCTGTCTCCATATTTCGTATTGTTTCATATTATTCGTGTAATTCGTGTGTTTCGTGGGTTTCTTTTTTCTTGACTTTTTTTTGAACTTTTCTATAGATTAAGAACAAAGGAGGTATAATGGGAAAAATAAAGGTTGCAATAATAGGCGTCGGTAATTGTGCTTCCTCTTTAGTTCAAGGAATTCATTATTACAGAAATGCTAAAGAGGGGGAGAGGATTGCTGGAATTATGCATACCAATCTTGGTGGTTATAGCATAGGCGATATCGAATTCTCCGCTGCCATCGATATAGATAAACGGAAAGTGGGGAAAGATCTTGCCGAAGCAATTTACACCTACCCGAATAACACTTATAAATTTTGCAGTGTTCCAAAGTTTGGGATTAGAGTTCTTCGTGGTATGACACACGACGGGCTCGGTGAATATCTGTCAAAGATAATAGAGAAGGCACCTGGTCCCACTGCCGATATTGTGGGAGTTCTGAAAGATACGAAGACCGATATGGTAATCAATTACCTTCCTGTGGGCAGTGAAGAAGCAACGAAATGGTATGTTGAACAGATATTAGAAGCTGGATGTGGTTTTATAAACTGTATACCTGTTTTCATAGCGAGGGAGAGATACTGGCAGAGAAGATTCCGTCAGGTTGGACTCCCTGTTATTGGGGATGATATAAAGTCGCAGGTTGGCGCCACTATTCTACACAGAGTTCTGGTAAATCTATTTAACGACCGTGGTGTAACCTTAGAACGCACCTCCCAGTTGAATGTGGGTGGGAATACGGACTTTTTGAATATGCTTGAAAGGAAGAGACTCGCTTCAAAAAAGGTATCAAAAACACAGGCTGTAACATCACAGATACCTTACGATATAGGAGAGGAAAATATCTACATAGGTCCCTCAGACTATGTTGCATGGCTCAAAGATAGGAAGTGGGCGCACATGCGTGTAGAAGGCAGAACGTTCGGTGATGTTCCACTAAATATAGAGCTAAAACTTGAGGTATGGGACTCACCAAATTCTGCTGGCGTCGTCATAGATGCAATCAGATGTATGAAATTAGCACTCGATAACAAAATATCCGGTGCCATCCGTGAGCCATCTTCTTACTTTATGAAATCACCCCCTGCGCAATTTCCTGATAATATATGTAGAGAAAAAGTTGAAAAGTTTATACGGAAGTATGGAAAGAAATCCAAAAAGTGATGGGGGGACTGTTCATTACTTTTGAGGGCATCGAGGGATCTGGAAAGACAACCCAGGCTAAACGGCTCTATAAATATTTAAAAAACAAGAAAATTCCGTGTATCTTCACAAGAGAACCCGGGGGACCCAGGATTTCAGAGAAGATAAGAAGACTACTCTTAGATGCTGATAATTATGGTATGTACAAAAAAACCGAACTCCTCCTTTATGCCGCATCCCGTGCTGAACATGTTTCTCGAATCATAAAACCTGCTCTAAAAATCGGCAAGGTAGTGATTTCAGATAGGTTCTCCGATTCAACCTTTGCCTATCAAGGCGGTGGAAGGAAAATTTCTATGAAAACTGCTCGAATGATAAATGATTTTGCTACAGAGCGTCTCAAACCGAACCTCACATTTATAATAGACCTTCCTGTAAGGGTTGGGCTAAAAAGGTTATCGAAGACCGATAGGATTGAAAAAGAACGAGAAGAATTTCATACACGTGTCAGAAGTGAGTATTTGAAGATAGCAAAAGAGGAACCACAACGGGTGAAGATAATAGATGGTACAAAGGGCGTAGAGGAGCAGACAGGAGAGATAGTATCTGCCGTTCATAGGTATCTTAAAAGGAGAGCAAGGTGAAGAAATTGAGGATAATTGGAACGGGTTCTGCATTGCCTGAGAAGGTCTTGACCAATGCCGAACTCGAAAAGATGGTTGATACCTCAGATGAGTGGATAACGACACGCACCGGTATAAAAGAGAGAAGAATAGCGGATGACAATACAGCCACTTCCGACCTTGTAGTTGAGGCATCTAAACTCGCACTACAACAGGCGGGCTTGAATGCATCAGATTTGGATGCGATAATCGTCGCAACGGTGACGCCCGACACATTTTACCCCTCTACCGGCTGCTGGGTTCAAAAGGGTCTTGACATCAAAGGGATTCCCGCTTTTGATTTGTCTGCTGCATGTTCTGGATGGCTTTACGGACTGGAAGTAGCGAGCGGACTTCTGACGACGGGTACTTGCAAGTATATACTACTCGCAGGTGCGGAGTGTATGTCGAAGGTTACAAACTGGGAAGATAGAAATACCTGTGTACTATTCGGTGACGGTGCAGGTGCCTCTGTAGTGGCTGCCACGAACGATGACTGCGGAATTCTCTCATCCACATGGGGAGCAGATGGCACGATTGGAGACCTTTTAGTTCAACCCGCCGGTGGAACGAGACTTCCAGCAAGTCATGAAACGGTAGATAAGAAGTTACATACTGTTCATATGAAAGGAAATGAAGTGTTCAAACACGCGGTAAGGTCTATGGGTGATGCAGCAGCCTATGCGCTCAAGGAGGCGAATGTGACTGGTGAGGAGATTGCACTCTTCATCCCACATCAGGCGAATCTCAGAATAATAGAGGCGACCTGTAGAAGGGCAAAGGTCTCGATGGATAAGACTTACATAACGGTTCACAAATACGGGAATATCTCTGCCGGGACGATACCCATCGCACTCGATGAGGCGAACAGAATAGGAAGGATAAAGAGGGGGGATACACTTCTATTTGCTTCTTTCGGTGCGGGCTTCACCTGGGCAGCAATAGTGTTGAAATGGTAAGGAGGATAAAGGCTATGCTTGGATGGGTAGAGCTTATACAAGTTCGGTACCCTTATCAAGGGCACTCTTATTTACAGCGAGAAATTTTTCCTTGCCAGGAAAAACTTTTGGAAGAGAAGATTTTATATTTTTAAGTGTAACAGCCCTGGTCTTTGCTACATATGCTCCTATAACGACCATATTGGCAGACTTTGGAGTTCCTAACCCTTCTGCTATCTCATTAGCCGGAACAGCAAGAATTTCTATATCGTTTCTATTTGGCTTCTTTGAGATAAGCGAGGAGTTATATATTAGTAACCCGCCTTTCTTTATTTTAGGCTGAAATTTATCAAATGACGGCTCATTCATTGCAATGACTGTATCTGGGTTAGTAACTATTGGCGATGCTATCTCGGAAGTAGAAACGATTACTGAACAGTTAGCTGTTCCACCCCTCATTTCGGCTCCATAAGATGGGAAATGTGTGCAGTGTTTCTTCTCCACCATCGCTGCAGTTGCTAATAGAACTCCTGCCTTTATGACTCCTTGTCCCCCAAAACCTGCTATTATTACCTCTTGTTTCATGTGGGTTTTTTCTGTGTTAAATCTTTATAAACGCCGAGTGGATAGTATGGAATCATCTTTTCATCTACATATTCGCACGCCTTTCTGGGTGTCAACCCCCAGCCTGTTGGGCAGGGTGAGAGAATTTCGACCAATGAAAAACCAAGTCCATCGAGTTGAATCCGAAATGCCTTCTTAAGTGCTCTCTTTGCACGGAGAACATTTGCAGCTTTGTTCAGGGCAACCCTCTCCAGATATACTGGTCCATCAAGGGCGCTGAGCATTTCACAGACCTTTATTGGATAACCATGTATTTTAGGGTCTCTTCCGTAAACACTAGTCGTAGTCTTCTGCTTCGGCATCGTTGTTGGTGCCTGCTGACCACCAGTCATACCATAAATAGCATTATTGATAAAAATGACAGTGAAATTCTCTCCCCTTGTAGCGGCATGAATTGTCTCCGCAGTACCTATAGCGGCTAAATCTCCATCACCCTGATAACTGAATACAATCACATCAGGCCGGACCCTTTTCATACCTGTGGCAGCCGCAGGACACCTACCGTGCGCAACCTGTATCATATCACAGTTGAGATATTCATCCAGAAAAACAGCACATCCCACAGGTGCAATTCCTATTGTTCTCTCCTTTATGTCAAATTCATCTATCACTTCGGCTATCAACCGATGAACGATGGCATGTCCACAGCCAGGACAATACCTCATCGGAATCTTCGTCATACTTTGCGGTTTCTTGAAAATCTTTTGCATATCTACTTTAATGCCTGTTTTACTGCCTTCAAAACTTCCTCACCAGTAGGAACATTTCCCCCAGGCCTGCCGTGGAAGTGTATCTTCGCTTTACCCTCTACAGCTAACTGAACATCCTCAATGAGTTGTCCAATGCTCATTTCAACTACCAGGAAATTTTCAACCCTACTGGCAAGTTCATTAATTATCTTTCGGGGAAACGGCCATAAAGTGATGGGTCTAATAAGACCAATTTTTATTCCCTCTTCTCTCCCTCTCACAAGAGTATCTATAGACACCCTGGCAGCTGTTCCATAGGCTACGATAATAATATCAGCATCATCTGTGTATCTCTCCTCATATCTTACCTCGTTCTCTTTTATTCTTTTATATTTCTCATAAAGTTTCCAGTTAAATTTTTCAAGCCTATCAGAATCCATCCTGAGTGTGTTTATGATTCTTCTTTTTCTATTCTTGCAGCCTGTTAATATATAATCCTTTGGTGGGAGTTTATCAACATCAATAAAATCAAAGGTAAATCCCATTGGCTCCATCATCTGTCCCAATAGACCATCAGCAAGCACCATTGCAGGATTCCTATACTTGTCAGCAAGGTCGTATGCTAATTTAGGGAAATTCCCCATTTCCTGAACAGAGTTAGGTGCGAGACAGATAACCCGATAGTCGCCCTGAGCCCCTCCCCGAGTTGACTGAAAGTAATCGGATTGAGCAGGCGAAATATTGCCAAGCCCAGGACCTCCTCTGACTACTGAGGCATAGAAACAGGGAAGTTCAGCAGCTGTCATATATGATATTCCTTCTTGTTTCAGGCTTATTCCACATCCAGATGACGAAGTCATTACCCTTGCGCCCACAGCGGATGCACCAAATAACATATTGATAGCAGAAATCTCGGATTCTGCCTGAATGAATGTCCCTCCCACCTCGAAGAGTCGCCACGAAAGATATTCAGGAATCTCATTCTGGGGTGTAATTGGATAGCCTGCAAAGAACCTGCACCCAGCACGAACAGCACCCTCTGCCAGAGCCTCATTCCCTTTCATCAACATTCTCTCCCCTGTTTTATATTTCGTTTTCAACATCGATCTTTTGGGCTTTGAAGATTTTAGTGAAAGTTGTTTTCTCTTATTCATAATTTTCTAACTTCAATTGCTATCTCAGGACAGACCTGATAGCATAATGTACAGCCTGTACATTCCTCTATTTGGGTAATTCGGACAGGATGGAAGCCTTGTTGGTTATAATAAGGTACCTCCTCCAATATTTTTTTGGGACAAGCATCGATACAATAACCACACTCTTTACAAAGTGCTTCATCAATACTTACTTCTGCCTTCACCTGCCATCTATTTACAGAAAAATGTATCTTTTGTCAAGAAAAAAGAATAAGACAAACCCTTCCCCAGGAATCTCGCTTAAACGAGATATTTGGGGAGATACTTGTGGGGAGATACTTGGGGACGGTTCTCTTTTTATTTTGCCTTTTCATATCTCTTTGGGTCTGCCTCCTTTGTTAGGAAATCTTTTAACTCCACAAGAAAAAAAGAGAACCGTCCCCATTTACATTTATTCCGTTCTGACCACTACTTTGCCCTTTTTTATTACATACTTTACAAAGTTCGTTGTGAAGCGATAGGAGAGATGCTTGTAGTTCGGAATGTTCAGTATTATTATGTCTGCCTGTTTCCCCTTCTCTATACTGCCGATTCTATCTCCTCTGCCTATCGCACAGGCAGCATTTATCGTAGAGGAGGTTATCGTCTCTGCGGGGGTCATACCAAGTAGCAAACACCCCAATCCAATAATCACAACCATCCCTTCGATTAAACAGGTGCCAGGATTAAAATCGGTTGCTAATGCTACAGGGATTTCCATATCTATCAGTTTCCTTGCTGGTGCAAAATTTTTAGATTTGAGTGTCAGACTGGTTCCCGGGAGTAAAACCGACACAACGCCTCTCTTTTTCATCAGTTGCAACCCTTCAGGGGAAGGGTATACGAGATGGTCTGCAGAAATTGCTCCGAGTTTACCAGCAAGCAGTGACCCACCCGATGTGGAGAGTTCATCCGCATGTACCTTTAAACCCAATTTATGTCTTTTTGCAAACTTCAAAATTTCAAGGGATTCATCGTAACTGAATACCCCCCTCTCACAAAATACATCACAAAACTCTGCCAGACTCATTTTTGAAACCTCTACAATCATCCCTTTTATTAAATTTATGTATTCCGCCTTGCTCTGTTCTTCCGGAACCTCGTGAGCACCCAAGAAGGTGGAGGCTATCTCCATCGGATGGATTCTGTTCAATTCATGTATGACTCTTAACAGCTTCATTTCATTCTCGAAATCCAATCCATACCCGCTCTTTATCTCAACGGTGGTAGTTCCCCATTCAAGTATTCTGTCCAGTCTGATCTTTGCAAGGGCAAGCAATTCTTGTTCAGAAGCTTCTCTCGTTGCCCTGACAGTATTTTTAATTCCACCACCTCTCTTTGCAATCTCCTCATAACTGAGACCTTTGAGTCGGAGTTCAAACTCGGTCTCTCGAGTGCCTGCAAATACAAGATGTGTATGTGGGTCGACAAATCCAGGCATAACTAACTTTCCCGTTGCATCTATGATTTCAGTCTTTGGGGTGATCTCTACCTTTTTAATAACTTCATCGGTCTTGCCAACATACTCTATCCCCTCGTTTGAAATTGCTACTGCCCCATCTTTAATGATTCCGATATTCTCCATCTCCACACCTTTGCGGGGATGTTTTCCTGCAAGGGTTATGAGTTCAGAACAATTTTTTACAAGAAGTGAAATACCCATTTGTGGAGTTATTATCCCAGATTATACATTAAACTGAGAAATCCCAATACTACCAAATTCAAAGAAATCTAAGACCTTATATTTAATTCGTGATAACCTGTCCCGCACTTATGCATAAGTGCGGGGTTCGTGGTTAAAGTATTATTTGAGATCATAAAGCCAAAAATGCCATTATCAGCACAAGTTCAAGCCATACGACAGAGAATATTCTATTGAAGTAAACCTCTGCTCGCTTTGTACTATACAGCCAATCTGGCTTGACCTTCGTATCAAAAATCTCGGTTTCACTTACATTGCCATAGAGGTCGGTGGTCTCTATATAATATTCGATCTCTTTAAGTGTACGAGGTATTATCCTTTTCTGGAAAGTGTAAATCTTCACAAGGGAGTCCTGAAAGCAACTATCTGGGTACATGGGGAAGATGTAAAAATTTTTCCCTCCCTTCCTCCTTATATTCAAAAACACATCCTTGGGTGGGTCAAAATCGCTTATTTTTACATTGAAGGACACCCTTTTTGAAACCCTCTTTTTCAAATCTGGCATCACTTCAAAGACATCCACATCGGTAATAAAAGGTGGACTTTCTAAAAACGGCAGGCTCTGTAATTCAAATCCCTCACTCTCAACATTCTCTGTAATTTTGAGAGAATCTCTAACTATAGAGTTGACTATCTTTTTAAATGAATTTGCAGAATACTCGCCTATTGGCACTAAATTCCTCGTTAAAAGATTTATCTTTAATGGCAGTTCACCCTCGATTATCAGATCGACAATCCTTATTTCAAATGGCTGGCGTATCACGCCTGCAAAGATATTTCTTTTTTCCAGATACCTGCAAAAAGAGTCTGTAACAGCAACATTTTGACTACCATCCACATTGAAAAATTTTTCGACACCCACTATATAGGGAAATCTCTCTTCTTCAAAACTGGTACTCAACAAAACAAGTGTTATAAATAGGCTTATCATCTTTGAAAAACAAGTTTTGTAGAAAATATAGAGAGTCCTTCACCGAGTTGTAAAACGAAGGTTATATATGGTACTTTAAAAGTTGAATGTGGTGTCCTTAAACCCAGACTGAACTCGTAAAGATTCTTGTGTTCATACTCCGCTTCAATCTGCAAAAAGTCATCAACTCGAAATCTACATCCGATTAAAATACCGCTGTTTTCAAGTTCATAATCTATTGGGATATCATTTTTAATCATATTTCCTGCTATGTGCAGATAGCCATATCCGAGACACAAACAAAAAGAGGGGGAGAGTGAATAGGAAACAACCGGCTCGATACCGATAGAATATATGTAATTATCTTTATTCAGATGGAGTGCTTCAACCTCGAGACCACTTTTCAAATCTACCTTTTTAAATCTCAATTTAGTCTCGAACTCGAAATTCAAAGTAAATGTATTCGCATCTTTTGATGCCACATCTTTGATGTAAGAGAAACCATATCCGACCTTACTGAGAATCGGAGTTGAGAGAGTCAAGATTAAAGGTATAAACAGAAAATTAAACATCCAGGTTCTTCACCTCTGCAGAATGTTGTTCGATGAACTCTCTGCGAAGGCTTACCTCATCCCCCATAAGTGTTTTAAATATACGATCCGCCTCTACAGCATCCTCAAGGGTGACTTTTTTCATAGTTCTCCGTTCAGGATTCATAGTAGTACTCCATAGCTGTTCAGGACTCATCTCGCCCAGACCTTTATATCTTTGAATTTCGACTTTATCTTCGGAAGCCTTCTTTAAAAATTTGCCAAGCTCTTCATCGCTATATAAATAGTATTCTTTTTTATTCTTTTTGATTCTATAAAGAGGTGGTTGTGCAATGTATACATAGCCCGACTCTATAAGTTCCCTCATATATCTGAAGAAGAATGTCAAAAGCAGCGTTCTGATATGTGAACCATCAACATCTGCATCTGTCATAATTACTATCTTATGATATCGTGTTTTATCCGGGTCGAACTCCCCGGCGATACCTGCTCCTAATGCTGTTATTATAGTGCGTATCTCTTCATTGGCAAGGATCTTGTTCAGTCTGGATTTCTCAACATTCAGAATTTTTCCTTTGAGTGGAAGGATGGCCTGGAAGGTTCTATCCCTCCCCTGTCTTGCAGAACCACCTGCTGAGTCACCCTCAACGAGGTAGAGTTCACAAAGAGAAGGGTCTTCCAATGAACAATCTGCGAGTTTTCCAGGAAGGTTATAGGATTCGATCAAACTCTTTCTTCTCGTCAACTCTCTTGCCTTTCTGGCTGCCTGACGAGCCCTTGCCGCAGAGAGTGCCTTTTTTAAGATTGTAGATGCTACTTTCGGATTCCGTTCAAGATAGTTCTGTAAATTTTCTGTTACATAGGATTCGACCAACCCCTTCACCTCCGAGTTGCCGAGTTTGGTCTTTGTCTGACCCTCAAACTGTGGGTTTTGAAGTTTACAGGATACTACTGCTGTTAAACCTTCCCTCGAGTCTTCACCCACGATGATGATACCGCCTTTAAGAAGATTTTTTTCTCGGGCATATTCATTGAGTGTCTTTGTGAGGGCTGATTTAAAACCCGATAGATGGGTTCCCCCTTCATGGGTGTCTATAGTATTGCAAAATGTGAATATATTTTCCATATACTCATCGTTATATTCGAACGCCACATCCAATTCGAATTTTTCCTTTTTAACAGAGATACAGACAGGTTTGTGCAGAGAGACTCTTCCTCTATCGATGAATTTTATAAATTCTTCAATACCGCCTTCAAATTTCAATTCATCTTTTCGTTTTGTCTTCTCCTCTTTCAGTTCAATGAGCAAACCCTTATTTAAAAAGGCGAGCTCTTTCAATCTATCACAGATGGTATCATAATTCAAATCAACCTTTTTGAATATGAGTGGGTCCGGTTTGAAGGTGACCTTTGTCCCTATTCTATCGGTTTTTTTAATGATTTTAAGTGGTGAGACGGTCATGCCTCTTTCATATCGCTGGTAGTATATCTCATTGTTTCTGTAAACTTCGACTTCGAGCCACTCTGAAAGGGCGTTGACCACCGATACCCCAACGCCGTGTAGCCCACCTGAGATTTGATAAATCTTTCCATCAAATTTGCTGCCGGAGTGTAGCATAGTCATAACTACTTCTACACCAGGTTTTTTCTGGGTTGGGTGCACATCGACAGGTATACCTCTACCATTATCTATCACGCTAACACTCTTATCTCGGTGGAGTATAACTTCAATATGATTGCAATAACCTGCCAGGGTTTCATCAATGGAGTTATCAACCACCTCATAAACGAGGTGGTGCAAACCTCTACTCCCTGTATCTCCAATATACATAGCAGGGCGGCGTCTCACCGCCTCAAGCCCTCTCAAGATATGAATCTTCTTTGCATCGTAGGCTTCTGCCAAGTTATCCCTCCTTTTTCTTGCAATTCAGACACTGATTATCATAGATACTAAAGAGAAAATAAGAAAATGGAAATTGTGAAACTGAATTGACAAATTTCTTAATTTCCAATTTCCTAATTTCTATTTTCTGTTGTAAATCAGTGTCTACTATCTGAATCACTGTCTTTTCTCTGTAAGAATATTATGTCATCGATAACCCTTTTCCCAATCCTTCTGTTTATCTCGTTGATAAATTTGCGTTTAAGAAAGATGAGTTCATTCATCCAAACAGGATTCTCAACTTCTACTAATAGTTTTCTCCCCTTCACTTTTTTGGGTCTGGTCTTCTTTGAGATGAGTTTACCGACCACCTCATTCCAGATTTGGATGGATTCGTATTTTCTAATGTTTTCTGTCAGACCTAAATTTTTTATAGCATCTCCAATTACAGTATTTATCTTCACTGGCCTTGCCATAATATACATCTGCATAGTTTTTTCTGAAATGTCAAGAAAAAAAGAAACCACGAGTTAATTGAATGCACACGAATAATATAAAAAATTCTCAAAAAGAACCCACGGAGAGCGAAGAGCCAACAGAGAAGAGCACAGGTATGGGGAAATTGGGAGAATTCCCTTTTGTCATTACGAGTCCCGATTTATCGGGGCGTGGCAATATATTTTCCTCCTACTTAATCTTCTGACTGACAATCTTCATTCTCATTGAATCAAATGTAAGTTTATCCTTTTTGAAACTTCCATAGGATGCAATTACATTAAGCCCCACGGATTCGAGCATTGATTTTAGTTCATGAAATGAATATAGCCTGACAGGGACATCTTTCTCAATTCTCTCTCCTCCTTGAATTATTATCTGTTTGCCATAGTTAATACTTGTTGCAAGGTCAAACTTGCGGGTCTCAAGCACTAAACATTTTCCGATCTCTCTCCAGTCCTTTTTTAGGTAATTTCTGATAATCCAATCCCGATTTATAACATCTATCAGAAACCTGCCGGCAAGCTTCAAGGCATTTGAGACATTCTCAAGTACCTTGAGATTATCTTTATCTTTAAAGAAACCAAATGAAGTAAACATATTGATTACTGCATCGAATTTCTGATTGAAGGATATGTTTCGCATATCATTTTCAACGAATTTTACATTTACTCCCCTTTTCTCGGCCTTATTTCGTGCAGTCTCTAAATACTGTTTTGTAAAGTCAACCCCTGTTACTTTATAGCCCCTCTTTGCGAGTTCAGTAGAATGCCTTCCCAATCCGCAACATAGGTCAAGAATAGTTGCATTTTTAGAAAGTGAGAGCACATCTTCAATAAAATCAACTTCTTCTGGTGCTCTTTCCTCAAAAGATTCCAAAATAGTCTTACCATAAGGTCCATCAAAGAATTCTTTCCACCATTCCATTTTACCCAAGACGAAAGTCTTCCGGATACATAAAAGAGAAACCTGCCTTTAAATCCTGTTCCCTACAAAAATTTGTAAACCACCAATCCTGTTAGAAGTTTGGGATAAAAATAGGTGGATTTCTGGGGCATCCTCTCTTTGTGCGATGTTACCTTCTTTAGTTCTTCGAGTTTTGTCGTATTGAGCAAAAAAGTTAGTTGAGCCTCACCCTTGTCAATCTTCTCCACAGCCTCATCGTTACTTCTGGTATATTTAATATGGTCTTCTACCTTTTCTATGCCCAACAGTTTCTCAAGAATCAATTTATGGAGTATTGAGACATCCAATTTTCGCCAATCAGCAGATTTTGTCTGGTCACTCTGTTCGAGGGCGAACTTCTCATCCTTCAATGTAAGAAAGTAGAACTCGCCTTTCCCAAAGTATAATCCAAATGAATGCTCCTTATCACCTTTCTCTTTCAAGAGTCTGAAAAACTCTTTCTGGTTTCCCCTGAAAGATTCAACAGAAAAAAGTTTTTCTATCTTTTCTATAATCTCCTGTTTGTCAACTTTTAAATTGGATACAATCCTGTGTGTAGGAAAGATTTCTAAATTTGGATTATCCATATTGAAAAGCGCCATCATACGATAATCATAAGGCTGCTCTCCTTTTCCCCCCATCTTATTTTTATAGGTAAGTGCAGTCTCATACCTGTGGTGTCCATCTGCTATGAACAGAATCTTATCCTTCATTTCATCTTGTATATGTTCTATCTTCTCTTCATCATCCATTCTCCAGAGTCTGTTTTTAATACCATTCTCAAAAACAAAATCATATAGTGGTTCTTTCTCAGTTTCTTTATGAAGTTCAGCATCTATCAGACCTTTCGGGTCTGAATGCAACAGAAATATCAGTCCAAAGTTAGCCTGGGTCGTGCTGAGGAGGTTAAATCGGTCTGTAATCGGTTTCGAATATGTATATTCGTGTGGAACTACAACACCCGAAGAGAAATCCTCCAATTTTAACAGAGAGACGAACCCCATCCTATTCTTCTGCTCTTTCTCTATGGTGAATTCTTGTTCATAGATATATATTGATGGGAGGTCTTCAGAAATAAGCACCTTTTTTGAAAGCCAATCTGTGAAAAAACCTTTCGCCCTCGTATATTTATTGCTGGTTTCATTATCATCAAGTTCTTTTCCAAGAATTATTCTGACGATATTATGTTCATCCTTTGAGTAAAATCTTTCCTGGTCATCTTTCGATATGATGTCATAAGGCGGTGTGACCACAGATTTTATATCAACAAGTTCAGGGTTATATCGTATGCCTTTAAATGGTTTAATTATTGCCATAAAAAACCTCCTTTTTTCACCATGTTCTAATTCTGTAGGATCTATAACCATCATAGAACCCTATTACCGCACCTACTCCTGCACAGCAGATAATCGTTCCTAAAAACCGTGTCCAGAAATCCAGACCTATCGTCAAAAATGTTCCTGCCATACATCCTGGGAGGATGCCGGCAAAGGCACCTATTCCAAAACCACGCAAAGCGCGTTGAAAACCATATTTTACCCTGTGAGAATGTTTACGATGTCTCCGTTTCCGCTTCTCGTGTTTTCTACCTTCAGACTTTGCAGCGAGAGCATAGTTGAACCCATCTCGCGCCAGAAGAAATGATTTTCTATAATCTTCAACACTACCATTTTTGTAACTTTTCCTTGCCTGGTTCAGTTTTTCGACTGCAAGGTTAAAATTCACTGGGTCGTATTTATCTCCGTTATACCATTCAGAATCTTCCAACATATTCTCCATATCTACTATAGACTGTTCTGCTTTTTTTCTTACCTTCTCTTCTATCTCGGAAACGACAGCATCAGTGATCCTCTCAACCAATCTGTATGCAGAGAACATTTCAACTTCCATAATCTTACTCGCCTTTTTCAATCGTTCTGTGAAAGAAATATCTTCTATTTTGAGGTCCTCTAAATTCTTCACTATCTTCTTAGCATTATTCAACTTTTCCTTGGCTTTGGCATTCAACCCGCTTTTCATTTCAGCTAACATTCTTTCTAACTTCGCCTCCAATCGTCTTAATACGGTTCTATCTCTGGCAATCTCAATATAGGATTCGTTCTTCTCTACAGCATCCATCAACAAATCGAGTGCTTCTTCATTCTTTCCCAATACAGCGCTGTAGTATGCTGCACTGTAGGAGGTTTCAGCATACTCGGGCGCGAATCCGAGTGCAAGTTTTGCATGCTGGAGGGCTTTTTTATATTTATTTTGGGCGAAGTAGGTTCTGGCTATAAGGAGGTTAGTGTAACTCTTATAAAAGTAAGGAATTTCCGTTTTCACTGCTTTTTCAAAAAGTTCTATTGCTCTGTCGAGTTCATTATTAAATAGGTGTGCAAATCCCCAACCTAAATAGAGCCTGTAATCGAGAGGATTCAACCTTTCTGCCTGTGCGAATCGCTCCATAGCCTCACCATATCTATGAAGTCTACGCAGTTCTTCTGCAACCTGCCATAGCTCCTCCACCCTATTGCGCGTTTCTTCTGATAAGATCCTGGTAAAGTTATTCAAAGGAAGCCCTTTTTGTTTTGACAACCAATCATCTTCAATATTTTGATAGTTGATAGGTTTCTGCATCTCTTCTTCAATATCTGATGAAACCAACCCTTTTATATCATTCAGGTCTATTCCTGACTTTTCAGAAATGTTGGCATATACCCCCTTAATGTGTAGAGAACCCGTACGAGCCCCTACACCCAAGAGTTCATATGAAGTCTGGCATTTCTGGCAGAATACAGTATTTGCTTTCGTCTTGTTACCGCATCTCCAGCATCTCGCCATTTTAAACCCCTTTTGATGAAATATAAAAACAAGCCAATTTGTCAAGGAAAATCGAAACGCCTAAGGCGTATCAGATTTTCCTGACCCCTCACCCCATAGTTCTTTGATGGGTTCAAGAAGAAAAGAAATGAATTTTTATTTGACATTTCAATTATCTTTTATATAAAATTTGATTATGCCAATAAAAATTTATAATACACTGAGTGGTAAAAAGGAGGTCTTTAAACCTTTAAAGGATGGCCAGGTTAAAATGTATGTCTGCGGTATGACTGTTCAGGATATACCACACATAGGACATATGAGGGCATATATCACCACAGATGTTTTGAGAAGATATTTTGAATATAAGGGTTTTAATGTTACGATAGTCCAGAATTTTACGGATATAGAAGATAAGGTGCTGGGGAAGGCAAAAGAAGAAGGGATAGATTATAGAATACTCGCAGAAAAGAATACGGAGGAATATTTTAAATATGCAGATGTGCTCAATATAAAGAGAGCTTCATTCTATCCTAAATCTACACAGCATATAAAAGAGATAGTAGAACTGATAGAGACCTTACTCCAAAGAGGCTTTGCATACATAACTGAAAGTGGTATATACTTTGAAGTAGCAAAGTTTAAAGACTATGGTAAGCTTTCTAAGAAGAAGATAGATGAACTGAAACCAGGGGCAAGGATTGAAATTGATGAGAAGAAGAAAAGTCCACTCGATTTTGCCCTATGGAAGGCTTCTAAAGAGGGTGAACCTTACTGGGACAGTCCTTTTGGAAAAGGCAGACCCGGATGGCATATAGAGTGTTCTGCTATGTCTATGCACTATCTGGGTGAAACTTTCGACATACACTGTGGGGGCGAGGATCTAATATTCCCACACCACGAGAATGAGATAGTCCAATCTGAGGGTGCAACTGGAAAAGAGTTTGCCAGATATTGGGTCCATAACGGGTGGGTGAAACTCACTGGAGAGAAGATGTCCAAATCCACAGGACACTTCATAGCAATAAAGGACATAGTCCAGAAATACGAACCAAATGTGATAAGACTCTTTCTCCTATCTACCCATTATAGAAAGCAGATAGAATATTCACTTGAAGCGATGGAAGAGGCGAATGCATCCTACAACAGATTGAAAAATTTACTCCTCTCCCTGAAAAATATAGTCGGCGAGAAAAAACAAGTTGAACGTAATTTGAATCCAGAAGAGAAAGAAGTGTCAAAATTTGTAAAAGAACTTGGAAAAAAGTTCGAGGATGCGATGGATGATGATTTCAATACCCCACTTGCACTCGGGTATCTGTTTGATTTAACGAGGTCAGTGAATAAGATCATAGACAATACTGACAAAAAGGGACTGCTCTCAAAGTGCAAAGACGCACTCAGTTCATATCTTGAAATACTGGGCTTTTCTGAAATTACGGCTGAAGCTATTGGAAAACTCACACCTGAGTTGATAAGACTTTTGATAGATACGAGAGATAGGTTGAGAAGCGAAAAGCTCTGGAAGCTATCGGATGAGATCAGAGAGAGACTGTTGAAATTGGGTATTCATCTCTACGACAAAAAAGATGGAACTACATGGAACGTTCTATGAAGGTAGTAAAGAATATAGAAGAGATGGTCTCTATCAGTAATTCGTTTAGAGAGGAAGGCAAGAGGATAGGTTTTGTCCCCACGATGGGTTATCTGCACGAAGGTCACCTCAGTTTGGTGAGACTCGCTAAAGAGAAGAGCGATATTGTGGTTGTATCGATATTTGTCAGTCTCCTACAATTCGGGCCGAAAGAAGATTTCAAAGAGTATCCGAGAGACTTGGACAGGGATGTAAAACTACTGGAAGAGTTGAATACGGATATAGCCTTTGTTCCTGAGAGTCAAGCTATGTATCCTGAACCTTACATCGCCAATGTGGAAGTGACAAAGTTAGGGGATGTCTTATGCGGCAGGAAGCGTCCAGGATTCTTCAAAGGGGTCGCCACCGTCTGTACAAAACTTTTCAACATTGTAAAGCCTCACATTGCGGTTTTCGGTCAGAAAGATGCTCAGCAGGCTGTGATTATAACTAAAATGGTCAAAGATTTGAATATGAACATCGAGATAATAACCGGACCAACCGTAAGAGAAGAAGATGGGCTTGCTGTAAGTTCCAGAAATATCTATCTGTGCGAAGAAGAGAGAAAAGATGCGACCGTTTTGTACCATTCTTTAAAAAGGGCAGAGAGTATGGTCAAAGCGGGCGAAAGGGATGGTAAGAAGATAAAGGCAGAGATGCAAAGAATGATAGAGAGTAAAGATAGTGCAAAACTCGAATATATATCAATTGTAGATACTAAAGAATTAAACGAACTTGAAACTCTACAAGGAGAAATTTTAATAGCATTAGCCTGCCACTTCGGTAAGGCAAGACTGATAGACAATATAGTAGTTGCGTGTTGAGTGTGAACGGTTCCGAAGAAAACCATAAAAGGCAGAGTCTTCTTTCATGTATTTCGTGGGCTGAATAGTTATTTATCCCTCAGAATTGGCTAAATATTTTTCTAAAAATTCTTTTTTCCATTCGGAAAATCTGTCCTCTAAGATGGATTTTCTCATCTCTCTCATTACATTCATGAAGAAGTAGAGATTATGGTGGGTTGCAAGTCTGGGTCCGAGATACTCACCTACATTGAATAGGTGGCGGAGGTAGGCGCGGTTATAGTTCTTGCATACTTCACACTCACATCCAGGGTCCAGGGGAGAATAATCATCTGCAGAGGGGGCATTTTTTATCACCAATTTCCCCTCGCTGGTAAATACCATCCCTGTTCTTCCATTCCTCGTTGGCAGAACACAATCAAACATATCACCGCCCATTGAGACGAATTCGATAATATCTTCGACAAGTCCTATCCCCATCAGATATTTCGGTCTGTCTTTTGGTAAGAGCTCAAGAGTGAATCCTCCCATCTCTGTGGTGAGGGTCTTTGGTTCACCAACCGCCAGCCCACCAACTGCGTAACCTTCAAAGTTTAAGTCGAGAAGTTTTTTTGTACAATATTTTCTCAAATCCCTGTAGGTGCTCCCCTGCACTATCCCAAACAGTGCCTGGTAGTCAAGTGATGATGGGCGTAGAGTGAAAACCTTTTTGCATCTTTTCGCCCATTCAATCGTCAAGTCTGTCGAACGGCGCGCATACTCGTAGGTAACAGGATATGGCTGACACTCATCCAGTACCATAACTATGTCGGAACCAAGATCATTTCCAATCTCTATCACTTTTTCTGGCGTAAAGATATGTTTTGAGCCATCTATATGGGAACTGAACTCCACCCCTTCATCCGTCACATTCCTCAACTCTGCCAGGGAAAAAATTTGAAACCCACCGCTGTCGGTAAGAATCGAATGTTCCCATCCCATAAATTTGTGCAGACCGCCCGCTTTTTTTATTATAGCGGAGCCGGGCCTCAAATAGAGATGGTAGGCATTTCCGCATACAATACTCACACCCAGATCTCTCAACTCTTGCTGGGACATCGTCTTGACAGTCCCCTGTGTAGCTACAGGCATAAATGTAGGGGTCTCAATTACACTGTGTTGTGTATACAGCCAGCATACCCTCGCATTTGTTTCTTTGTCTTCCTTTATAATTTCAAACCTCATATTTGCAATTCAGACACTGATTACCACAGATACTCACTGACCAAATATTTTTCTTTCTATCTCTATTACCTTAATATAACTATATTTACAATCTGTATCTATTATTTGAATCATAGTTATATATTAAATTGCACATCATAGAGTTTTCTGTATAACCCCCCTCGTCTTATCAGTTCTGGATGTGTTCCCTCTTCCACTATCCTACCATCATCTATGACAACTATCTTCTTTGCCTTTCTCACAGTTGATAGACGGTGTGCTATCACGAGTGCAGTTCTACCTCTCATCAGTCTATCTATCGCTTCCTGAACTAATCTTTCGGATTCGGAATCGAGGGCGGAAGTGGCTTCATCGAATATCAATATTGGTGGATTTCTCAATATCGCCCTGGCTATGGCGAGCCTCTGCCTTTCCCCACCAGAAAGTTTCACCCCCCTCTCTCCTACTATAGTATCATACCTTTCAGGCATATCCGTAATGAACTGATGGGCATTTGCAATCTTGGCAACATTGACTACTTCCTCAAAAGATGCACCTTGCCTGCCATAAGAGATATTATTGAATACTGTCTCATTAAAGAGAATAGTCTCCTGTGTAACAATCCCCATCAGATCCCTTAAAGATTTAATCTTCATCTTTTTTAAATCAACGCCGTCTATCTCTATACTACCAGATGTTGGGTCATAAAATCGCATAATCAAGTCCACCAGCGTGGATTTCCCCCCACCAGAAGGTCCCACGAGGGCAATCATATCGCCCTTATTAATCTTAAGAGAAACATTCTTCAATACTTCAGTGCCTGTATCATACCTGAAATTTACATTTTTAACTGATATGCCTCTATGAACTTCATTTAATTCTATACCATCTTCTACATCTTTTACCTTTGGTTTTGTATCTAAAATTTCAAATATCCTCTTTCCTGCTGAGATACCCCTCTGGATGGATACATTGGCGTGTGATATACTTTTGAGCGGATGCATCAAAGATAGTGTGGCGGCAAGGAATATTAGAAATCTATCAGGGGAGAGTGTTTTGGTTACCAATATCTGATGCCCACCATACAGCAATATGATAGAGACAGCGATAACACCAAAGAACTCTGTAAGGGGTGGACCGAGGATACCAAGTCTTTGAAATCTAATGAAGGCTTTAAAGTAATCCCATGTATTTCTAAAAAACTTTTTTATTTCAAAGTGTTCCATTGAAAAAGCCTTCACCACTTTTATACCTGATACAGTCTCTGTGAGGGTAGTAGTTACATCAGCCATTTTTTCCTGGATTTTTGTGCTCCGCCGTCTCAGTCTTTTGCTGAGGAAGACTATGAGACCGACACAAAAAGGAATTACGAGCAAAGACAGAAGAGCCAATCTCCAACTCATCCAGATTACGATGGACGCATATATCACCAGAGCAAGGGACTCTTTCACCAATGTAGATAAACCTTCATTAAAAGAACCTCTTATAAACTGTACATCGTTTGTTACCCTGCTGGTAATCGTGCCGACTTTCTCTTTGTGGAAGAAACTCAAAGATAGGGCATGGAGATGAGAATATATCTTATTTCTAACATCCTTCACAACATGCTGCTCAACTAAAATAGTGAGATATTTATGCAGGTATGTAAACAAGCCTTTAAAGAAAAAGACAACGATTATGATCGCACAGAGCCGTTTTAATGTATCAAAGGGGTCATCTTTTAAAATGAATCTGTTAAGACGCGTCAGTATATCAACTCCTTCAAAGGGTCTATTTTGAAATACGGCGTTCAGGAAGGGTGAAATCATTCCAAGTGAAGCTCCAGAAGTCAGTGCAAGGAAGATACTGCAAAAGATAGATAGAAGAAATAACCACCAGTATGGTTTAAGAAAAGACAGTATTCTCAAATATGTTTTCATATTCACTATCTTTACAAAAAGGCACACTCGTAGTCAAGGAAAAACAACCCATGAAACACACGAATAATATAAAAATTTTCTTTCCTCCTCTCCCCTTAAATCTTGTAGGGAATAGGCATGCCTGTTCCCCACATTTCTCCTTAAATTTAATTATGTTTTCACATTACACTTTTACTGAAAAAATATGTTTTCTACTTGACGGAAGAAGTTGAATGTATTATAATATGACAGAATTACGAAAAAGGCTTTTTGCAAAGGGAAGGCAATGAATAGAATGACAAATCATTTTGTTCAGTCAGGCTATATGTTTCTGACTGTGTTTTTAAGAGCGGATGCATGGGGTCACAGCCCGATCCTCATAATTGAGACCCTATAATTGACGACCGACCCCTTAATTGACGACCTTGATATAAAATTGGAAACTAATAAAAAAACCTTTTTCAACATATCTTCGTTTCAAGCTCTTGCCATGTTCCGAAGAGCTCTGTTTTACAACTATCTATCAATTTATCTTCGGTTTTTCCTCGGTTTAAGCGTTACTGAGACAACATTTCTTGCTACTTTCCCCATGCTTCTTAATATCCTATTTCAGACATTCGTGTGGGGGGTGGTTTCAGATAAATACCAAAAAAGAAGGACCTTAATCATTCTTGGAGAAATGTCCGCTGCCATAAGCACATTCTTTGTTTGGTTCCTACATACTTTACCTGGGAGTACCCATGCTGCCGGTTATGTAATCATCATTGGCTTATCGATTGTAGAGATTTTCTGGTCCATGTCGAATGTTGGTTGGAGTGCGCTAATTTCTGATGTTTATCCAGAATATCAACGAGCAAGCATCCAGGGTAAGCTGTCAAGTATTGGTGCGGTTGGAAGGCTCGTTGGTGTATGGCTCGGTGGGCTCCTCTATGATGGTCTATCACAGTTTTATGAAGGCTGGGGCTTTGAAGAAGGATTGTTGTTTTTTATTGCATCAGGGGTAATGGTCATCTCTACCATCCCAATGTTCTTTGTACCCGAGGGTGGAATTGGAACTTTGGAAAAAAACAAAAAGGTTGTAACTGAGCTGCGTCATCAGTGTGGAAAGTTATTTTCATATTCGAAGAAATTTCTCGTATTTCTATTTGCAATGGTATTTATTAATTTTGGCAGAAATTGTATTGTAATCATAAAAACACAATACCTTGTACTGGATGGAGGTTTCGATGTATCCAGTAAGCTTTTAAGTTATATTGTAAATATGGAATCAGCTGCAATTTTTATCGTTGGTCTATTTATAGGTAAACTTTCCAAGCGATTAAATGATTGGATTTTACTGCTTTTGGGTTCACTGATTGCAATGGCGTATCTATTAGGATTTGTGTTCGCAAGAACTCTAACTGTAATTTTTATTAGCAATTTCTTTGCAGGTGTTTCTCTGGTATTAATTTTGGCATCATCATATTCTTATGCATCAAAATTAATACCACCAGCACAGCGAGGAAAACAATTTGCGCTGTTTAATGCAACATTGTTTTTAAGCTGGGGTATTGGAGCGACCTTTGTTGCTGGTCCGATTGTGGACCTGTTGTTAAAGTCAGGTGCAACCGAAGTTTTTTCATATAAAATGTCATTCGTTTCTGCAACAGTGCTGGTTTTGATCGGGGTATTTATATTATTATTTCTTAACCGAATGGGGCACAATGTGGCAAAAACAAAGAACAATTAAAATTAGATTTGGCGTCAAAATTTGAAAACATGAAAACATGGGGACAGCGCCCATTTTTTTGTATTGACAGGGAAATTTTCGTTTACTATCCTTGAACGGCAATGAAACATAATTTCACCTGTGCACTATTCGATGTGGATGGGACACTTGTAGATTCGAGTGATGCCCATGGGTATGCATGGGAGAGGGCATTTAAAAAGTTTGGCTTTGATGTCTCGTTTGAACAGATAAAACAAGATATAGGGATGGGCGGCAAGGAGATTGTAACCAAGCACCTCAGCCGAAAGGATGCTAAAGCCTTCAGTAATAAAATCTCCGAGTTCGAAGTGGAATTATTTACAAGAGAGTTTCTGAAAGGTATCAAGCCGTTCCCGTATGCGGAGAGGTTAATCAAACACCTATCAAAACGCGGGGTGAAGATAATCCTTGCCAGTTCCACCCCCACAGAACTCGTGGAGAACTACATAAATCTGCTGAAGATAAGGGAAGTCATATTAGGGTATGTGAGTGGTAGCGATGTGGTTAGAGCAAAACCTGCCCCTGATATTTTTGAAAAGGCACTGTCAAAATGCTCCGTCTCCAAGAAAGGCACGGTAGTCATTGGAGATAGTCCTTATGATGTTGTGGCAGCCAGGAGGGCTCACTTACCAGCAATCGCCATACTCTCAGGTGGGTTCAAAAGAGAGGAGGTTGAAGGTGCTATACATATATTTTCTACTCTAAAAGAATTGTATGAATATGTGGATGAATTGTTCATAAAACCCAAAACTACACGCTAATAGGTCATTGCTCTTCGGTTCTCGGTTTATAGTCATTAAGTCATTGAGTAATTGAGTTATTGAGTCATTGATCATCGGTTATAGGTTATCGGTTTGCGGTTATCGCATACTGCCACAAGTCCTGCCTACTATATGCCCCAAAGGAGCCGATTTTTTGCCGAGCGTAAGCTTTTCGATAAGCGTATACTAGACTTTTATTCATGCAATATCGTAAGCCTATGCTATCTATGTACTTGCCAACAACAGACGCAAAGTCCAAAGATAAGTGAGGCAAATATCGGCGACTAACTATCACCTAACCTCTGCCTTGCTGCTCTCATCGTGCCCAAAATCTCTCCAACCAGATAAAGAGAACCTGTTGCAAGGATTAAATCGTCAGATTTAGCCATTCTTTTTGCCATCTTTTGAGCAGACCTTACATCTTTTGCCAGACAAAACCGTTTAGTACCCCTGTATTCCTTTCTCAATATTTCAGGACGAATTGCCCTCGGTGCATCCGCACGGGTAAAGATGATAATATCAGCCAATGGCGCAAGGGTATCTATTATACCTTTCACATCCTTTCCCGAGGATATACCAAGGATCAATATTAACCTATTATACTCAAAGTAGTCCTCTATTGCCCTTTGCAGAACTTCGCAGGATTCGACATTGTGGGCACCATCAAGAACGAAATACGGGTTCCTCCCTATTATATCCAACCGCCCTCGCCACTTCACAGACCTGAACCCCTCCCTCACCCTGTCCATATCTAGCCTAAACCCTTTCTCACCGAGCATTTTGAGTGCATGATAAGCCACAGCACCATTTTCTATCTCATGCATCCCAAGAAGAGGTATGCGAAATCTGAACCCCTCGATTTCAAAAGTTTGCCCCTTCTTACTCTTCGAGATTCTTTTGGCCTCATTTTTATTGACCCACAATAACTTTGATCCTTTTTGTTCACAAATAGCCTCCAATACTCTCTTGACTTCTTTTTCCTGTGGTGCAGAGATTACGAATCCATTTTCTCGGATAATTCCAGCCTTCTCGCGGGTTATTTTCTGGAGTGTATCTCCTAATATCTCCGTATGGTCGTAACTGATGGATGTAATGATAGAGAGTAGTGGGTCGCAGACATTGGTGGCATCCAGTCTACCTCCCATACCGACTTCCAGAATTGAAAAATCAACCTTTTTTTCGATAAAATACAGGAAGGCGACGGTAGTGAGCACTTCAAAAAAGGTTCTAAAATGCCTCTTTTCTATAAATGGCCTTATCTCGTCTAAAATTCGAGCAAATTCTGCCTTTTTTATCGGTCTCCCGTCTACTCTGATTCTCTCTCGCAAGTTTATTAAATGTGGTGATGTATAGAGCCCTGCAGTATACCCATTCCTTGTCAATGCAGAGGCTAAGAAGGATGCGGTGGAACCTTTCCCTTTTGTGCCTGCAATTAAAATCGGATTTCTTATCTGGTTTTGTGGTGAGCCGATATGGGATAAGAACTCTCTGAAACTATCCAGGTCGAAGTCATACTTGAAATCGGTGATTTTTTCAAAATCTATCAATCCGAGGAGAAATTTTTCCGCTTCTTTATAGTTCATACAAAAGACTGCATCTGGGGATTATTTAGTGAGTAACGAAATGATTTCAAACTTTTCCACATCGACTAGCCCTTTATCAGTCAATTTCAACTCTGGTATCACAGGTAAAGCAAGAAAAGAGAGGGTCATAAATGGATTTTTGAGCATTGTTCCGAGTTTTTTCGCTGTTTTGTGCAATTTTTCAACCCTTTGAGCCACGAATTTCGCATCTTTATCAGACATAAGTCCTGCTATGGGCAGTGGAAGTTCACTAATGACCCTTCCACCTGCACAGATTACATAACCACCTCCCATATCCACCAATCTTTTTATACAGACTAACATATCCTTATCATTCGTTCCAACGACTATTATATTGTGTGAATCGTGAGCAACTGTGGACGCAATAGCTCCCTTTTTTAATCCGAATCCGTTCACCAGACCCAATCCTACATTCCCTGTACCTCTGTGTCTATCAACAACAGCAATCTTCAAAATATCCCTTGCCACATCTGAGACTATGAGACCACCGACTCTTTTCACCCTCTTTCGCATCCTTTTTGTAATTATCTGGTTCTCCACCACCCCAATCACATTCGCAATATTGCCATCTCCCCGCAGCTTCAAATCCTCCAAATTGACCTCTGCCCTAACCGTCCCCATAACACCTACATCCCTGTAATCGTCTATCTTAACTAATAACTTATTATTCAAGAAGATAGGCTTACCATTTTTAAAAACAGCTTTAACTTTAAAATCTCTCAAGTTTTTAACTATGGTTAAATCACCGATATATCCTGGGGCAATTGCGCCTCTATCTCTCAGTCCAAAATACTCGGATGGGTTCAATGTGGCGATGGTAACTGCAAGTACAGGGTCTAAATTTTTGCTTACAGATTTTCTCAAGATAAAGTCTATGTGACCCTGTTGCAGCAAATCTTTGGGATGACGGTCATCAGAACAGAACATAAATCTTCTATAGTTTTTCTTATTGACCACTCTAATCAATTCTTCGAGGTTCTTTGCTGCTGAACCTTCTCTTATCATTATATACATACCTTTACGAAGTTTTTCAATGGCTTCATTTTTAGTCACGCATTCATGGTCTGACCTTACGCCCGCACATATATATGCATTCAAGTCATCCCCTGTTAAGACGGGGGCGTGTCCATCTATTATTCTATGCCTTTCGGATGCAGAGACTATCTTTTTGAGCACCGTTTCATCTTTATAGATTACCCCGGGGAAGTTCATCATCTCTCCCAACCCTATAATATTATCCATTGTCAACAGTGGTCCAACATTCTCTATCTCTGCACCTGAGGTTTCCATAAGTGTTGCAGGAACGCAGGAGGGGATTGTAAAGAAGATATCTATGGGTGTGGCTCGGCTCGATTTGATCATATACTTTATACCTTTGACCCCTAAAACATTTGCAATCTCGTGCGGGTCTGATATGACAGTAGTTGTCCCGTGGGGGATGACTGAGATTGCAAAATTTACTGGGTTCAATAGAGAACTTTCGATATGTATATGGGAATCTATCAGCCCTGGAAGTAGGTAATGGTCTGCGAAATTAAAAACCTTGGATGCATTCTTATATCTCCCCCCTACACCTGCAATAAATCCACCTTCCACTACGACATTGGTCTTATATATCTCCTGAGAAAGCACATTGACTAACTTAACATTCTTTATGAGGAGATCGCCTTTCCCTCCTCTTGCTGCATCTATCCTTCTTTTTAAATCTTCAATCATATACCCCCACTTCCATCATTCCTTCGATGAACTAATCACAAATAACTACATCCGTCATCCGTCATCTGCCCTCTGGCAAAGGAGCCGATGTTTTGTCGAGCGCAAGCTTTTCGGTAAGCATATACTGGACTTTTGTTCATGCAATCTCGCAAGTTTGTAATATTTACGAACCTGCCAACAACAGACGCAAAGTCAAAAGATAAGCGAGGCAAATATCGGCGACTACTCGAACGAATCACGAATAACTACTTTCTGCTATTTGAACAAAAAAATCTTGACTTTCTATTTCTT
>Ga0114921_10000114_pt1 | contig 32501 bp, 31 predicted proteins | sample BentaG_FD_87016 | JGI IMG/M metagenome (GOLD analysis project Ga0114921, IMG submission 87016) | Deep subsurface microbial communities from South Atlantic Ocean to uncover new lineages of life (NeLLi) - Benguela_00093 metaG | ecosystem: Environmental > Aquatic > Marine > Oceanic > Sediment ... | reverse complement strand
TAAGCGAGACTCCGGGAACAACCAGGGACAGCACGGATACCTTGATTATGAGGAATAAAAAGGCCTTTTGTCTGGTCGATACGGCTGGTATTCGTAGATTAAGTCGCACCAAGGACAAAAGGGAAAAAGCAAGCATCATAAAAGCAAAGAAGGATATCAACCGAGCTGATATCATTTGTATGATCCTGGATGCTCAGGAATTTCCTACCCGTCAGGATGCGGCTGTAGCTCACTTGGCCTTTAATTCAGGAAAGCCATTGCTGCTTGCCCTGAATAAGTGGGATTTAATCCAAAAAAATATTTCTTCCTCAGAAGAAATCAGAGAAAGGGTTTATCGAAAATTGGATTTTGTAAATTATGCTCCTCTTTTGTTCATTTCTGCCCTGACAGGAAAGGACGTCATAAAAATTCTTGATTTGGCAGAGGAGGTTTATGCCAACGGGTGCAAAAGAATTGAAACATCTCGATTGAATAGATTCTTAATTTGGATAAAAGACAGGCATCCCCCTCTCTCCAGGAGAAAAAGAAGAATTAAGATAAAATATATGACCCAAAAGAGAATCCTTCCTCCTACTTTTATTCTTTTCGCTCATTCACGGATTTCCCTTGCCCCCAACTATGAGAAATTCTTCATCCGTCTTCTGCAGGAGAGATTTGATTTTAGGGGAAATCCTATAAGATTAATCCTGAGGGCGAGCTGATTGATATTTTTTACTTAGCCACGGCAAGGAAAGGCTTGCTCCAGCCATGTTTTTCTTGACTTTGCTCCTTTATTCTATTATAAATTTATTTTACCCAAAAGAGAGAATTTGAAGAGAAAGGAGGTCATGATGTTTGGAAAAGCAGCCAAGATTGTCATAGCGGTTTTTCTGGTGATGGCTGTTATTTTTCTTTCTACGAGCTGTGAGAAACTAAGGATAAGCAGATTAAAAGCCAATTACCATTTTTCCAAAGCAAACCGTTATTTTACCGATACTCTTTACCGCAAAGCTATTACTGAGTATAAAGAAACCTTAAAGTATTACCCCGAATTTGGAGAAGTTTACCGCTTCTTAGGTGAATCTTACAAGAATCTCTATAGACCTGGTGTGGAGACTCCAGAAAATATAGAGAAGGCCAAACAGGCTTTGAAAGCCTTAACTAAAGCCTACGAACTTTACCCTGACAACAAGGATGTTATTTACTCCCTTGGTGATATGTATGATAAGATGAGAAATTTCGAGAAAGCTGAGAAACTGTACTTGAGGATAATCGAAATGGAGCCAGGTAATATGAGTAACTACTATGTAGTGGCTGAATTTTATAAAAGGTATTCTGGAGGAAGTGGGAAAAAAGAAGGAGAAGAAGAGATAGAAGGAAAGACACCTTTTGAAAAAGCGGAACAGATGTACTTGCGGAGGATAGAAGCTGACCCTGAAAATCCTCAAGGTTACAGCTACATAGCTCGATTTTATGAATTACCTCCTGTAAAAGACTTTGATAACGCCAATAAATATCATAAAAAACGCATTCAATTAGAACCAGATAATGCCGGAGCCTATCTTTCTGTAGGAGTGAATCGCTGGTTAAAGGCCTATGGTGATCCCAATATAACCAAGGAAGAAAGGTTAAAGACTGCCTATGATGGTCTTGAAGCTTTAAAAAAAGCCACAGAGTTGGACCCTGCTTATCCCGAGCCCTATTCCTGGATGAGCGTTATGTACCAGAGTGTGCTGGTTAAGATCGAGCCTGAAAAAGCTAAAAGACATCAAGCAGAAGGGCAGAGAAACCTTGATAGATGGAAAGAATTGAGCAAAAGAGCTGCAGAAAAGAGAGCGCTCGAAGAAGAGTTAAAAAAGATAGAATAGAGGTTATTCTTTTCATAGAGAATTCCAAAACTTATCTTTCGATTCTGATATTAATATACGTGAATGTTCATCCCCCTCAAAGATGATAATCCTACTGTACGTTTCCCTTATATAACCGTACTTTTTATCGCCCTCAATGTCCTGATTTTTCTTTATCAGATTATTTCTCCTCCGGAGTTCCATTATCATATCTATAAAATGGGAGTTGTCCCTAAGGAGATAACTCATTTCACAAAAGTCCGAGATTTCCCCGTGCAATTTACTGTTCCTGTCGAGCGAATATCTGCTCCCCTTACTCTCCTTACTTCTATGTTCCTTCACGGTGGGATTTTTCATCTCCTGGGTAACATGCTCTTCCTCTGGATATTCGGCAATAATATTGAAGATTTCCTGGGTTCTGGACGATTTATCTTATTTTATTTACTCTCAGGGTTAGGAGCGACTTTTACCCACATAATTTTTAATCCCAATTCGGAGTCTCCGACGGTCGGGGCCAGTGGAGCTATTGCAGGAGTGCTGGGTGCTTATTTGATCTTGTATCCTAGGGCAAAGGTCTTAACTTTGGTTTTTTTGTTTTTTTTCATTCGGATTCTGCCCATCCCAGCCGCTGTGTTCCTTGGGCTCTGGTTTCTTATGCAGATATTATACATGGGATTAGAGAGTGGGATTGCCTGGTTTGCCCATATAGGCGGCTTTTTGATAGGGATTGTTCTGATAAAGATTTATTCAAGAAGAAGAAAACCAAAAGTCTGGATTCATTAAGTAAACTATTGATTCTACCCTATTAACTGGAGTTCCTCCCCCAAATTACGGGTCAAAGAGGTTTCTCTGTAAGTTATTCTCTTTTGGCCTTGAATTTATGCTCAAAAAAGGGAAGAGAAAAAAGGGACAGGCAACTTTTTAGGCGGGGACTGTCCCCTTCTTCCAGCATGAGTAGCCTGTCCCCTTTTAGACATTTGCAATATCTTCTAATTGTCTTAAATAAAATAAATTATCTCTTTCTAAGGCTAATTTGGGGGGGACTCTAGTACCCCATTAAAGGTTGACAACTGTCTAAAGATTTAGTATTTTAATTCATCATCATAGCTGTCGGGTTTGATCCGAGGTTTGATAAAGATGAAAACTTTTGTCCCCAAAAAAAATGAAGTCGAGAGGAAGTGGTGGTTGGTTAATGCCGAAGGGAAAATTCTGGGCCGTTTGGCCACTGAAGTAGCCATACTCCTGCGGGGAAAGAGAAAACCAAAGTTCGCAAATTTCCTTGATTGTGGGGACTATGTGGTTGTTATTAATGCTGAAAAAATAATGGTGAGCGGAAAAAAAGAAGAGCAGAAAAAATACTATTCTCATTCTGGATATCCTGGAGGTCTGAAAGAGACGACATTCAAAGAATTTTTAAAGAAAAAACCCGAGGAGGTTATTCGAAGAGCAGTCTTGGGAATGATTCCTAAAAACAAGCTTGGTCGAGCTGTTTATAAGAAACTTAAAGTTTATCGAGGCTCCAATCATCCTCATGAAGCCCAAAAACCCCAAGAGTACCAGTTTTAAGGAGAAGGAAAATTGAGTTTAATCCAGTATTACGGAACAGGAAAAAGGAAAACTTCTATTGCGAGGGTTTTTCTCCGACCAGGGAAAGGAGAAATAATTTTATTTGTTAATAAAAGAGTTCGTTCCTTTAATGAATATTTTCATTTAGATTCTCACAAGTACAAAATCAAACAGCCTCTTCTTCTAACCGAGACAGAGCAAAAGTTTGATATTTTTATGCGGGTCGATGGGGGAGGAATAGGGGGGCAGGCAGAAGCTATCCGGTTAGGGATTTCAAGGGCCTTGGTAGAATTTAACAGAGAATTGAGAACGACTCTTAAACAGGCGGGTTTGTTGACAAGAGACGCCAGGATTAAAGAGAGGAAGAAATACGGATTATTGGGTGCGCGAAAAGCACCTCAATATCACAAGAGATAAAAGGAGGATTTCCATTGGTATCTGTCAGTATGAAAGAACTTTTAGAAGCGGGTGTTCATTTTGGCCACCAAACAAAGAAGTGGAACCCTAAGATGAAGGAGTTTATTTTTGGTCAGAGAAATGGAATCTACATAATTGATTTGCAGAAGACGATAAAGATCTTTAAAGAAGCCCTCCAGTTCATAAAGGAAGTTGTCGAAGCCGGAGGGGGGATTCTCATGGTCGGAACAAAAAAGCAGGCTCAGGACATAATCAAAGAATTTGCCCTAAAATGCGAATCATGTTATGTCAACCAACGCTGGCTGGGAGGATTGCTGACCAACTTTGATGTTATCAGAGGCAGTGTAGATAAATTGATTGAATTTGAAGAAATGAAAGAAGATGGGCGATGGGAACTTCTCTCAAAGAAAGAGCAGTCAAAGTTGGAGAAAGTGTACAGAAAACTTTCAAAAAATTTAGGCGGGATAAAAACTATGGTGGAATTGCCAGGTGCTTTGTTCGTGATAGACTCTTCTAAAGAGGAGATCGCCATCGCCGAGGCTCAAAAAATGAATATCCCGATAGTGGCAGTGGTTGACACGAACGGAAATCCAGAAAATATAGGACATCCAATTCCAGGAAATGATGATGCCTTAAGAGCTATCGAGCTTTTTACATCAAAAATATCCGAAGCCGTAGTGGAAGGGATAAAGTCCAGAGTGGAGAAGGAACTTCAGGAGGCGAAAAAAGAGGAAGAGGGCTTACCTTCAACAGAGGAGGCTGTTTCTGCCTCAGAAAAACCACCAGTTGCCAAGGAAGATTCTGAGAAAGCTGTCTCGGATGAATCTGAGTAAGATAAGGAGAAAAGATGACTATAACAGCTGAAATGGTTAAGGAGCTTCGTCAAAGAACAGGGATTGGAGTGATGGAGTGCAAACAAGCCCTTCAGGGAAGTAAGGGAGATATAGAGAAAGCTATTACTATTTTGAGAAAGAAAGGATACGCCCGGGCCAAAGAAAAGATGAGTCGAGAGGCAACAGAGGGGGTGGTTGGTTCCTACATCCATCTTGACGGGAAAATAGGAGTCCTGGTAGAGGTGAACTGTGAATCTGACTTTGTTGCCCGGAATGAGGAATTCAAAGAATTGGTCAAAAATATTGCGATGCATATAGCCGCCTCAAATCCTAAGTACATATCTTCTGAGGATATTCCTCAAGAAGAGATCGAGGAAGAAAAGGAAATCACCCGCGAGCAATTCAAGAACTCGAAGAAGCCCCCAGAAATAGTGGAGAAAATCGTCCAAGGCAAGCTGAAGAAGTTTTACGAAGAGGTCTGTTTGGAAAACCAGACTTATATAAAAGATGATAAAATTTCTGTGAAAGAATTTGTGGCCTCTTCCATAGCTAAATTTGGTGAAAACATCAAAATAAAAAGGTTTGCTCGGTTTGAGCTTGGCAAACCGTAAGAATTTCAATATGCCTCAGCTTAAACCTGCCTATGATAGAATCTTATTGAAGCTTTCCGGTGAATCTCTTTTAGGAAACCTGACTTATGGGATTGACTTTCAAACGACCAAATCCATTGCCCAGGAAATAAAAGACGTCCACGATTTAAACATCCAAATCGCCATTATGATCGGCGGCGGAAATATCTTCAGAGGGGCTGAGGGTTCGGAAGCTGGAATGGATCGCGCCTCTGCCGACTACATGGGCTTACTGGCCACTGTAATAAACGGGATTGCTCTTCAGGATGCCTTGGAAAAGGAAGGCGTTTACACACGGCTCATCTCAGCTATAGAGATAAAGGCTGTGGCTGAACCTTTTATCAGAAGAAGGGTTATAAGACATCTTGAAAAAGATAGAATTGTTATCTTTAGCGCAGGAACCGGGAGTCCCCATTTTACCACTGACACAGCAGCTGCCCTAAGAGCTTTGGAAATAAAAGCCCAGGTTATATTAAAAGCAACCAAGGTTGATGGGATTTATTCAGCTGACCCTTTAAAAGATAAGGGCGCGAAGAAGTTTCATTCAATTAAATATTTGGATGTTATAAACCTGGGGTTAAAAGTCATGGACACCACTGCCATTTCCCTGTGCAAAGACAATGAGCTGCCTATAATCGTTTTCAATCTGAAAAAATACGGAAACATAAAAAAAGTTGTCTTAGGGCAAAAAGTTGGCACAAAGATTTATTGAATAGAAGGTTTTGTCTTCCTGGCAGAAAGCCTCATTCTAGATTCTGTTGAAAGAGGCATTTTTTTTTGAGAGGGAGAAGGATGGTCAAGGATGTATTGAGGGAACTCGAAAAAAAGATGAAAATTTCATTGGAACATTTTCGTAAGAACTTAAGTAGATTGAGAACAGGGCGGGCGAACATTAATCTTTTAGAAGACATAAAGGTTGATTATTACGGAACATTAACACCATTAAATCAGGTTGCCACCTTAGGTGTTCCTGATCCGACTTTGATCACTGTTCAGCCTTGGGAGCCTTCTCTGCTGGAGACTATTGATAAAGCGATAAAAGGTGCTGATTTAGGGCTCAATCCTGTTAACGATGGTAAAATGCTCAAGGTTCCGATTCCCCCTTTGGACGAGGAGAGAAGAAAAGAACTTGCCCAGCATGTAAGAAAGATATTAGATGAGGAAAAAACTGCCCTTCGTATCATGAGAAGAGAGAGCAAGGAGGAAATTGAAGAGCTGGAAGAGAAAAAAGAGATTACTGAAGATGACAAATACTGGGGTTATGATAAACTCCAGGAAGTTACTGATCAATACATTAAAAGAACAGAAGAGCTGGCCTCAACCAAAGAGGAAGAAATCCTCGAATCATAAAAGAGTTAAACAGGCGAGATAAGCTTTCACTCATTTTAGTTGCTTGTCTGGCTTCGTTTCTTAAACCAATTTTCAGTTGTCCCGAATTTTGTCCTTATGACCACACCCCAGCCAATTATGCTCAAACACAAAGAGAAAAGAGCGCCGAGAATTGGTATGAATCTGATGATTGTTGCCAGAACCAGACCAAGGATAACAGCCACAAGAGGGGATATTTTATGTCTTCTGAAGGCCTTAAGGAGGCTTTCTCCGAGGAAATAAAAAAGGACAACTCGGCCAAAGGCCTGGATGGGTAGGCCCAAGGCAACGAAAAAGAAGAGGAGGGGAATACCGATTAAGATGAAGGAGAGAAGGGCTGAAAAGACAGTTACCCCAATATAGATAATAATACTCAAGAGCCCAATGCCAAAAATCGGCCAGAAAGATTTTTTGATTTGAGAAGAAGAAAAAGAAATTTGTCGGGGTAACATTGCTGCTAACACTATAGAAAGAAGAAACCAGAAGAAAAACATCACCAGATTGAAAAGTTGAAACAGAGGAATCCAGGAAATTGAAAGAATATCCTTGAGAAACTTTGAGATGTCTTCAGAAGTTTTGAAATAAACCGTGTCTCCTTCAACGACACATCCAGGCTCTTTGTTGAGTTCTCCGCCAATAGAGTAAACGTCCCCCCTAATAATGGCTGTAGAGTCAAGGGTGATCTTTGAGCCGATTCCCATGATACATCCTTTGACTTCGCCCTTGACGACAATTGACCCCCCAAAGGCGACAATGTCCTCCTCGACTTTTCCTTCTATGAGGACATTGCCCCCAAAAGTGATGATGTTATCTTGTGTTTCATCCTTAGTTACAACAATATCTTTGGTTACGGTGAAGTCTTGTTGGCTTTGGAGAGAGATGAATCCGCAGAGAAGGAAAAGGAGAATAAAAGACAACACTATATTATTTTTCATTGTTTTTCTCCGAATAAAGATTTTCTTTGCAATCCAAAGATAAAAGAGGTGGTCAAGATAAGGAGGAAGATAATGAATATTTGGACTTCAGGACTGGTAATGGGAGTAGCTTGGAGAAAACCGATGAGAATATGCTCAAGGAGCTCTCGGAGGATTTTTAGGGAAATGGAGGTTAATTTGAAGAATTTGATGAAAATAAGAGAATTACTCTTTATTTGTTCCCAAACGTTATGATAGAACCCAGTGAAGACAGAAGATAAATTCTGCCCGGTTGCAAGAATATAGATAAAAAAAGCTGCGATGAAGGTCGAGAAGCCCGCGGCCAGGGCTAAGAACGAATTCCAGAGGGTAACTTTAGCCGGGAAGATTTTGTCCATAACCTGATGGGTAAAACCAGAGGGCACTTGCCAGGAAGGAAGACTTTCTACTGCCTGCAGGAGGAGCTTCCTTCCCTCAAGGGCCTTTCTGCATTTTGAGCAGCTTCGAAGGTGTCTTTCGATTTTTTTATTTTCAGAAGATTCCAGCTCTTTCTCTAAATGCAGATAAATTTGATGCACTGTAAGGCACTTCATGATTTTTCCTCAAGAAGCTGGCGTATCATTTCCTTAGCCTGAAAGACACGATTTTTAACTGTGCCCACAGGAAAACCTTTTATCTCAGCTATTTCTTCATAGCTTAATTCATTGATGTGTCTCCACACAAACAATTCCCTGAAAGAAGCGGGCATCTTTTCTAAAGCCTCTTCTATTTTTTCCCTCAACTCGGATAGCTCTAATTTCCTTACAATTGAAGGCTCATTATCTGTAACTTGGAGGGTTGGGTTCTGATTTTCCCAGATTTGCTGCTGGTCGAGGGAAAAAGTAGCTATTTTTTTCTTTCGCCAGTAGTCGATGATAAGATTGGATGCAATTTTAAAAAGCCAGCTGCTAAATTTATACTTTGGCTGGTAGGAATGAAGGGAGGAATAACTTCTGATGAAAACTTCTTGGGTTAATTCAAGAGCCAGTTCTTGCTCTCTTACCATCCGGCCGATGTAATTCAGGATAGGTTGTTGGTACCTGCGGATGATCATCTCAAAAGCCTCTTTTTCTCCCTGAAGAGTTTTTTCGACTAATTCCTTGTCTTCATGCATGGAGGACGTCCTGTCCTCAAAGAATTATACGAAAATAGATAAAAAGAGTTTTTTAGAATGCCATCCATTCTATGATTTTGACATCTCAATGATTTCAACATCGGGGGGAACTTTGAGCTCAAAAATATTTTGAGGGAGTCGAACATTGGTTTTTATTTGGCTGAAGCGATATTCAGTTCTGTTGCCTGTCCAGTCAAACAAGATAGCTTTTCCTATGAGCCAAGTTTTTTCGTCGATTTCCAGGAGAATGAAAGAATATTCGCTCTCCTCTTTGGGAGTTAATTTGAGTTGAAAGGCATGATTTTTTTCAGATGGGAAAGGGCTGAACTCTATATGATAATTATCTCTGAGGACTTTCTTGCCAGAAAAAAGCTCTAGTATTTCTGATTCATGATTTTCCCCGGAAAGCAAACCTCGGGTGAGTTGGTTATCCTCAGGGACATAGAAGAGGAATTTTCCCTTTTTATAGAGAAATATTTTCTCTTCAGGCTTTTGGTACACCCATTTCATAGAATCAGGCTTTTGGAAGTAGAATTTCCCCTTTTCTCTTAATGGGGTAGAAACTGATATGGAATAGTATATTTGTTCAAAATCGGCTTTGATGGACTTAAGGGCAAGAAGCTTTTTCTCTGCCTTAAGGGCAACATCTTCGGCAGTGAGAGGAAAAAGGAAAAGAGAGAGGAGAAGGATCCAAGGCATGTATTTCATGGTTTTCGAATTATACTATATAATAAGCTAATTTGTTAGGTTAAGATGTTTTTGGTATAAGTTCACTGATGAAGCTTGAATTTTTTCTCTTTCTCCTCATTTACTTTGCCTTTGTTCTTATTGTCAGTTTCTTGTTTTCAAAGAGAATGAAGAACCTTGAAGACTTTTTTCTTGCCTCCAGGAATCTTTCTGCCTTTTTAGTTTTTTTGTCTCTTTCCGCTTCTTGGTTCGGAGCGACCTCAACTCTTGTTTCCACTGATGAGGCCCTTAAACTGGGGGTGAGCTCCTTTTGGGTGATGGGGATGCCCACTGTGCTTACTGTTCTTATCTTAGCTGTTTTTTTAGCTCGGCCTATCCGCCGCTTTCCTATCATCTCTTTGCCAGACCTTGTAGAGCTCCGATATGGCCAGAAGGTGCGCCACCTGGCATCCCTTTTGATCATCTGGTATATGGTTGTCTTGGCAGCTTCCCAGATGGTAGCTATCGGCAATTTATTAGAGAATTTTCTCGGAACGTCTTATCTCCTTAGCTTGGCTTTGGGAACAACGGTTGTTCTTCTTTATTCTATTTTTGGCGGTTTTTTTTCGGTGGTTGTTACTGATAGCCTCCAGTTTTTCCTCTTGATAATAGGCTTAGTCAGCCTCTTCTTTTTTCTCGCAGTTTCATCTCCCACGGCTGAGATTCCGGCTCTCGCTTCTCAGCTGGGGAAGAGCCATTATTTTAATTTTTTCCTCGATTTAAAAAGGAATCTTCTTAGCCTCCTTTCCTTCACCCTGGCCTGGACAATCTCCCCCATTGCCTGGCAAAGAATCCAGGCTGCCCGTACGGCCAGGCAGGCCCGGCAAGGCTTGTTTGCCTCATCAGTTGTATTGTTCATCCTCTATGGGCTGGTTGTTACCATAGGCATATTCTCTCTTCCTTTATTTCGTTCACAGGAGATTAAAAATCCCCTTCTCTCAGAGCTTATTTCTTCCAAGACTGGAATTTATCTGGGTGGTATTTTGTTTATAGCTCTTGTGGCAGCTATTATGTCCACCATGGATACAGCCATTAATACCGGAGCTCTGACCATGACCCGGGATCTCTACCAACAGATATGTTCTAAAGACAGGATTAGGGGGATTGTTACCGTGAGTCGGCTGTCCACTCTTTTTGTAGGAGTTCTGGCTTTTCTGGTGGCAACCAAATTTCAAAATATATATAAAATCCTGGGACTTGCCTCCGAAATCATGGCCGAAGGCCTGTTTATTCCAGGAATAGCTATGATTTTTTTGAAGAAAAAATTACCCCTGGCTGGCTTGCTGAGTCTTCTTTTAGGCGGAGGATTCTCTGTAGCCAGTTTTTTAAGCGAGGCGAATCTTTTTTTTCTTAGTTTGCCTTCCTGGCCTTCATCTCTCCCCTATGGCCTTGCTTTGAGCCTGATAGGATTCGTTGCTGGCTGTATGATTGAAGTGTATGGAAGAAGAACAGGATGAAATTTATTTGCCTTTCACTCCTGCTATTGGAAGCATTTCTTTTTCTCTAACAAGCTAATGTCTTTGGGAACGACTTTGCTCCCGTAAAGATTTTTAACGCCATTAACAGGTCGGTCTTTTTGGCGGCTGCGTAACTCGCCCCTGAAGGCGCTCAAACATACTCGCCGGTCGACACAGTCGACTCCCCTCACAGACCGACCTGTTAAGGCTAAATCTTTAAAGATCGCTTCATCCGTTCCCAAAGACATTAAAATCTCTGGTTTTCGCGGAAAAAGAAAGGCTCACTCCTGATATTTACTATTTGCTTTCTTTTTTATATTATTTAAGCCGATGTCTTTTATGAGAAAGTTCCGCTGGAATCTGGTAGGAGTTTTAGGGAAACTGGTCGCCTGGTTGTGGGCCAAATCCACCAGGATGGCCGTTATTGGTGAGGAAAATTACTTAAAATTGAGAGAGCAAAAAAAGCCTGTTATTTTATTAGTGTGGCATGGTCGGATCTTTATCGTTCCCTATTTTTTCCGCAGAAGAGGAATAATGCCTTTAATAAGTCCGAGTGAAGACGGAGAAATTGTTGCCCAAGTAATGGCCAGATGGGGATACAAAATCCTCAGGGGCTCAAGTTCTCATGCTATTATAAAGGCCTGGAATCAGATGAAAAGAGAGCTTAATCAGGGAGGAGAACTGATAATAGTGCCCGATGGTCCTCGAGGACCTAATAGGAAGCTTAAATCTGGCTGTATCAAGCTGGCTCAGGAAACCGGAGCCTACCTTATTCCCTTTACTTTTTCCACTGCAAGGAAAAAGTTTTTAAAGAGCTGGGATAGTTTTTTAATGTTTTATCCCTTTTCGAGGGTTGTTGCCCTGTATGGCTCTCCATATGCCGTTGATTCGAGCTTGAAAGGTAATAAATTTGAGAGAGAGTGCCAGAAGGTTGAGAATTTCATGTGTCAACTGGACAAGAAGGCTGATACCTATTTTGGTTAGCTTCGTTTTTTATTGTCCTGGCAGGAGATTTCTGCTATAAATACACTCAAAAAGGAGAAGGAAATGAAGGTAAAGACATTTTTTCTGCTCTTTGTTTTTTTATTTTTCTCTTTTTCCCTGTTTTCCCAGGAGCCAGAAGACTTGATGGCTCAAGGAGATAAGTTGTATGCCGAGATGAAAGATTTGGCTGCGGCTGAGGAAGCCTTGGCTAAATACCGGGAGGCCTTTACGCAAGCAGAGGATAGGTATGATGTTTATTGGAGAATAGCCAGGATCCTGTATTATATCGGTGCCCATACTGAAAGTAAAAAGGAAAAAAAGACTATTTTCTCCCAGGGAATTTACAATGCCAAAAAAGCTGTGGCCTTGGAACCTGAAAAGCCAGATGGCCACTATTGGCTCGGAGTCAATTATGGAGTCTTTGGGGAAGCGAAGGGTGTGCTTAAGAGTTTGTCTTTAGTCAAGCCCATTAAAGCGGAGATGAATAAAGTTATCGAAATAGACCGGGAATATGAAGATGGGGGAGCAGACAGAGTATTAGGTCGAGTGTATTTCAAAGTGCCTGGAATTGCCGGGGGAAGCAAGGAAAAATCTCTCGAGCATCTCCTGAAATCCAAGGAGCTTGGTCCAAACGATCCCTTAACGCGGGTTTATTTAGCTGAGACTTATCTTGCTCTCAAAGAGGTGGACAAAGCGAAGGCGGAATTGGAATATGTGCTGAACATAGAATCTGATGACCGCTGGGTTTCTGGTGTAGAAGACTGCAAAGAAGATGCAAGAACACTGCTCAAGGATAAGAAGTTCAGGAAAAAGAAATAAAGAGGAGAAGAAGGCTAGACCAGCTCAAAAAGAAATTAGCGAGAAAAGATAGAATCGCGAGAAAGGCTGGAACAAAAACGATAATAAAGTTGCTGAGAAAATGAAAAAAAGGGCGATCTTCTTTTTTCTGTGTCTATTCCTGTTTTTCCTGAAAAGCGAGGCCTCTCGCTTTAGCTTTAAAATGTGTGGGGGTCTGAGCTGGGTCAAGGGAGGAGATTTTAACAGAAATATTCGCGGCTGGAGGGATTATTACAGGGATCGTAACACAAGTCCTTACTCCTTTAAGTATGATATGAAAGAACTTAAAGGCCTCTGGGAGGGAAAAGCTGAAATTATCTACAGTATTTCTTCCCGTTTTAGCCTTGGGATCGGAGTCGAATTTCTGACTGAGGAACTCTCAGGAGAAATGTCCTGGTCGTTGAGTCAAGAGGAAACCTATTTCCATTCGCCAGACAATTTTGGCAGTATTTCTATTAAAGAAGAATCCTCTCAAGATCCGAAATACACGCTCCAGGCTATCCCCATTACTTTCACCTTCTATTATTCCTTTCCCCTTGGGAAGAAGTTAATCCTTTCTCTTGTGGGAGGAGGAGGTTATTATTTTGGCCGATTAAGAAGCATAGAAGGCTTTGATTACACTTTTGACTATACTGATGACAGGAATGAACACGGCACTCTCACGAAATTTGTGGACCAGTATTCCTCTTCGGGAGAATACTCTGAGAAGAGCACAAGCCGCACCATAGGATTCCATGGCGGTGGGAGTCTGGAGCTTAAAATTTCGAAGAACTTTTCCTTGGTTGTTGAAGCCCTGGGGAGATTAGTTGATTTTAGCGGCTGGCGAGGACAAAGAACCGATATTTACGGCTGGGAACATACCTGGGGCTTCTGGGGTGTGCATTCTGATCAGGGGAGTCAGGAGAGGACATCGGAAGGAAAGCTCTGGTTTGTTGAATTCCGGAGCCAGGAGACTGGAAAGACTTACCCTCGTTTGGTTTTTTCTGAGGAAAAGCCCGTTTCTTCTTTTTATAAGAACATACGAGAGGGAAAAATAAATCTCCATGGCCTGTCTCTAAGGATTGGATTCAAAGTACAAATCTAGAGATAGGCACAATAAGGCGAGAAAAGCAAAATCGTTCATTTGGTTAAACGAAACAAACGAAATAGCCGAAATAGATAAAACAGACGAAAGAAGGCTGTCAGCGGTAGATAGAAATCCTCAGGCTCTCCTCCAAGGTCAAGCTGTTTGGGCCTTGCACCCGAAGGCGGAAGATGGCGTGGTGCCCAGAAAAGGAGACAGGAATTTGAACTACGAAAGGCTTTACCGAGGGACTTGATTCAAAAGGCGCCAGAGAGGGGAACGTCACTTTTGAGTTTAAGATTTCAAAATCCGGATGAGTCGAACTTAAAGTTGCTTCAAAGGGAAGAGCGGTTTTTTCGCTTTCATTTTTCAGAGTAAGGGTTAGTTCCAAGGTCTCCCCTGCTTCAGCTAAACCATTCCCGTTGCCAAAGCTTTCCCCTGAGGTATTGTCATCCAGAGTGTAGCCCTGGAGTTTGAGGAGGGCAAGATCAAAGTTTGCGGCCAAGGCGGCGTTAACAATTCCCCAGCCGTAGTCATTATCAGGGTGTAAGCTGCGGCTTGCCGTGCTCAAGAGCGCAGAGCGGACTTCGAGGGGTGTCCAGTCCCTGTGGATTTCAAGAAGAAGAGCGGCGACTCCAGCCACAAGAGGAGTAGCAAAGGATGTGCCCGAGCCTCTTTGGTAGTCATCGCTTCCATCTTGTCTATTAGCGGCCCGCCAGTTATCCACGCCTAAGGCACAAACTTCAGGTTTGATTCTGCCGTCATAGGTGGGGCCTGGAGAACTGAAGGAGGCTATTCCTCCTGAAGAATTTACAGCTCCAACTGCTATGACCTTAAAGCCGTCTGCAGGAGCAATAATATGACCCCAGGGATCATCCCGTTCATTCCCGGCCGCATTGACTACCACCACACCTAAGCTTACAGCACGATTGGCCGCCACTGTGGTTACAGCTGTTTTGCCGTCCAAATCACTGAAAGTGTACCAGTCAAGATAGCCAAGAGAAGAAGAGACAACTTCAGCGCCTAAGGATTCTGCCCATTCAATTCCCGCTACCCAGTAGTCTTCCTCGATTTGTTTTTCAAACACTGTGCTTTCTGTTTTGGCCAGGATAAAATCTGCATTGTAAGCAGGTCCGATGAGATGGCCGGGCTTGTAGCCTCCCAGGATCGACCAGGTGCCGGTTCCATGGGAGTCAGAGTAATCTTGGGGATCGTTGAGGTCCTGTTCGACGTTATCATCTCCATTAACAAAGTCCCATTCAGCCACAACATGCGCCTGCTGGAAAATCTCATGCGATTTTCTGAATCCTGTGTCCAACATGCAGACTAAGACATCACGGCCGCTGTAATCCAGTTGATGTAATGGCAAAACATTTATCTGGTTAAGCTGAGAAAAGGAGGGCCCATAGTTAAGATGGAATGGGCTTGGTCTTTTCCGGATAAAATCTGCATCCAGATGAAAATGAGGTTCATCTCTGTGGAAGGTAGCAACGAGGTCAATTTTGCGGACAAAGTCAAGTTTCACCAGCTCTTCAATCTGGATGTGGGTGGCCTCTGCGCTGAGAGCATTCAGCCAGCAGGACACTGTTCTTACCTTCAGGACCTTGGATTTCACTTCCTCTGTATAAGGTGGAAAAAGGGGAAGGTCAAAATAGTCAACCAAGTTATCTTCCCTTCGTACTTTTGAGCGGCGCCACGAACAGCGCTGAAGGAGGTTTCGGCGGACCTCAGCTAAGTGACTTTTGAGGGAATTCAGAGAGTCTACTCCCTTATCAGTGAAAAAGACCCATATTTTAGAAATTTCTCTGTCATAAGGGCGGGATAAAAGACGGCTTTGGAGTCTCTGACTGATTTTTGGATTTTGAGGAGGTGAATATCCAGGGTCCCATTTTTTTTGGATTCTGAGCGGCTTTGCTGCGGTCAAGAGAAGGATACATGAAGCAGTGAGGATGAGGGCCAGTTTTCGATTTTTAGGTTTATCTTTCATTTCTTTCATTTTTTTACTCTGAAAACACCTGGGCTGTGAAGATCTCGATCTGAACTCCCTTTTTCCATTTGTCCTCATCCAGGCCCGCTTTCAAGCAGCCATGTCTGAGATAGGTTTCCAAATCCCAATTATATTCAAGGGGAACTTGGGGAAGAAGAAGACCTTTATGGGGACCCTTGGAGATGATGATCCCGTGTTGGCCCATTTTTATTTCCTTCACATCCTCGATGAGTTTCGGAAGGCTGAGTACAGATATTTCAATTGTTATCTCCTGCAGTTCAGCAGAGGTTAAAGGTTGAAAGCGATGGTCTTTAGTGGCAGCCGCGATGGCAACTTCAATGATAGTTTCATACAGGGGTTCGTAAGGAAGGGAGTAACCGATACAGCCCCGAAGCTGGTCGTTAATCTTAAGAGTAACAAAAGCACCTCTTTTTTCTTTAAGGAATTCATCCTCGATTTTTACTTTCAATAATTTTCCAGATTCTAAATAGCGCTTAATTGCTTTCCTGGCGAGTCCAAGAAGAAATATCCTTTGACTTTTATTTAAAAGATTGCTCACCTTATCCCTCTATTTTTGGTAACTTAAGGTCAACAGGAGAGAGAAAGAAATCTTTTTCATAGTCTATAATAAAAGATTTGATGGTCAGTTTGTTCTTCTTATCTAAATAAATGTCTAAAAAAAGCTGTCCAAAGGCAAAGGGCAATAGAATTTTTTTTATCTTTTTTTCATCTGAATTAAAAGAAAAAAATCCCACGAGCTTACCTCCGAGGAGCGTGTCTGCCGCGAGATAATTCTCAAAAGAGGAGTAAAAGCCCTTCTGGGTAGGGAGAATCTTCTCTACAAAAAACCTCTGACCTCTTTTATGTCCTAAGAGAAGTCCATCTCTGTTTGCTTTTGAAGCGACGAGATTTAATCCCATGAGGAAGTGGTAAGCTTCCCGTGACAAATAGGCGTCCATTTGTACCCATTTTAGCAGAACTTAAAATATATGTTAAATAATAAAAGCGGACAGTAAAAAGCGTGGCGATCTCAACCTTTTATTTGATGAGATGGCCACGCTCCCTTTGGTCGCTCGCCATGACAAGGTAACAATGATAATTGCGTTTGTATTAGATAAACTAAATTTGGAAGCATTTTTTTCCGTGAAGGGATCAGATTTTTTTATATCAGTCCCAGTAGCGGTACAATGACCATGATGCTGATCCATATAATAATGATGCCAATGATATTTAGCCAGAAGCCGTATTTAAGCATTTTAGTCAGAGGGACCAATCTTGAGCCATAAATAATGGCATTGGGAGGAGTAGCCACTGGAAGCATGAAGGCAAAGCTGCAGCCGATGGCGCTCCCTAACACAGGAGGCAGCGGGTTGATTTCGGCGGTCTTAGAGATGGCGATGATGATGGGAATAATCATATTAGCTGAAGCGGTGTTAGAGGTTACTTCTGTTAGGAAAACACTTAAGGTTATGGAGAGAAGGGTGATAAGGGATAAGCTGGGAGAACTCCCTGGTGAAATAAAGAACCTGCCCATAGAATCAGCCAGTCCAGTCTTGAACATCTGGAATCCTAAGGATAATCCTCCGCCAAAAAGGAGAAGAGTCCCCCAGTCTATTCTTAAGGCCTGTTTCAGGGAAAGGGTGAATCGACCCCGTTTAAAATCGACTGGCAAGAGAAGAAGGAGACTGGCTCCGATTATGGCAGCCACAGATTCAGGAAAGACCTCCCGGAGCCAGAGGGAAAGGGGGGCTTCCTTTCCCAAAACCAATGAAACAAGGCCAGGAGTAGTCCAGAGAAGGACAGTAACAGAGAAAGCAATGAGAACATTTTTCTGAGGTCGAGTAAACCCTTTGGGTCCTTTAGGACTAACAGAAGAAGAATTTTTTTGCATCTGAGAGGAAATATTTTCTCTTCTCGATTTAAATTTCATGAAGAGAAAAAGAGCCAAAAACATAGGAATGAGAATCAGGAGACCGATGACCATCCACTGGAAAAAAGTTATTCGGTAATCTGCCAATTTTTCGAGCATGCCGATGGCAATGAGGTTAGGGGGGCTTCCGATGGGAGTTCCGATTCCACCAACAGAAGCAGAATAAGCTGTCATCAACAGGAGGGTAGGGCCAAAGGAAGAAGCTGAGTTTGCTTTCTTAACTGAATTAAAGCCGCTTAGAATTCCAAGGGCAATAGGGTACATCATGGCCGTGGTGGCTGTGTTGCTTATCCACATGGAAAGAAAGACGGTGGTCAGGCCAAAGGCGAAGAGGATTCGGCTTTTTTTATGGGTAATGGCTTTCAGGTTAAGGATGGAGTAAGCTATTTTCTGATCGAGAAGATGAACACTCATAGCCCTTGCCAGAATAAAGCTTCCTAAAAAAAGCATGATAATGGGATTGGCGAAAGGGGCGAAGGCATCTTTGACAGGGGCAATTTCGAAAACTGTTATGAAGACAGGGATAAGAAGAGCAGTGATGGGAATAGGAATACATTCAGTTACCCACCAGACGACAACCAGGAGAAAAATTGCAAACAAGGTGTGAGCTTTGGGGTTTTCCTCAAGAAGAGGAGAATAATAGACTCCCAGAAAAAAGAGGGGACCCAGGAAAAATCCTATTTTCTTTCTTGGCTCCATTCTTTTGAATTTTATAAATTAAAGAATTTTTTGAGCCCAAACGACCAAACCATAGCCTCTCTGGAAAAAAAGAAATCTATCCAGGCGGGTGATAAGCCAGACTATCGGATAGAGGAAAGAATAAATCTTGAAAGATTTCTTCTGAGATTTGAATTCTTGAGATGAGGAGGGCCTGATGTGGCCGTCTCGAAGTCTTCCTTTGCTTTGTATTCGATGGGAGAGAAACCTAATATAGAAGAAATTAAGAAGGAGCTCCAGAAATTCAGAGAAAAAGCGAGAGAAAGTTCTGTAGTTCTGGAGCTGAAAATGGGTCTTTCTAAGCTTGTTTTCAAGTTCTTTTAGGCTATATCCTTCTCTTTGGTGACCATAAAATTCCAGTGTTAGACCAAGGGCTGAACGCAGTTTATGGAGAATGAAAAGCTTTCCTGTGCGGGGGATGGCCAAGACCAGCCGGCCGTGCTTTTTTAATATTCTGTGGATTTCCTCAAGACATTGTTCATCATTCTTGAGATGCTCCAAGTAGTCTAAGCTCACAACTAAATCAAAGGATTGGCTTTTGAAAGGAAGAGAGCCTTCTCCAACCTGGAGAAGGTTTTTCTTCAGAAGGCTTTGAGTTGTCCTGAGGTTTTCAAAATCCTGGTCTGTATGGACCCATAAGCCTCCCTTCTGACGGAGGAAAAAGCTTAATATACCTTGAGCGCAGCCTAAATCCAGAATGACCATGTCAGGGTCAATATTTAGATTTTTTTGAAGGAGATGGAGCTTTTCTTTTTTTTTGATGGACTTTTTAAAAACCTGGAGTTGCCAGGGTTCTTGCCTCATTTGGGAGGATTATATAACATGATAAGTGTCAGGTCTACACTTTTAACCTTTTGGCCATCACAAAAATGAGTACTTGGATTATTTATTTTGCAGGAACCAAATGAAGTTACTGTAACCGGATGAATCTGAGGGGATGGATGAAGCGACTTTGAAGAGGAGCTCAGGTCAGTGGGTTCCAAAACACGCAACTTTTGCCCCAGCGAGGCAAAAGCTGCTCGGTTTCAGGCTTCACTCTCCTCTCCTCACCGGAGAGGAACCGTGCCCGCTCCGCCTTCAAACGGTTTTTTCACCCACTGGCCTTCGCTAGATACGAAGCGGAGTCGGGCTCTGGGATCAGGCCTTGAGGTTAGTTCAACGGGGTCAGGCTTTGTCGTCATAGAATAGCAGTGGATTTCATTCATGTTCCTGAACGTCTATTCATGATAAAGCCTGACCCCAAAGCATAACCTCAAGGCCTGACCCCGTTGTACTGAATTATAAAAGTTATAAAGGCCTGACCCCGCTGACTTGATACAAAACGTTAATTCTTGATTGGGGAAAAGTTAAAAGTGTAGATCTGACACCATTGACTTGAGCCCAATCTCGATTTATCATGAGAAACAAGGAAGAAAGTATGTTATATGAAGTAGTCGTAGTTGGAGCCTTAGAGACGAACTGCTACCTTGTTTCCTGTAGCGAGACTCACGAGTGTGCAATTGTTGACCCTGGAGCTGAAGCAGACAAGATTTTCGCTTCAATCGCCGAAAAAAGTCTTAAACCAGTTTTCATCCTCAATACCCATGGTCATGTTGACCACATCGGAGCCAACAGAGATATGAAAGAAAAGTTCAACATTCCCCTCTGTATTCATTCACTGGACAGTCCTATGTTAGGAAACGAACAACAATCTGAATTGGATTTTTTCCTTCAAACAAAGTCTTCTCCTCCTGCTGATAGTTTCTTCAAAGAGGGTGACAGAATCAAAATCGGAAACTGGATTCTCAGAGTTCTCCATACGCCAGGCCACTCACCCGGGAGTGTCAGTTTCATCGGAGACAACTTCATCTTTTCGGGCGATACTCTTTTTTGTAGAGGCGTGGGCCGAACAGACCTTCCTGGAGGAAACTGGGAAGAGATGGAGAATTCTCTGAAGAATAAAATATTAACCATGCCGGATGAAATGGTTGTTCTTCCCGGTCATGGGCCTTTGACCTCGGTAGGTCAAGAAAAAAGCTCGAACCCTTTTATTTGATGAAAAACATTTCCTCTACTCCTGAGGATGTTCTTCAATCCTTTCTCGAATTTCTTTCTGTAGAAAAAGGTTTGTCCTTCAATACCATTCTCTCTTACCGCCGAGATATAAAGAAACTCTTACGATTTTTAGAGAGGAAAAGAATCTCGTGGCTGGAAGAGGGAGATGAAGATCTAGCTAAATTCATCCAGTACATGAGCCGCTCTGGCCTTTCTTCTCGGTCCTTAGCCCGCCTCATTTCTTCCCTGAAGTCCTTTTATAAATTTCTAATCTTGGATGGAGTACTGAAAAAGAGTCCAGCTTCGAGCCTTTCTTCTCCAAAACCCATGTTCTCTTTGCCCAAATATTTGACTGTGAAAGAAGTGGAGTTGCTCCTGGCCCAACCCAATGAAAGAGAAATAATGGGCCTTAGAGATAAAGCTATGCTGGAGCTTCTTTATGCCTCTGGCCTGAGGGTTTCAGAGTTAGTCTTCTTGAAGACAAAAGATATAAACTTGGAAGATGGCTTTCTCCTCTGTCGTGGGAAAGGAGGGAAAGAAAGGATAGTGCCCGTTGGAAATTCAGCCCTCAAGGCTATTCTGAAGTACATGAAGAGAGCGCGACCCAAGCTTTGGAAAAGGTCAATCGATTATCTTTTTCTTACTTATCGGGGTCAAGCTTTTACCCGCCAGGGTTTTTGGAAGCTCCTGAAGAGCTATGTCCTCAAGGCCGGCCTTGCCTCGAAAATTAGTCCTCATATTCTCCGCCATTCCTTTGCCACTCATCTCCTGGAGAGAGGAGCTGATTTAAGGTCTGTCCAGTTGATGTTGGGACACAGCCAGATAACCACGACTCAGATTTATACTCATGTAAGCCGCGAGAGGATTCGCCGCGTCTACGATAAATATCATCCCAGAGCCTAACGGTGTTTATGGTTTATTGAGTTTATTTGGTTGAAAGAAGTGTATTTACTGCTGTTTCCTTTTCCTCACTGGCTAAAAAAAACGAAATAAACCAGAAAAACGAAACTGTTTGCTGCTTACTCCTTACTGTTTTAGGTTATGTCGAATTTCATCCAGCGCGGCAAAGGCTTTTCTTAAATGGGGGATAACAATCGAGCCTCCCACAACTAAGGCGACATTGAAGGTCTCGTAGAGCTGTTCATCGCTCAGGCCGAGCTGAACACAGCGGAGGAGGTGATAGGTAACACAATCATTGCACCTGAGGACGAGGGAGGCGACAAGCCCTAAAAGCTCTTTAGTTTCAGCAGGTAAAGCTCCTTCTTTATAGGCATGCTTATCCAGGGCAAAGAAACGCTGAATCTCCCTGTTCCCACTTTCCAAAATCCTTTTGTTCATTTTCTCCCGAAACTGCTTGAATTTAGTTAATTCGTCGGTCATTCCTCCTCCTTAAAATAAGCTTTTTTCTTCCACTGCCATCCACCAATTACTGTTCACAATTCAGCAATGTAGCCATGATTTTTTACTCTTCACTGTTTTCTTTCAGGCTTTTTCAGAAATGAGGTTCTATTGAGATTTTGACTTTGACCTTATGAAGGTTGGTGAGACGGATGGGATTTTCCGGGCTCGGAGCCCATGTATAGCGCTTCCATGTCCAAGTAAACTCTCTATCTACAGGAGCAGCATAGATGTCTTTTTCCTCGAGAAAGATAAGGTTTGAGCCTTTGACGATGAAAGATTCATAATTTATTTCAGGATGAAGGTCTGATTTATCACCAGAGCAGGGCATTTGTAGAAAAAGCTTAGATTTGGATTCACTTTGAGGTATGGAAAATCCCTGGACGATAAAGTCAAAATGAAGGTTTTCCTCTTTCTTCAGGATATAGATTAGATGAAATAAAGGTCTTTCCTTGAAATCTTTTCCAGATTTCATCTGGCTAAATTCAGGGAATACCTCTTTTTCTTTAGCTTTCCAGTGAAGGAGACGACTCTCTTGGTGGTAAAGAAGATAATCCGCATCATCTCTTTCCATGCATCCTGTCCAGAGAGTTGTGAAGGAGTAATCTCCTGAATAAGATGCTTCTTTTTTTTCCAGTTTGTATTCTCCTTCAGTGAGAAGGACAATTTTTATCTCCCACCAGAGCGGATTTTTCTGTTCTTTTAGGCATGGAAGGAAAAAAGAGTCAGCAGCGGTTATCCACCCCAAAGCGTGGAAAGAAAAAGTTAAAAGAAAAAAGATAGGTAAATATTTTTTTACCATTGTCTATTATTATTATATAAAACAAAAATGATAATAATTCTACTTTTTTATACATTTGATAGGAGCTTGACAGAGACTAATAATACTGTTATGGTAAACTAATAAGTAATTTTATTAAACTAATTAGTATATAAATAAAACTTATAAGTTCAAAATGAAAAGAACAAACCTTAGGATTGAGAGAGAGAGACATAGACGGGAGGATAATAAAATTTTCATCCTGAAAGCAGCTGAAAAGGTTATTGCCCAGAAGGGCTATAGCTCAGCCACCATGGATGATATTGCTGAAGAAGCTCAATTCTCGAAGGCCACTCTCTACCGCTATTTTCCAAGCAAAGGAGAGCTTTTTTTCGAGATTATCGTCAGTTCTTTAGATGAGATGAGTCAGAAGATGAGAAACATCCAGGAGAAGAGGATGAGGTCAGATAGGAAATTGACCGAGACCATTCGCCTTGTGCTTAAGCATTTTGAAGAGAAAGAAAATATTGCCCGGATTTTCTTTATGGATAAATTTCTCATGGAAAAATTACTCATTTTTATGATAGGAGAACAAGATCTTGTTTCAGATACGGAAAGAAGATACATAAAAAAAATTAAAGCCAAGAGAAAAGAAGTATTCAATAGCCTTTGTGAGATAATCACTTCAGGAGTGGATGGTGGAGAATTCCGCAGGCTTCAGGCAGAGGAGACAGTTATTGCCTTAGAAAGCATGCTCTATGGCTTTTACTACGGAAGATACTGGCGAGATAAGAGATTCAGTTTGGAAAAAGGGACAGATTTAATCTACAACCACTTTTTTCATGGCATCAAAAAAGGAAGAAAATGAATGATAAGGAGCATCAAGATGGAGAAGATAGGAAAATTTATTTTAATTTTTCTTTTAATTTTTGGAACAGCCCAATTCTCTCTTTCCCAGGAAAAGCTTGTCTTGACCCTTGAGGAGAGTATTCGTCTGGCTCTCTCCCAGAATCCCTATCACCTTGCTACCGAGGAGAGAGTTGAAGCCGCAAAATCAAAACTCAGAGAAGCAGCCTCGAACTTTTTGCCTTCTCTCAATGCCCAGGGTCTTCACACGCTGGATGAGAAAGTTTTTGAACTGGAATTTCCATCCCCTATTCCTGGTGAGCCTCCTCAAAAGGTTTCTATAGATTTTACAAGGGACTACCAGTTCTCTTTGTCCCTTACTCTCCCTCTTTTTACCAGCGGCCGTTTGACTTCTGGCTTTAAACAAGCCAAGTACAATCTTATGTCCACTGAAGAATTAGTGAGACAGTCCAGGCATATAACCGTTTTCAACACCAAGAAAGCCTTTCATGGGTATTTGCTGGCCAAGAATTTTGTCAAGGTAGCCGAGGAAGCAGTGCAGGTTGCAGAAAAGCATTTTAAAAATGTCAAGAGTCTTTATGAAGTGGGCATGGCCTCGAAGTTTGACCTTTTGAGGTCTGAAGTCCAGTTGGCTAACCTGAAACCTCAAATGATTAGAGCCAGGAACAACTTGAAGATTGGGGAACTCAGTCTGAAGACTTTGTTGGGTTTGGACCTTTCTCAACCGGTTGAATTTAAAGGAGAATTGACTTATGAACCTTTTGAGCCTGATTTAGAAGAGTGCCTTACCACGGCCCTGCTGAACAGACCTGAAATCAGCCAGCTCAGATACCACAAAAAGATGGCTGGAGAGGCGTTGAAACTGGCGCGGGCTTCATATCTTCCTACCATTGCCGTTTCGGGCACCTATAATTTCTGGGCAGATCAATTGAACTTTCGAGAGGATACCTGGCAGAGCTATTATGCTGTTAATCTTGTCTTCACCATACCTCTATTCAATGGCTTTGCAGGCTCTGCTCGAGTCGCTCAGTCGAAGGCTATGATCAGGGAGCTTGAATTGACCAAAAGAGGGCTGGAAGATATAGTGAAATTCGAAGTCAGACAGTCCATCTTGAAGTTAAAAGAAGCCAGGGAATCCCTTCTTTCTCAGGAAAAAAATGTCGAACAAGCTCAGGAGAGTTTGCGAATTGCCGAGCTGAATTTTGCAGAAGGGATGGCCACAACTCTTGATGTCAGTTCCTCCCAAGCCGCTTTAACCCAGGCTAAGACATACTATTCTCAGGCCTTGTATGATTATGTCGTATCTCTAGCCGAACTGGATAAAGCTATGGGAGTCGGGTGGAATGGCTGAAAATAAGAGAGGACAAAACATGAGAATCCATAGACACGCACGGAGGAATCAATGAAAAAAATAACAGCGGGAAAAGTATTTGTTGTTCTGCTTCTTTTTCTCTCCTTTATATCCTGCAGGCCGCAGAGCAAGGAGGAAAATAAAAAGGAAGGAAGCTTTAGTGCCGCTCCGGTTAAAGTTTTCAAAGTCAAAAAGCAGAGAATTTCGGAAAAACTTTATTATACAGGAGTGATCGAGGCGTGGAAAAAGATAACTATCACCCCTGATGTTGGAGGGAAAATCGCAAAAATTCATGTGGAAGAAGGAGATAGAGTCAGGAAGGGACAGCTTTTAGCAGAATTGGACACGCGGGCAATTCGCCTCCAGCTCGAGCAGGCCCAGGCAGCTTTAGCCGTGACAGAGGCCAATCACAAGGATGCCAAGAGAAACATGGATAGGATGGAACGCTTAAAAAGTGAAAAGGCGGTCTCTGACCAGCAGTACGAAAAAATCAAACTGTCCTATGAAGCGGCTGAAGCACAGCTTCGACAGGCAAGAGCCACCGTGAACTTAGCCAAACACAACCTGGATGTTTCTCTCATGAAAGCACCTTTCAGCGGAGTGATTGCTTCAAAAAACGCAGAAGTCGGCGATGTTATTAATCCCATGATGGGAGGCTTTTCTCCTCAAAGCGGAATTCTGACCTTAATGGACTTTTCTCGAATAAAGATAGAAATCGATGTTTCTCATCTAGATATTGTCCGGATTAAAAAAGGCCAGGCTGCTCAGCTTAGCCTAACAGTCTTTCCAGACAGAGTTTTTCAAGGACGTGTTTCTCTTGTAAACATGACTGCCGATCCTTTGACCAAGAAGTTTAAGGTTGAGGTGAGGGTCGATAATTCTGATTTAGTTTTAAGGCCAAACACGTTTGGGGAAATCACGCTTGAAGTCAGCACCCATGAACATGCCCTGGTCGTTCCTCAAAAGGCTGTCCTGGAGAGCAAATATGTTTTTCTGGCCACAGAAAATAATAATGCGGAAAAAAAAGAAGTAACCATCGGCCTTCAGAATTCAGAAAGAGTGGAAGTTATCAGAGGACTTAAGGAAGGAGACCTGGTTGTTGTCGAAGGAAACTATAGTCTTGAAGATGGAGCAAAAATAGAGATTAAAGAGGTTATAGAATGAAAATACCAGAATTTTCTGTTAGACGAAAAGTCACCACGGCCATGCTGGCCATGATCCTGGTTGTCCTGGGATTGATTACTTTTACCAGACTCGGTCTGGATTTTTTCCCGGATATCGAATTTCCCACTGTATCTGTGATCACCACCTATACAGGGGCTTCTTCAGAAGATATTGAAAACACGATCACCAGACCATTGGAGCAAATCATAAACTCGGTCAGCCGGGTAAAAAAAGTCACTTCTCTGACCTTGGAAGGGGCTTCTGTAATCATGGTCGAATTTGAGTGTGGGACAAATCTTGATTTTGCAGCCCAGGATATCAGAGATCAGATAGGCCTCTACCGGAATTTTCTTCCTGAAGAAGCAAGCGATCCTCTGGTGGTAAAATTCAACCTTGGCCAGATGCCCATCATTTTTGGCGGCATAACTGCGAAAATGCCAACTTTCGAGTTGAAAGAGTTGATTGAAGATGAGGTGACACCAAGGTTGGAGAGGATTGATGGGGTGGCCTCGGCTCAAGTGTTTTCGATGGACATCAGAGAAATTCTGGTCGACATAGATAAGGCTGCCCTCGAATCCCTTAATCTCTCCTTGGACCAGATTATTCTTGCTCTCAGGATGGAAAATCTAAATCTTCCTGCTGGACGCATCACTGAGCGACATTCCGAATTTCTGTTGAGGACCCTGGGAGAATTTAAAACTCTGGATGATGTTCGCAACACCATTGTTGGCTCAACCCAAACCGGTCAGCCAATATATCTTGCAGATGTTGCTGAGGTTAGAGATACAATGAAAGAGACCCGTTTTCTGGCTCGAATCCAAGGTGAAAAAGGAGTCTTCTATATAGTCAGTAAGCGCTCTGGTGCCAACACTGTCATTACAGCGGAAGCAGTCAAAAAAGAGCTGGCGAAAATTAGAGAAACCCTTCCTCCTGATGTTAAGTTTTTTCCCTTCTGGGATACGGCGGAGATTATTCAGAGAATTATCCGAAGGACAGGGAATAATGCTTTGGTGGGTGGTATTCTGGCTATCTTTTTCATATTCGTTTTCCTTCGTAACTGGCGCCCGACTGTTACAATCTTATTAGCCATCCCTCTCTCTATTATAACTACCTTTATCGCCTTTTATTTGGCTGGTTATACCATTAACATGCTAACCCTTGGAGGCTTAGCCTTGGGCATAGGAATGCTGGTGGACAATTCTGTGGTTGTTATCGAAAACATCTTTCGCCACCTTGAAGAGGGGAAAAAGAGGGAGGACGCTTCAAAGATCGGCGCTTCTGAGGTGGGAATGGCCATTACCGCCTCTACCTTAACCACCATTGCTGTCTTTTTCCCAATGGTGTTTGCTCAGGGAATCACAGGCAAACTCACCCGCGGATTGGCGTTGGCTATAACCTTTTCTCTGCTTGCTTCGCTTTTTGTGGCTCTCACAGTTGTCCCCATGGTGGCTTCCCTCTTGTTCAAAGCAAATAACAAGCAAGGTACAGAGGGAAAAAAGAAGTGGTCAAGGCAGTTTGAGAAAAGCAAAAATTTTTATAGAAAAATATTACACAGATCTTTACGCCGCAGGTGGTGGATTCTTGGAGGAGTGTTGGGCCTGCTTTCCCTCTCCTTTGTTATTATTCCTTTCCTGGGGACAGAATTCATGCCAGCCATGGACAGGGAAATGATTATCCTTTCAATTAAGATGCCTGTGGGAACTTCTCTCGAAGAGACGAACCGTGTGGTTACTATGGTAGAAAATTTGATGAGCTCGCAGCCTGAGGTAGTAACAGTAACAGCTCAAGTTGGTTCTCAAGCAGAGACAAACCCGGCTGATATGGCAGGTGGATTTTCTACAACAGGTTCCCATGAGGGATTGATCTGGGCAGAGCTGGTTAACAAGAGAGAGAGAAGGCTCTCGGATTCGGAAGTCCTTGAAAAAATTCGAGGGAAACTTCCCAAGCTGAAAGATGTCAGGTTTGAAGCCATGGATATGGGGCAGGCAATGATGGGAGGAGCATCAGCGCCTGTTGAAATAAAGATCTTTGGGAAAGATATAAACGTGCTTAAAGAGATTGCAGATAACATGATGGAGCGAATCCAGGATGTGGAAGGATTAAGGGATGTCACCCATTCATTAGCTGAGGGAAAACCTGAATATCATATCACTATAAACCGGGAAAAGGCTTCCCGGATGGGGTTGAAGGTGAACCAGGTAGCCAATGCAGTTCAGATGGCCTCTTTGGGCAAGGTGGCCACCCGGTTTAGAGAGGGAAACGAGGAGATCGATATCCGGGTTCGGTTTAAGGAAAAATTCAGAGACAGCCTGGATGATATAAAGAATATTCCCATCATGACACCTGCAAACACCATGGCCCGTTTAGACCAAGTCGCTTCAATTAGACAAGGTGAAGGACCCATGCAGATAAACAGAGAAAATCAGGCTCGAGTGGTAACTGTTTCTGCCAATATCCATGGGAGAGATTTAGGGAGTGTGGTGAAGGACATTAAAAATAGAATAGTTGATATTGAGAAAGGACTGCCTTCAGGATATTTCACAGAATTCGGCGGTCAGTATGAGCAGATGCAGGAGGCTTTTGTTATCATAGCAGGTGCCTTTGCCCTGGCCACTCTTTTGGTTTATATGATCATGGCTTCCCAGTTTGAATCCTTTCTCCATCCCTTTGTGATTATGTTCACTATTCCCCTTGCTCTTATCGGAGTAATTCTGGCTCTCCTTCTTACAGGCAGGCCTGTCAGTCTCCCGGTACTGATTGGTTTTATCATGCTGGGTGGAATTGCTGTCAACAATGGCATAGTGATGGTGGACTATATCAACCAATTGAAGCGAAAAGGGGTAAAAAAGAAGGAAGCCATCCTTCAAGCTTGCTCTGTTCGACTGCGTCCTGTTTTGATCACAGCTTTTACTACAATATTAGGGATGATGCCCATGGCTCTGAGTGTTTCAGAAGGGGCAGAGTTTAGAGCACCCATGGCCATCACAGTGGTTGGCGGATTGGTAGCAACGACCTTGTTGACGCTCTTTGTCATCCCGATAATCTACTCTCTATTCGACCGCGTCAAATTTGCCAAAGAAGTAAGGAGTAAAGAGTAAGGAGTAAGGAGTCGGGAGTAAAACTCAAAACTCAAATTTCAAAAGTCAAAATTTATTATAGGAAACAGAAGACTTGATGACTATATACTACGGTTAGATTTTTAAATGATTTGACAGGGATAGAATGTCATTGCGAGCTTCCGAAGGAAGCGTGGCAATCTCAAAACTAATTCCCCTCTCCCTTGATGGGAGAGGGATAGGGTGAGGGTGAAAGGTAAATAGTATAGAAAAGTAAACAGTCAACAACAAACACTGAGAATTATGATAGAACTTATAACCTAAAAACCTTCTCCCTTAAGCCAGTTATCAGTTTTGTCTTTTGAGCTTTGAGTTTTTATATTGAGTGTTTGTCTCGATTGTTTATTTTCTGTTTAGGTCATATACCTCAGGAAAGCACCGATATTTCCGTATCTCCTCAGTCTTGAGGGAGGGGTGATGTGTTTTAGGCGGCAGTTCTTGTTCATAGCTGCCTCCACTGCCTCGTCAATCACATCCACTACTTTTTCTGTTTTTATCTGACAGGAAGGACACCGGGCCTCATCCAAAAACAAGAAGTTACACTTGGGACAAATTCTTCCCTGTTTGGCAAAATTGCGGGTAACGACTAAAGTTTGGACCTCTCCCCGGTTGAGTTTCTTTAACGTATATTTTACTCCAGAAATTGCCAGCCCCCCTTTTTCCAGTTCTGAGATAAGACGGCTAACAATCTCATCCTCCTCTTCCTTTTTAAGTTTCTTTTCTACTTGAAGAGATTCCTTAAGCACTTTATCTAGGGAATCGCTGGGCTTAGCCTTGATTCTGCCTTTTATCCTGCTTTTGAGATAAGGATGAAGAAGGGGTTCGATTTCTGCCCAGTGTTCGTCTTTACATCCGAGAAAAAGCCAGTCAAAATTATTTTTCTTGAAGAGGCTAAAGGTCATCTGGGCAGCATTTTTAAAATGCTCATGGAGGAGAGTGGCGACATGCCTTTCGATTCTTTTTGATTCGTAGCCTTTCCAACCCCCTTCTCTGACCTTGGGAGGGACATCGGTAATAAGATTTTTAAGGGCTGATATTTCTCCCATAAAAATTTCGTACCAGGCGGCTTCTCTTCGGTCTATGAGGAGAGAGCAGATTCGGTGGTATTCATCCAGGATTGCAGAGAGAGGCCTGACATAGGGGTTGTGGTCAAATATCATTGTGCTTCGAGGAGGATCAGGAAGGTTGAAAACCTGCCAGAAATCTTGCTTGGTGCAGGAAAATATTGCCAGTCCATAGAAATTGTAAGAAGTCCTGTTCCGGATGAAGAAGCGATTGATTTTTTCCAGGTCTTGGGAGATGGATTCTTTTTTCTCACTGCTTATGTCCATTCGGTCTCTATGTGCTCTGTTTTTACTCAGGAGGTTTTTAAAGGTAAGGTTTATTTCTTTTTTTGTCATCCTGCTCTTATCTGTATCCAGGTAGAAGGAAGTCGTGAGAAAATCGTCACTTTTAAACCCAGCCAGGGTTTCAATTTGCTCCTGGCTCAATAATTTCATAGGGCCTCCTTATAGGGAATGGAATGGAGGAAGATGAAAGGAAGACGTGAATTGTCTGAATGAATATGAATTGTGGGATAGATGTTCACCTTATCCTAAAATAAGAACAGAATCCCTTTTTGTCAAGCATAATATGAACTCAGCAACAGATTGACTCAGTATCCGGTACTGATGGAGGCTTTACTCTTTTTGAGGCAAAGATTATAATGGCTATTGAAGGAATTAGCGAAAAGTTTGTTTCTCTTGGACTTTTTACCAGAGAAGCCAGCCAGGAGAGAATTTAGAGTGCGGAAGTGGCGGAATTGGTAGACGCGTAAGCCTCAGGAGTTTATGGTCTTTTAGACCGTGTGGGTTCGAGTCCCACCTTCCGCACTTTATGCAAAATAGTGAAAAAAATTTCACACTTTCTTCTAAAAAGAAGCCCAAAGGGCAAGCCTGGTCCTTCGAAACAGAAACATGCCCTCCAAGAAGCATATTCTTCTCCTAAACCCCTGGATTTATGACTTTACAGCCTACGATTTTTGGCTAAAACCTTTAGGACTCCTCTATATCGCCTCAATCCTTAGGGAACATACAAACTTCCGTTTGAGCTTCATTGACTGTCTAGACCGCTACCATCCCCTTTTACCCAAGAAAATGAAAGTAAAGCTTGATGGAAGAGGTCCCTTTCCTAAGGAGGAAGTTTTAAAGCCCCTGATTTTAAAGGAAGTTCCGAGGAAATATTCCCGCTATGGAATCCCTGTCCCTCTTTTCCTCCATGAGCTTGACCAGCTTGCTTCTCCTGACCTTGTCCTTTTGACCTGCAACATGACTTACTGGTATCCTGGAGTTCAGCTCGCCGTTGAGCTTGTCCGCAAGAAATTTGGCCGAGTTCCCCTGGTTTTAGGAGGAGTTTATGCCACGTTAATGCCCCAGCATGCCCAAAGCTCCACAGGAGTTGATGTTGTTGTCCAGGGGGCTGGAGAGAGGAAAATCCTTCCCTTACTGAGGGAAGTCTTTGGTGATAGTCACCTTCCCGAAATCAAGTTTGAGTCTCTTGAGGAGATTCCCTGGCCGGCCTTTAATTTTTTGAGAAATAAGCGAGACCTTCCTCTCTTGACTTCAAGGGGTTGTCCCTTCAACTGTTCCTTTTGTGCGGCTTCTTTGCTCTATGAGAGTTTTAAACAGAGGAGACCTTCCTCTGTCCTTGCCGAAATAGAATACCACCACCATCAGTTCCATACTTATAATTTTGCTTTTTACGATGATGCTCTTCTTCTGAACAAAAAGCATCATCTTATTCCTCTTTTGAAGGAAGTCATCAAGAAGAAGCTCTCCTTGGCCTTCCACACTCCCAACGGTCTTCACATCAGAGAAATTGATTTTGAGCTTGCTTCTCTTTTTAAAAAAGCAAACTTTCAATCGCTCTTCCTCAGCCAGGAATCCTTTGAGGAGAGGATTTTGGCCAAAGCCTCAGCCAAGGTTTCGGCCCATGATTTAGAGAAGGCCTTAAATAGCTTGGAGAGGGCAGGCTACGACTGCCGAAATGTAAATGTTTATTTAATGATTGGCCTTCCAGGACAGGATATTTTGACCCTTAAGGAGAGCATTCTCCATGTTCGTCGTTTAGGAGCAAGGCCCCGCTTAGCCTATTTTTCACCTGTTCCTGGTACAGCTGAGTGGCGCGCCTTAATCAAGAAAGGGAACCTTGCTCAGGATGATGACCCTCTTCTCCATAACAAACTGACATTTCCTTACCTCTGGGGAAATTTCTCCAGCGAAGATTTTGAATCAATTCAAAACCTCGTTAACAGTGAGAAATAAGAAGTGAGAAGTAAAAAATTTAAAACTCAAATTTGAAACCTGTACTTAGGATAAGCAGTTATGAATAAAGAGGTAATCAACTCAAGTCTAAAAGCTGATAAT
>Ga0114921_10000113_pt1 | contig 32759 bp, 31 predicted proteins | sample BentaG_FD_87016 | JGI IMG/M metagenome (GOLD analysis project Ga0114921, IMG submission 87016) | Deep subsurface microbial communities from South Atlantic Ocean to uncover new lineages of life (NeLLi) - Benguela_00093 metaG | ecosystem: Environmental > Aquatic > Marine > Oceanic > Sediment ... | reverse complement strand
GGCTCTTCAGAATCGAGGGTGTAGTCGGGGTTTGAATCCGCCGGTTTCCAGTAGTGATCTGGCGATGTAGTTGGTGAGGTTTCGGAATCCCAGGGCTGATCCGCGGAGGTGTTCGAGGCGGCCGTTGATCGCTTCGGTAGGCCCGTTGCTGGTGCCTGGTCGTTCGAAGTAGGCCAGGACGTCGTCGGCCCGTTTCTTCAGCGTTCGCCCGAGAGTGGTTAGTTCCTGCAGAGGCTTGGGAACTCCTGCGCTAAGCGTGGCGATCAGCGCCGCGATCATGGCGCGGCCACGCTTGCGGTCGGGTTGTCGGTAGGCGGCCACGGTGCGCTGATACATCATCCAGGTGGCCTCGACCTCGGCATGAGCGTCGACGGCGAATACGGCGGCCAGCCGGGCTTTCTGAATATCGGTGAGCAGATCGGCCCCGGTCTGCAGCGTGCGCCGCGATCGGTAGAGCGGGTCGGTCTTGCGTCCGCGGTGCCCGCAGGTGGCCAGCTGAACCCGGCGCCGGCACTCGTCGAGGGCGTTGCCGGCCAGGCGGACCACATGGAAGGGATCCATCACCGCCACCGCCTCGGGTAGTTCTTCGGTGGTGGCGGACTTGAACCCGGAAAACCCGTCCATGGCAGCAACCTCCACCAGATCGCGCCATTGTTGGGGTCGGTCGGCTAGCCATTGTTGGAAGGCGTGTTTGGAGCGGCCTTGCACTATGTCGAGCAGCCGGGCCGGACCGGTCTTGTCCCGGACGGGGGTCAGATCGATGATGACGGTGACGTACTTGTCGCCGCGGCGGGTGTGGCGCCAGACGTGTTCATCGACCCCGATCACGCGCACACCGTCGAATCTGGCCGGATCGGCGATGAGCACCTGTTGACCTTCGGCCAGGACCGCGTTGTTGGCGGTGTTCCACGACACTGCCAGTCCTTCGGCGATCCGGGCCACGGTCAAGTGCTGGCACACAAGGGCTTCCAGCGCCCACCGCAGGGCCCGCCGCGACAGCTTGGCCCGCGGGTCGGCGGCCTTGCTGGCGTCTTGGCGCCATACATGACGGCAGCCGGCGCATCGAAAGCGCCGGATGGTAACCACCAAGGTCGTGGGCCGCCACCCGAACGGCTCATGAGCAAGCTGGCGCGTGACGCTGTCTCGCACGGTACCTTCCTCGCCGCAGCGCCGACACCACCGATCGTCGTCGGCGATCCGGCACGCCAGCACGGCCCGGTCAGGTCCAAGGCGTTGTCCAGTCACCTCCAACCCGAGCTCATCGAGGCGACAGAACGAGGTCAGATCAGAACAAGCGAAGGTAGCGTCAGACACGTCGAGGTCTTCCAGTTGGGCTGTGTGAGAACTCCCATCATCGGAAGACCTCGACCTCTACCCCGGTAACGACGCGCTGACCACCCCTACACCCTCAACTGCGAAGAGCCACGTTACGTTCGGGAATGGTTGGGCGCCATGGTGACCGCTCGGGTCGTCGACTACGACCCCGCGGCTGCGACATATGCGCTGCCGCCGCACCGGGCGGCGGCGTTGACCCGCGCCGCCGGACCGGCCAACATGGCCCGCATCGCGCAGTTCGTCCCGCTGTTCGGTGAGGTCGAGCAGAAGATCATCGGCTGCTTCCGCGACGGCGGCGGGCTGCCCTACAGCGACTACCCGCGGTTCCACCAGCTGATGGCTGAGGAGAGCGGCGCGACGTTCGACGCCGCGCTGGTCGATGTGATCCTGCCGCTCGCCGCGGGGTTGCCGGAGCGGTTGCGGGCCGGCGTCGACGTCGCCGATATTGCTTGCGGCAGCGGGCATGCGATCAACGTGATGGCTCGGGCCTTTCCGGCCAGCCGGTTCACTGGTATCGACTTCTCCGACGAGGGTCTGGGCGCGGGTCGCGCCGAAGCGGAGCGGCTGGGCCTGGCGAACGCGAATTTCATCGCCCGCGATGCCTCGACGCTGGATGTCACCGAGGCCTACGACGTGATCACGGTGTTCGACGCCATTCACGATCAGGCGCAGCCAGCGCGGGTGCTGCAGAACATCCACCGGGCCCTGCGGCCGGGCGGGGCCTTCCTGATGGTCGACATCAAGGCGTCCAGCCGGTTGGAGGAGAACATCGATGTGCCGCTGGCCATCTTTCTCTACACCGTTTCGACCATGCACTGCATGAGTGTGTCGCTGGGCCTGGACGGCGCGGGCCTGGGCACTGTGTGGGGCCGCCAGTTGGCAACCTCGATGCTGGGGGATGCCGGATTCGACAACGTCGCCGTCAGCGAGATCGAGTCGGACCCGCAGAACCTGTACTACGTGGCCCGTAAGTAGGGTCTGCACCGTGCGGGTGCGGGTGCCCTGGCAGTGGCGGGCCTCGAAAGCATGGAACGTACCTCGATCGAGTCACGTAAAAACTTGTGGCACAAGCACGCTCGAATACCAAGAGCCTAGACTTTCTAGCGCCCTTGCTCAGCGCATGTGCATGTAGAACGGTGTTGGTTGAGTGTCGAGCAACGAATTTAGGGTCGGCCAGCTCGCTTGATGCCCGGAGACGGTACGCGGGCTCTCGCCTGGAGCGAGGTCGGCGGCGGTGGCCTCGATGACGGCGTCGCAATCGGGGCCGATTCCGTCTTCGACGAGCAGTACCCGGTGGCGGACACGCGCCGTGACTTCCTCGCCGGTGTCGGCGTCTCGCACGCCAATCACGATGGATTTCCCGGCCGCTTTGTCGGCGTCGAGTTGGTATCGCCAGCCGCGAACGATGTCGGCGACGCTCTGACCGACACCGAGCATCTGGGTGAACGCTTGCAGAATCATCGCCGGATCGATCGCTTTTTCGAGTTCGAGCGCACCGGTCAGATACCACGACCGCGCGATCGGATTGACTTCCTGGTAGCCGCGGGCCCGCAGGGCAGCCGCCTTGACTAATCGCGCGTCCTCGTTGCCGGGGTCGGCGCGCAACGCGGTCTGGGCGAGTTCGGCCGCCAATTGATGCTCACCGGCGCGGTGATCGGCCTTGGCCGCGTCAAGCACCTCCTCCACCCCGCCCATCAACTCGACAAGGCGTGTGGCTGCGCGGCCCGGTGGGGACGGGAACAGGTCGGTCGCGTCGCCGCTGAACCAGCTGACCCACCCGGTGAAAAACTCCGGCACCGCGGTGAACGGCGTCCCGTACACGGGCACGGTATAGGGCGGGTCCAGCACTTCGGTCGGCAGATCCTTGAGCGCGTGCTGCAGTTCGACTGGCGTGTAACCCTTGTTGATCAGACGGACCGACTGGTCCCACAAGTAGCGTATGGCGTCGCTGTACTTGGTGACGTGATCGGCGATCTCGTCCTTGCCCTGGATTGGGATGATATGGGTTCCCAGCAGCCACTCCGGTCGGATGTCGAGCACCCGGTCCAGTGCCTTGAGGTAATTGTCCGGGACGCGGGGTTTGGACCCGCGGATGGAGTGCAGGTTCGGTAGTCCGGTGAAGAATTCGTCGGCGATGATGACCATGTCGAACGCGGGCAGGTGAATCCCGAACTCGCTGATCGCCTCCCCGCCGGTGTAGAAGACATTCAGTTCGACCCCGGCGATGGTCAGCGTGGTGTCTTCGGATAGCTGCTTGGTCGGTGCGATGAATCCGCTGACGCCGCCGGGGGGCAAGCAGCCAATCCCGTGGTGGTGTTTTTCTTCCGGCGGTAGCAACGCCCCGCCGTAGTAGCCCGCCCCCATACTCTGGCGGGCCATCAGTTCGCCGAATTCGTTTTTCCGCTCGGGGTTGAAGTTCTCCCACGCGTAGATGTCGACTCGTCCTGTCGCGACGTCATCGGGGTCCACGATGGCGGTCGTGCCGCCGTAGTGGTCGGCGTGGTGGTGGGAGTAGAAGATCGCCTTGACCGGTTTGTGAGACGCCTTCTTGATTTCCTCGGCGATCTTGTGGCCGGCCTGTAGGTTCACCCCAGTGTCGTAGAAGATCAGACCGTCATCTCCCTCGATGACGACGCTGTTGCCGAGCAGACCGCCCGGACAGTAGATGGTTCACACCGGCAGATCACCGCTCTTGTAGGTGCCCTGTCGCTCTACGGTCAGTCTCCGGTGCTCCAGGAAGTACTCAGGCCAACTGCGCTCAACGTCATAGGGATTAGCCATGCGCCGATCCTCACACACGGTGTCATCCGCGTTGTGCGTAAGCAGCTATCGTTTTCGTGCACTCTTCTGATAAGTCAGTAGATCTGTCGTTGTGGGCGTCGATACTGAAGTTCAGACAACACCGATGCGAAGGGCGCGCCGTTATGACAACTCCTGCCGACAGAAGACACCACACGCACCCTCGACGAGGAACTATTTTTCCAACGCGCGGTGCAGACCTACCTGTGGGCCTTGCCGGCGGTGAACATGTACGCAATGAAGAAAGGCCTCGGCGAGGTCGCCGGTAGCGGCTACAACGTGATGTCTGTCTTCGAGAAGCGGCTCAAGCCGAATACGATCATCACCACACCGAATTCGGACGTGATCTACGGTCTGGGCTTCGCCGACCTGGATGCCACCGGCCTGTTAGTGGTCGATGCGCCGCCGAAAATCCAAGGCTTACTTGATGATGCCTGGCATCGCCCTCTTGCGGGACCCACTATCGACGAGGTTTCATACCGCGGTGACATCGGCATCCCGGGCCCTGACCGCGGGCGTGGCGGCAGGTACCTGATCGTTCCTGACGGCAGCGCGGTTGACGTCGACGACGACTATTTCGTCTTCACCAGCCCCACCAACGGCGTCTTCATTTTCCTGCGGGGGTTCTTCACGTCCGTGGACGATCTCGCACCGGGCGTTGCTGCGGTGGAGGGCATCACGGTCCGTCCACTCAACGGAGATGCCGAGCCCATGCGGTTTCAACACGTATCCGATCTCGCCGCGGACGCCCTATTCCCACGCGACGACAGCTACTTCGACCTACTCAACGAACTGATCCAGGGTGAGCGGATCGACCCTGTTGACCCGTATATGCACGGCATGCTGGCGGCCGTCGGCATCACCAAGGGCAGACCGTTCGAACCGAGCGCCCATCGGAGGGAACTGCTCAAGCTCTCCGCGCACGCGGCGTGGAAGATGGCCAAGAACATCGCTGCCCACTACGACCGCGAGGACAACGGCTTGTGGTGGGAGGACCGGCACTGGGTGGCTCACGCGAAGACCGAACTCGATGACTTCATGCACACCCTGGTCGACGAGCAGTGGCGCAACCGCTCCACCGGCCACACCGACGTCGACGCCAAGGCCCACATGTTCATCAACGCCTACTCGATCAGCACCGGGATGATCTCGTCGATCGTTGGACTAGGCGCCAAGTACGGCGCTGCCTACAAGGACAGCGACGGTCGGTGCCTGCGCGGCGAACACACCTACCGCATCGACCTACCCGCCAACCCACCGGCGAACATCCTGTGGTCACTGACCATCTACGACGCCGAGACCGCGGCCGGCGTTGCCGCCGAAAACCAGGAGTACCCGTCGCTGAACTCGATGAACGACCTGGCCTACAACGGCGACGGCTCGATCACTATCCACATCGGACCACAGCAACCGGAAGGTGCACACAATTGGCTCAAAACCGTACCCGGCCGAGGCTGGTTCAGCCTCATCCGCTGGTACGGCCCCACCCAGGACTTCTTCGACCACAACTACAAGCCCGGCGACTTCGTCAGAGCAGAGCGCCCGGGACAGGGGTGAACCATCGTTACAGGCCTGCGGGCGTGCGACGGCGGTCGACCGTGACCGTCACTGGGCGAGCAGTTTGACCGCTTGGTTGAAAACTCTCGGCAGGGTGGCCGCGGCCGGCACGATCATGGTCCGGGCCGGGGAATTGCTGGCCGTCAGGAGTCCCGATGTCAGCAGGCGGTAGCGACGTGACATGCGGCGCCACTGGCGGGTGTAGTCCGCCGGGTCGTCGGCCAGAACAGCGGTGGCCAGTATTTCGGCGCCGCCCAGCGCGATACCCAGCCCTTCGCCGGTAAGGGCGTCGACGTATCCCGCCGCGTCGCCGACGAGCATGACCCTGCCCTTGTGCTGACTGGAAGCGCGCTGCCGCAGTGGCCCTGCCGCGCGGGCCGGGCCACCCTGACTACCGGCGAGTCGCTCCGCCAGAGCCGGGAATTCACGCAGGTGGTCGTCGAACTTGCCCTGCCGGGAAGTCAGGATGGCCACGCCGACGGAGTCGTCGGAAACCGGGGTTACGTAGGCCTCGGTGTGCGCGGCCCAGTAGACCTCGACGGTGTCGGACCACGGGGCGATCTGGAAGTGCCGGCGGATGCCCCAGCGGCGGGCGCCGTTGGTGGGACGGTCCAGCCCGAGCTGGCGTCGGATCGGCGAGTGCAAGCCGTCGGCAGCGGCGAGGTACCGCGCCTCGTGGCCGGCGCACCGAACGCTGGTTGCATCCTGTGCGATGTCGCCGATGGAGCCCTTGACGATCCGGACTCCCGCGGTGGCGGCAGCATCGTGGAGAGCTTCGGACAGCACGGTGCGCCGCACCCCGCGTCCGGCGCCACCCGGGAAGCGGGCCTCTACGCGCCGGGTCCGATCCAGGTAGGTGATGCCGCGGAAAGGCTTGCCGTGCGGAGTTATTCCGATGGCGTCCAGGTGCCGCAACGTATGCGGCATCAACCCTTCGCCGCAGGCCTTGTCGGTGGGCCCGGGGCGGCGGTCCACCACGGTGACTTGAAGCCCTGCGCGGGCGGCGTGGATGGCGGTGAATAGCCCCGCCGGACCGGCGCCGGCGACCAGAAGATCGTTCACGATAGCCTCGCTAATGTTGAGTCCTCGACGGATATGCGGGTACTCATGAGAGCCGCGTTGAGGATGGTGAAGGCCAAAGCGGTCACCCACGCGGTGTGGACCATCGCCAGGGCGAAACCTTCGACCGCGACGGCGACGTAGTTCGGGTGCGGGATCCAGCGGTAGGGTCCGCCGTCGATGCGGGGCGCGCCCGGGATCACGACGACGCGAGTATTCCACTGCCGGCCCAGGGTGGTGATGCACCACCAGCGCAAGCCTTGGGCTGCGATGACCAACGCCAGCATCGGCCACCCCAGCGCCGGGATGAACGGGCGATGCATCACCGCGACTTCCACCACGCAGCCGACCAGCAAGGCCAGATGCAGAACGACCATTACCGGGTAGTGGCCCGCACCGATCTCGACGCCGCCACGGGCGCGGCTCCAGGCAAGATTGCGTTGTGCGACTACCAATTCGGCGAGGCGCTCGACGCCGACTACGAAGATAAGAATCAGATACCACGTCATGAGGTCGGCACTCACTGCCACTTCATGAGCACGAGTTCCGAGCAGAATCCCGGACCCATTGCCATCATCACCGCGGGCGATCCGTCCGCGGGGCGTTTGTGCATCGTGTCGCGCAGGATGTGTAACACCGACGACGATGAGATGTTGCCGATTTCGGCGAGCGAGCGCCAGGTGAGCTCCAGCGCATCGGCGGGCAGCGTGAGGCTCTCGGAGATTGCCTCGATGACCTTCGGGCCGCCGGGGTGGCTGACCCACACGCCGATGTCGTCGATCTCGAGGTCGTGGCCGCCGAGGAATCCAGTCATGTCGTCACGCAGGTAGCTGTTGATCATGTCGGGCACCTCTGGGGAGAGCACCAGTTGGAACCCGGAGGCGCCGACGTCCCAGCCCATCGTGCGCAACGAGTTCGGGTACAGACGGCTGGCCGAATCGATGATCCGCGGCCCGGTGATGCCCAGCTTCTCAGCGCGGCGCTCACCGACGGCCACCACCGCGGCCGCACCGTCGGCGAACAGAGCCGTTCCCACCAGACCCGCGATGTCTGCCTCGAGAGCGGCGAAGTTCAGCGAGCACAGTTCGGCCGACACCAGCACCGCAACCCCGTCGGGGTTGCCGCGCAGATAGTCGTGGACGCGGGCCATACCGGCCGCGCCGCCCACGCATCCCAGTCCGAACAAGGGGACGCGCCGCACGTCGGAGCGCATGTCGAGACGCCCGGCGATTCGAGCCTCCAGCGAGGGCACCGCGATGCCGGTGACCGTGGTCGACATGATCATGTCGACGTCGTCGGGACGGAAGCCGGCGTCGTCCAGAGCCGCCGAGACCGCGGCGCATCCGAGGTCGACGGCGTTCTCGATGAAAGCCGAGTTCGTGTCACCGAAATCGCTCACTTCGGTGTAACGCTCCAGCGGTAGCGCGAGATGGCGATGGTTGACCTTCGCGGTCTGATGGAATTTCCGAATCAGATCCGCGTGCGGGGCAAACTGGGGCAGCTGGACGAGCCCTTCGGTGATCTCGGACTGGCTGTAACGGTTCGCGGGCAAAGCCCCGTGCACTCCGGCGATGACGCTGGTCGGCCACTGCACGCTGCTGTTCGCATCTGTTGAAACCACTGTTGACTCCTCTTCCGCCTGTTGTGATGTGTTATTCGGAGCGACCCGCTGTTCGGATTGCATGTGTGACCTAATCGAGGGCCGGGCGCTCTCCGCCAGCTCCTTGGAGTGTGCCGATCCGCGCTTCCGGCTTCGTCGTTCTGTCCGCCAACGTGCTGGTCAGCGACGGTGGACTGGCGGCCAAACTCGAGGCCCCCCGGTACAGCCCCACGTTGAATCGACAGTCCCACTATGATCACGCCTCATGACTGAGGGGGTATCTGGACCGCTACCAGCAGAGACCCGCGAGGCAGCACCGCTCGATATTGCCGGCTCCGGGGTGCTGCCGCCTGTTGCTGCCCGGGTGCGCCGCCTTTTCTGGGTGCTTGAGCGGTTGGCGCCCTCGTTGGGATCGCGGTGGGCAGTCGAGTTGTGGTGCACCCCGCCCGTTCTTGAGTCGAGTATGCGGATGCCGCCCGGCGTGCCACCCGGGACTTCGATAGAGGCGTTCTGGGAGGGACATCGGATCGCTGGGGAGGAATGGGGCGAGGGGCCGCCGGTATACCTGGTACACGGTTGGGGTGGTCAGCGTGCGCACTTGGCAGTGTTCGTCAAACCGCTTCTGGAGGCGGGATACCGGGTCGTGGCTTTCGACCTGCCCAGCCACAACGAATCGGACCCGGGTGCGCTCGCGCCCGGGCGCACCACGGCCACCGAGTGCGCCGACGCGATTGCGGCCATGATCGAGACCCATGGGCCGGCGCATGCGGTGGTCGCCCATTCTCTGGGAGCGAACTCGACCGTATTGGCGGCAACTCAGGGCGCTCACGTTGGCCGCCTGGTCTTCTTGGCGCCCATGGGAGAGTTTCCGCTCTATCTCGACCTGTTCGCCGCACGCCACGGCTTCGGCCGCCGGATCCGTTCGGGCCTGCACAAACGTCTCGAGAAACGCATCGGCATGTCACTGCACGAAACGAACATGACGTGGACCGGCCGACAAGCCAACTATCCGCCGCTACTTCTCATCCACGATCCCGACGACCCGGACAGTCCTCATGCCGCCAGTGAGCGCGTGGCTGCGGCATGGCCGGGTGCACGCCTGCTTACCACAAGGGGGCTCGGCCGACTGGCGCATTACCGAATTCTGCGCCACCGGAACGCGATTCGCGCTGGACTGGATTTCATTGGCCACCGCGCCACGGATACGAGCGTCGCGGAGCAACCCAACCCGAGTGCGCGTTTCACGTAGAGGACTATCGTCGGGTGGGACGAAGCTCGACAGGAGGTGCCATGGCCCGTTCGTCGCCCGCTGTCGCGCTGCCTGACCTCTCCGGTCTCCCCGGGCTTCGGGGGTATCTCGATTCCCTGGATGCCGAGGAACGTGCTGGTGCGGCTAATCGCCTGGCGTCCATGAATCCGGCGGATCTGAGCAGCCTGGGTGCCAGCGAGGCCCAACCGGTCGAATACGACTACGACGTCGACCACGTGCAGGGAGAGATCCCAGCCGAACTGTCCGGAACGCTGTACCGCAACGGTCCGGGCCGGTGGGAGGATCACACCGGTCGTCCATTGCACCACCTCTTCGACGGTGACGGGATGATCTCCGCCTTCACCATCGCCGGCGGCAGGGTTCACTACCGGAGCCGTTATGTCCGCACCCAGCATTTCCGGGGCAAGAGCGGCACCCGGCATCTGGGCACCGACGCGTCCGGGGGATGGCTGACCAACGTTGGCCGCCTGCCGCCGAACCTGGCGAATACCAATGTTGTCGAACACGCCGGCCACCTCTATGCACTGTGGGAGGGTGGGCCGCCCCACGAGCTCGATCCCGAGACTCTGGAAACCCTGGGAGTGCGCCGGTTTGGGCGCGAATTACGCTGGGCTGGAACATATTCCGCACATCCGTGCTTCTGTCCGAGCAGTGGCGACATGTTCAACTTCGGAGTCGAGTTCATCCCGACCCCACATCTGCGCATCTACCGAACCGACCGTCGGGGCAGGCTCAAGCACTACCGGTCGTTGTCGTTGCCGTACGTGGCGATGGTGCATGATTTCGCGATCACCGAACGGTATCTTGTCTTTCTCATCTCGCCGATAATCCCAGACGGGATTCCGATTGCGCTGGGGCTCAAATCATTCGGGGACGGTATGCGATACCGGCCCGAACGCGGCAGTTCCTTCGTCCTCATCCCGCGGGACGGCGGCGAGATCCGCCGGATCGACTACGACGCGGTCTTGCAGTTCCATCTGAGCAATGCCCACGACGACCGCGGCGACGTCGTACTCGACGTGATCACCTACCAGAACGGCGATCTGCTCAACTGCATCGCGCGGTTTCGGACCAGTCCGATGGACCACATCCACTCGGAGTTCACCCGATTCCGAATCACCGCCACCGACAGAGTGATCCGAGAGCAGCTCAGCGACCGCACCTCAGAGTTTCCGCGCCATCACCCGGACCGGGAGGGCCGGCCACATCGTTACTCCTATGTCAACACCAAGCACACCCTGGGCACGCTCTACGACGGGATCACCAAGCTCGACCTGGCGGATAACTCAGCAACCGCCTATGTCGCGGAAACGCCGGGGAACAGCTTCTGCGAGCCGGTGTTCACCCCCAGGCCGGGGGCGGCCGAAGAGGACGAAGGCTGGCTGCTGTCGGTGGAATACCAGGCCGACCACCACAGGTCGCGACTGGTGATCCTGGACGCGAAGGATCTCGAGGGCGGGCCGATGGCGACCGCCCAACTGACCCATCACATCCCGCAGGGCTTCCACGGCAACTTCGCGCCGCGATAGTCAGCGCCCGACTGATCCGACCGCAAACGAAATACTCTCTCCCCTAACGCGCTTCCCGTTCGGCTGCTTCCACCAACCGCCGTGCGAAAAAAGTGATCGCACTGCGTAACGCGGCACGCACGATCGGTCCCGTTCCGGGGACCCTCTCGGTGAAGGTGCCGCTCCAGCGCAGGTCGGTGCCCCCTGTCGAATTCGGGGTAACGACCAGTTCGCCGCGGTAGTCCTTGGCTGGGGTTGGCGGCCAATTCAGTTTGTAGACGTGTCGGCGGTCCTGCTCGTACTCACAGGTCTCCTCCTGCATCAACAATGGCCACAACCCGACCTTTCGCACGGCTCCGATGCCGCCGGGCGCCGGATCGCCCTGCCGGTGCCAGGACGATTGGGTGACGAGCGGTTTGGCCCAGCTCGCCCAATTAGCGCCGTTCGTTTCGATCCGGAACAACGTCGCTGGGGGCGCGTGGCTGGTCCGGTTGACTTCGAATGAAAAGGTCTTGCCCGACATATGGACTCCCACTAGTGACTGCCGCTGCTCCGAGGGACACAGCTTATCCGGTGGTCGCGCCCAGCTGTGAGATAGGCAGTCTGTCCGGATCGGGCGCGACCGCAGCTCCGTTCATCGCGAGTCGCACACCTAGCGGGAGAGGCAGACTGCCGCACCCCAAGGACGTACACCCGGGCGACGCGGATCGGGTTGGGGCAGGCGTGCGGCCAAACGCATTAAGGGCGGAAGCCGGTCGAGTCGATATGCCACCTCTGCCAACGGTTCCACCTCGGCCACTCGCCAACCGAGGTCTTCAAAAAACGCGACGCCGTTGTCGGGTGCAAACCTGAATGGCGCGCTCTGCAGCATGCCGCTCCTCTTGTTCATCAGCCGCCTCAATCCTGGGCTGACGAAATCAAGTGTCCACCAGGCAACCTCGGGCCGGTTGAGCGTCGCCGAAAACTCGATGACTTCGTTATCGTCGAGATACATCAGCAGCCCCTCAGTCAGCACCAGGGCCTTCGACGCGCCGGCCAGGGCCTGGTCCAGGAACGCTGCACGGGCGCGTGTATCGGCGAGGTCGACAGCGGTGCGAGTAAGTCGGCATCGCGGCGCCTCATCGGCAAGCAGCTGCGCCTTCTCGGTCAGAAGCCCCGGCAGATCGGCCTCTACCCACTCAAATTCGGGAGGGAGGTCTAGACGGTACGGACGGGTGTCCAAACCGGCGGCCAGATTGAGCACCCGGTCACACCCATCGGCGATCGCATTCAAAATAACGTCATCGATGATCTTCGTACGGGCAACGAGCCACCAACCGGAGCGCACCGTCCGAGGCGCGCGCGCCGCGATGGCCCGCCCATGTTCGCCGGCGAGGCGCTCCGCCAAAAAGTCGTTGAACAACGCATCAGGCCGCGCTGATTCGGTCGCGCGGTAATACGCGGTCCAGCGGGCGGTGTCGGAGACGTGGGAGACGAGCGGCTCCGATTTCGGCATGCGCCATGCTATCTCACGGCCCACCGGTACGGCGCTCCATCTGCGGGGAGGGGGGCTTGCTTCCATCCGCGAACACGGACCCACGAGCAGGGACTACGCCTCTCCTGATCGGGTTCCCCGGCGCCCGCGCCCAGCTACCTGACGGGGCGGAGCACAACCATCCCGGGAACCGTGCTGAGGTAGTCCAGAAACGAACTGTCGACCACCTTGTTGTTCGCGCTCAGGGACGAAGCGTTTCGAAGAACGGGCCCGTCAGCTGTGTCGATGAAAATACCGACATGCGTGACGTCGAGACCGCCGTCTTCGGCGTACGCGCCGATGTAGTCGCCGGTCTGTAGCCGGCCGATGACGCTGCTGTCGACCGACCCGCTTGGAATGTAGGACACGGTTCGCGGCACGACCGGTAAACCCGGCAAGTACACTCCACCGGAATCCTTTTCGTTGAGATTCTTGGTCGACTGGATCGAGTTGGCGCTGAGACTGTTGGTGATGTCGGTTGCTATCGCAGGAGCAGACGCAGACCAGTCGGTGAAGAAGTGCTTCCGGTCCTGGAAATCGACGACACCGTTCTTGTATCGAACCTGGGTGAGATTGTCGATGAACTCCTCGCGGTCATCGGACCGTTTGAGCGCTTCGACGTAGTCGGCATAGGTAAAGCAGTCGACCTCCTGCAAGTTAACAACAAGCTGCTCAGCCTCGGTAGCCGAACCGATGAGCGTGTTTGCGCCATAAGGCACGTCCAGGAACTGCTGCGACACAGTGTCCGACAGCTCGGACCGGCCCGCGCTTGAGGCGTTATCTCGCACAGTCAACAAGGTTTGGAGGATCTGCTCGCTCTGACTGGAGATGCGGACGGCGGGAGAGGCCATGGCATCAAGAGACGGGGCCGCCGCGACGGCAAGGGCCGAAATTGCCCCCAGGGAGGCAAGACGGGTCACGAAACCGTGCTTGATTGGAGGCCTCCGACTTCGGCTGAATCGGATGGGCATGAGCTGCTCCTCACCGGAGTGCGACCGTGTCCAATGCTCTACTTACTACCTAACACCCCATCATCGCACCGAAGCCACGATCACGCGTACGGGGGCTCCCCTTGCGCGCTGCCCAGCTACTCGACATTTGGTTGATTTCCACTACGCGGCAGGCAGTTTGAGCTATCGGTCAGTTCAGGCGCCTGGCCACGCTGGCGACGATCCCCCCGATGCCGGCGCCGATCAGAGATCCGATGACCACATCACCTGGGTAGTGCACGCCGGTATGGACCCGCGAGTAGGCCACGGCGCCAGCGAGAAAATACAGCGGCACACCCACCATAGGGAGCTGACTGCTCACGGCTGTGGCGAAGGCGAATCCGGACGCGCTGTGACCGGAGGGAAATGAGGTGGAACCGGGCATCCTCACGTGGCATGCATCGGGCACCTCCCTGCCCTCGCGGTCGGGGCGGACTCTCGGGTAGAGCCGTTTGAATCCTTGGTTCACCACCGCCGAAGTGACGCCGATGGCAGCGAGCCCCGTGACGGCCGCTCGGCGACCCCGTGCCCCTCCCAGACCGGCGAGGCCGGCGGCGGAAGCGATCCATAGCTTGGAGAAGTTTGCGGAATTGGACAGCCGGCGGATCGGCTCGTCAAGCAGCGGCGTATGGGATTCGGCGACGGCGGCGTAGATGCCCTTGTCGAGTTCATCGAGCTCTCGCAGCACTGCCCGGCCCGCAGTATTGGGACTTCCCTCGTTGCCCGGACGCAGCCCCGCCAGCAGGCCGGCGACGGTCTGCGGCTGGGTCGGATAATTCCCACTCATCACTGGTCGCCGAAGCCCGAGGTCTCTGCGAGGTCGAGAAGCTTGGCCGCAACGGCCTCGTCAGTCGGCACGTATCCGGGCTGGGTCCCGGCCGGCACGAGCACACGAAGGCCTTTGGGCCGAATCGCCAGCGTGAGGGGAGACTCGAATTGGAGTGCTTCCCCGTCGAGACCGGCCAGGATCGCCTCGCTGGACTCGATCCGAAACGATGGTGCCTCCCAGTCATAGAGCCCGAGGAGCTGATCGAGCCGCATGCTCATGATATCGCCTTCGGGAAAATTGGTGAGGGCACTTATGCCGAGGTTGCCCGAGTCCATGCGCAGGCGCCTGCCGTAGTCGGGATAGCCGGAGTAGGTGTACACGTTATTCGAAACGAGTAACAGAGGTGCCCGATCATGGGTTCGCCCGTCCGGTGTCATGTATCGCAACGCTGCTTGCGCGTTGACATCGGAGGCCGCAGAGGAGATCGCATTGGCCAGGGTGGCCGCCTTCTCACCCCGATACTCCTCCCGGTGCACGGCCTGGGCGTAGACACCGAAGCTCACGTTGTTGAGGAACGGGCGGCCGTTGGCGACGCCGTAGTCAATCAGGATCTGCTCGCCGTCACGCAACGCATCGAGGGCGGTCAGCGGGTTGTCTCGGTCCAGCCCAAGGTCCAGAGCAAAGTGATTGCGGGTACCGACCGGAACGCAGAAGAAAGGGACGCCGCGCTCGATCGCAACCCCGGCGACCAACCCGAGAGAGCCGTCTCCTCCTGCCATCCCAATAGCGTCGGCGCCAGCGCTGATGGCGTCATGTGCCAGCCGGACGAGATCATCGCCTCGCTCCAGCACGATCGGGCGGATACCCGCCTTCCGTGCCTCGTCGGCCAGGCCGCACCGGTCCGCCTTGCCGTCACCGCTCCAGCGATTGATGATCAGTGTCGGGCTCTCGACCCGAGTCTGTTGGCGTACATAGGGCTTCGCCCTCCTGATCAGAGCGCGCACCTGCCGGCGCCAGAACACAGCCGCCACCGCGAACCCAGCGACGAAGCCGGCGCCCGAAGAAAGCCCCACGGACCGGAGAGCACGGCGCGATACGTGCGACGCCTCAACCCCTTCGGAGTGTGTGGTCATATCGACTCCTGTGTCGTCATAGAACGCGCGGATACCGCAGAGCTGTTGCTGGAGGTGTGCTCACGCGGTGGCGTCGATCGCGCTGATGGTGATTTCGAAGGGGCCCTGTTGTTTGTCGAGAATGTAGACCGAAACCTGGTCGATGATTGAGGGGTCCAGCGTCTGCGGCGCGGCGGGTGCGGGATCCAGGCGCATGCCCACCGGCCGGAAACCCTCAATGGGCAGTTCGTAGGTTCCCTGGACGGCGGCCTCAGTCGAGAAGCGCTGGATGTAGGACCATGGCTGCCCCGAAGTGCCCACCTGCAAGAGGTAGGTCTTGCCGTCGCCCAGTGCACGCACCCGCAGTGCCTTCGCGCCTGCTGCTCTTCGCCCGATATCGGGGTTCTGCGGACCGCGGGCCGAGGCGAACCCGCCATTGTTCTCCAGTGAGATATTGCCCGAGAACACCAGGCCACCATCGCCGAACCTGATCCTCGAGGTGGACAGCCCGCCCATGACGGGGTCGTTGACCGTTGTCCAGGTGGCCACCTCGCTGGCCACCCCGAGGTCGACGAGCACGATGTCGGCACCGTCAGGCCCGGCTGCCTGGGTGGACGAGCCGGGAGCCTCCGGCGGGATCGTCGTCTCATCTGCCTGGGCGGTTCGCTCAGTGCTTCCGCATGACACCAGCAGAACCGCTAAGCAGGCGAACCAGATACCGAATGGCCCGAGCCGCGACCGATGACCTCCGAAAGGGCGGGGCAGATAAGTTCCCATGAGGTCAATGTATTGGCGTCGGCCGCCGTGTCAACAGCAGCTATGAGCCGACGGGGCGGCGGGGCGCGCTCAGGTGCATGGGCTGCGGCGCAATACCCGCACTGTCCGCAATCGGATCTTGTCCCGATTCTTGTCTCTTACGCGGGCACCGAATCGCCGATGTCGGTATCTAGAAAGCCGGGCCCGTCATCGGTTGGCTACTGGGGATCGCGCGGGAGGCCGTGGCGGGCCTCGGGCTGAAACGCCAGGATCGCGAACAAGGTGAGAATGTAGATCATTTGGATGCCGACGACGGCCCATTCCTCGAGCAGGACCATTCCGGAGAGCAAAACCGCCATCAGAACAAAACCTGCGATAACGGTGGCTCGGATCCGAACGCCCACGATCAACGCCACACCGAAGACGAGTTCGACAACCGGGATTGCGTAGCCCAGCGGCCACACCATCACAGCAGGCAGGATTGTGTCCGCGAACTGATCGACGGTGCTCTGGGCGAATGCTGTGTAGTCGCCGAGAATTCGCACCAATCCATGCCCGACAAAGTTGATTCCGGTGATGATCCGAAGCAGCAGCACTGCCAGGTCCCGATTGGATTCAGGCAAGGATATCAACGCGCCTCCAAGCTGGTGTTTCACAGAACCGCAATCAGCTAAAGGTTACGCGAAAGCACCTGATTGGGAGCGCCGCCGACCTGTCCCGACTCCGGTGGCCCGCCGAGGTGACCGGGGGCGGCGCCCATGCGGCGGCCGGTGATATGGCTTTCCAGTCATCGATCACGTCGTCACAGTTGCCCGCGACGATCCAGTGGGTGTAGAAGCAAGCCGTGACAACTCACCGTAGATCGGCGCTCTCCGGGAAGCCTATTGCCGTCCTGGCGGTAGTGACCGCGGCTGCTGCCGTGCTGGTGCAGTGCACCTCCGCGCCGCAACCTCCGGCCGCCGTGTCGCCAGCATCTGCCACGGCACCGGCGATGCCCTCGGCGTCAGCGCAGATGCCTTCGGCGCCATCGTCGCGGGCTGTTGCTCCGGTGGCACCAGAACCTGCCGCGGCGACTGTCTCCCCGGTGACCGCCACGGAACTTGGCGCGAGCTGGCGCCCGGGCTGCCCGGTCGGGCCGGAGCAGCTGCGGCGGGTGGAGGTCGACCACATCGGCTTTGACGGCCAGACCCACCGAGGCGCGCTCATCGTGAACCGCGACCTGGTGCCCGAAGTAATAGCGGTCTTCGAAAAGCTCTACGAACTGCGGTATCCCATCGAGAAGGTCCGGACGGTCGAGCACTATCCAGGCGCCGAAGATGAACTGTCGATGCAGGACAACAACACTTCCGGCTTCAACTGTCGGGGCATCCCGGGAACCGACAACTGGTCTCACCACGCCTACGGCCGGGCTATCGACCTCAACCCGCTTCTCAATCCATTCATCGACAGCGCCGGCGGATTCGAACCGGCAAACGCCGCAGCGTATCTGGACCGCAGCCGCATCGATCCCGGACTACTGCACCCGGGTGACCCAGCCGTACTGGCCTTCACCGATCGTGGTTGGCAGTGGGGTGGTGATTGGACGACTCCTGTCGACTACCAACACTTCGAGCGCCCGTGATGCTGGTCGCATGGATGGGCCAAACAGCCAAACAAGTGTGAGACGAATCCGTCAGTTCGTGTGCCGGGCCACCGCATCGAAGGCGCGCAGCGTGTCCAGCAGAACGTGCGGGCCGGATGTGTGCGGCTGGCTGGACAACTTCGCGGCCACCATCTCGGCGGAACGGTTGACGTAAATGATCTGGCCACACATGCCCATACACAGTAGGACGTCGTTGCCCGGGTATGGGAACCACACTTGGTTGCGGTACATCCCGCCGCGCATCCCGGCGTCGTCGGAGTTTTCGGCGAACGCCTGACGCGAGTCGGGCCCGCCCTCGAGAGTGTCGGCGATCCATGCCGCCGGCACTACCTGCTGCTCGGTCAACGAGACACCGTCGCGTAAGAACAGGGACCCGAACCGGATCATGTCGGTAAGGCAGGCGCTGATGCCGCCGTTGAACATTCCGGTGCCGACCGCGTCCACGCCGATCGTCGCGTCGCATTGGGCACCGATGGGGCGCCACAGAAGCTCCGACATCAGTTCGGGCATCCGCCGGCCGCCGGCGACCTCGCAGATCCAGCCGAGTACATCGGTGTCACACGAGCGGTATTCGAACGGGCCGCCGTGAGCCGACTTCCTTGGCAAGGTCAGCAGGAAGTCGTACAGCGTGCCGGGAACGTCCGCACTGCTCCTGGGCGCCCACCCCATCGCCTGATCGAGGAGGTGTATCTCCGCGGCCGGGTCGCCGTAGTCGTCTGAGAAGGCAATACCCGACCTCATGTCCAGCAGGTGGCGCACCGTCGCACCGGCGTAGCCGCAGTTCGCCAAGGCGGGGACGAAAGCCGTGACCGGCGCGTCGAGTTCGATCGCGTCGGCCCCGTGCAGAGCTCCCACGACGGCGGCCACCAGCGACTTGCTCACCGAAAACAGTAGGTGTCGGGTTTCGGACCCAAGGCCGTTGCAGTATTCCTCGGCCACCAGCTTGCCTCGGGAAGCGACGGCCCACCCATCGGTATCGGTGCTGGCCAGCACCGCGCCCACGGTGGTGGCAACCCCGGCAGTGCTGATCATCGGGACCTCGGCCACCGGAGCACTGGCTGCGAGCAACTCCGCCGCCGGTTCGATCCCCCGCGGGATTACCGCGGTCGGCACCACGTCTTCGACGTGCTGGAAAGACCACTGCGCATAGGGTTCCGAGAGCCAGTTACTCAGTGAGATGCCGGCCGGGACGCGGCCGGGTTCGCCGCCAATCACGCCCGCGCGACGAGCCGTGAGACGATCGGTGAGGCCGGCGCCAGGGGTGCTGAGGCCAACTTTGCCTTGATGCCATTGACCCAGCGCCGGCAGTGTTCGGTGAGTTGGTAGTCAGCGGTCTGCAGGTGCCCGCGGGTGACCAGCACGCCCAGTTGGGCACCCTCGCAGCGTAAGTCGCCAGGCGCGGCCACCCGCATGTAGAAAGCCTCAGACTCGTCAGTCACCGAGTCCCAGTCATTGGCGTGCCGCGCGAAGGAGACGTGCCCCGCCTCATCGAGGCGGTACACACCGGTGCGGGGCGTCGCAGTGAAGAGCTCGACATCCGGCGAGGTCTCCGCGATGATCACCTGGCCCCAGACCTCGTCCTCGCCGTAACCTCGCTCCCAGCGCGAGTTGATCTCGTCGATGTCGAGTTCGTACTCCACGCCCATGAACTCGAGCAGGTGGAACAGGAATAACGGCACATCGGCGAAAGCCTCGGTGGTCAAGTTGGTCATCGGGCTGGCGCCACTAAGCCGGGGGTTCACCTCGCCGAGATAGAGCTCGTCGGAGTCCAGGTCGTGCAGGAGGTCTACTTCGAAGTAGCCGCGGTACCCCTCGCGGCTCATGACATCGCCCAGCTTCCGCACCATCTCCCGTGCGGCGCGCGTCCGTGCCGGTGGCAGCACCCCGTGCCAGATGTCGTTACCGCACCAACTGCCCTGGTAGGGAGTCAGCTCCGGGTAACCAACGAGACTCGTCATCGCGGGGCCGATCACCGTGCCGTACCGGGTCACGGTGCCCTCGAGGCACACCTCGACATTGCGGATCCGCTTCATGATTTTGATCTCGTGCTGTCCGGCCAGGTCAGCGGCGCAATCGCGCCAGTCGCTTTCACTGCGCACAAAGAATGTCCCGCTGCCGGCATCGCCGTAGGCGTCCTGAATGACAAGGTCGTCGCCCAGCCCTGCGTTGTGCGCCAGCCTCAGCAGGTCGTCGTGGGAGCTGACCCGCCCGATCGCGTGAGGCACGCTCGGCACGCCCGCCTCCTCGGCCAGGCGCGTCATCACGACTTTGGAGTCCAGGCGGTGGAGCAACTCTGCCGGAGGTTCCATGACGTCCAGCCCAGCCTGGCGCGCGAGGGCCGAGGTTTCCTCGTCAGGCATCACAAAGCACGCCTTACCGCCGGGCCCTCGGTCGGCGATGAACTCGAGTGTCTCAGGATCGGACAGGAGGTGATTACACACGTCCCCCATGGAGTCGAAGTCCCTGCGGTCGCGCCGCCGGGGTACGAACACGCGCGGGTGAGAGCGCTCGAAAGAGTCAAAATAGTTCAGGTAGAAAAAGTTCCGTACCCAGCGGTCGATACCTAGCAGGTTGAACGGGGTCGGCGAGATGAAGTACAGGGGCACGGTGTTGGTGTGAAAAAACGCGCGCACGTCAGAGAGGCTGGTCAGCGGACGGCGCGGAACGATCACTCCGGGCACCGTGACGTCGATGTCTGGGTCCGGAGTAGGAACCGGGGTACGGGCGAGGCTGTTGCGGTCATCGCAACGGCCGTGAAGTCACATATCTGCATTCCACAAGTGTGCACGCTGGCATGGAGGTGCGTCACGGTGAGAAACCAGCCTGGGTTGGACGTCGGTTGGTTGGACGTTGGTTGGTTGGACAAAGCCGCCGCCGTTTCCTAGCCTGCTCGAAGGCCGTGGCTCATGGAGAAGCAGTTCCACGTCAACGTCGGCAACAGTCAAAGGACGCGCAGTCGTGAAATTTCACCCCCCTTTTGTGTGGAAATCTGCTGTCTACAAGCCGGTCGTCGGAGCGGTTGTCGGGCTCACGGCGCTTGGCGTGATGTGGGGCGACGCCGCCTACGCTGACCCGGCCCGGGACAACTTGGCAAGTTTCGACGAGTTGTCCCGGCAGGCCGAGCAACTGCTCGAGACCGTGCAAGCGGCCCAGTTCGACCTCGACATGATGCTGCGGCTGCAAAGTAAGGCTGACCAGAGACACGCCGACGATCTGGCAGCCCTGGACGCCGCCAGGGCCCAGCTTTCGCCCCACCAGGCCGCCGTCGACACCCTCGCTGGTGCGGTCTACATGGGCGGGGGTGCCGATGACTTCTCCGCGATCCTGACCGCCGCCTCGCCGCAGAGCTTCATCGACGAGCTGTCCATCCAGCGCGTCATGCACACGACGATGTCCGAGCAGTTGCAGAGCCTTCGCCGGGTCGAGCAGGAGTGGCAGGCCGTGGAGGCGGCCTCGGCCAAGTCCGCGGCTGACGCCAAGGCGGCCGCCGACGCGGCGGCGGCCGTGCGAGCAGACCTAGAGCAGCAACAGTCCCAGCTCAAGACGCAGGTCGCTGTGGTCAAGGCAAGTTATGCAGCGCTTACTCCCGCGATGCAGGCAGCATTGGGCCCAGGGGCCCACATCCCCACCGTCGGTATGCGAGGTCTGGTCCCCAACGCCAGGGCCCTCACCGCATACATCATCGCCAACTACCCCGGTGTCCAGTCCATTGGCGGCGTGCGCCCGGACCCATTGCCTGACCACCCGAGCGGCCGCGCCATCGACATCATGATCGGCTCAGACATGGGCCTGGGCGATGCCATCAACGCCGATGTTCAAAGCCAGGCGGGGCGGTTCGGTGTTTCGTACACCATGTGGCGGGTGGCCAATCACTTCAACCACATCCACGTCACGGTTTCCTGAGCGCGGCCGCGGTGCTCGCGGCGCTTCGCGGTCAGCGTTGTTGGCTGGACCGGGAGGCGGGCGCATTCGGCGGCGAGGTCACGGTCACCTCGGTGCCGGCACCGGGAGCCGACCGGATGTTCAGCTCCCCGCCCATCGCATCGAATCGGGCCTGCAGTGACCCCAATCCGATGTGCCCGTCGGCGACGAACTGATCGACATCGGCTGGGTTGAACCCCTTGCCGTCGTCGGTCACGATCAGCACCACCCGGTCTCCTCGAGTCAGAAGCCGCACCCGCACCGTCGCTGCGCCGGCGTGCTTGACGGTGTTGGTGAGCAGTTCACGGGCCGCGCGGAACATCAGAGCCTGCGACTCGGGCTTTCCTACCTCTTCGAGGTCAGCCTCGATGCGCAGGTCGGTGCGGGACTGATGCTGGACCACCAACTCCCGGACCGCCGCTGTCAGCCCGAGCTGCGCGAGCACCTGAGGGTGGAGTTCGGTGACTGTCGAACGCAACGCTGTCGCTGTTTGAGCAAGCGCGGCGTACACCGTGTCCAAGGCCGGGTCGGTACTGCGATCACGCGCTGCGTCGAGTTTCAGGCGGGCAGCCAGCAGCGTCTGCAGCGGGCCGTCGTGCAGGTGTTCGGCGATGTTGCGGTTGTGCCGTTCGTCGGCCTGCATCGCTTCGGAGACCAGGTGGCTGCGTGTCTGCAAGAGATCCTGAACGCGTGCCTGGCGCCACGCCATCACCAGACAGAGCGCGGTCGTGGCCACCGCCAGCCACAACAGAAACCCGAAGCGGGTGTACACCATGTCCGGCATACCGACGGTGTCATCGCGTTTGGAGTACACGATCCACACCGCGAGGTAGCCGACGGCGATTCCGGTGCCGTACACCGCGGTCAGTATCGGACGGTCCTGGAACGCCACTGAGATCGGCAGCAGGAAGAACACCGGAAGCAGCGCGGCGGTGGCTCCACCCGACACCAGGCACAACACCACGATGACGAGCACATCGACGGCGGTCGATGCGTAGTCTGCCCACCGCGGCAGCGGACCACGCAGTACCACCAGCAGCCAGAGTGCGGCAGCTACGGCGTAGCAGCCGAGCACTACCAGGTAGAGATGCGGCAGCCAGTGGTCCACCTCCCAGAGCAACACCAGCATCGCGATGAGCCCGATGAGAGGTAGTCGCAGCACCGCCGATACCCGGACGGGCTGCGCGGCGAAGAAGGAGACAACGCGGCTCAACGTCATTCCCACACTCTCATCAGTTCAACAGCCCGCGGCGCATGGCCTCGGCCACCACCGCCCCGCGGTCGCTTACGCCGAGCTTCTCGTACAGCCACTGCACATGGGTCTTGACCGTCGACGGTGCCAGAAACAATTCCGCGGCCATCGCCGGGATGCTGCGGCCCTGGGCGATCAGTGCGAGGACCTTCCGCTCTCGCGGACTGAGCGCCGGCGCCGCGCTGGAGTCGCGGTTGCGGCGGATCTCTCCGGCCAGCCCGGCGGCCAACTGCGGGGCTACGACGTCGCGGCCCCGCGCGCAACTCAACACCGACTCGACCAACTCGGAGCGGCTGGAATCCTTGGAGAGGAATCCCGCGGCTCCGTCCCGCAGTGCGCTGTAGACGATCGCGGCCTCGTCGTGGGCCGAGAGAAGCAGCACCCGGGTAGGTAATTCCTCGCGCAGTACCGCCGCAGCCACCTGCGCCCCGTCCATGCCCGGCATCCGATAGTCGAGCAGTGCGACGTGGGGTCGGTGCGTGCGGATGAGCGCCAATGCCGCTGTGCCGTCATCGGCCTCGGCGACCACGTCCACCGATCCGCTCGATTCCAGGGCACGCACCACGCCGTCGCGGAGCAGCAGGTGATCGTCAGCCACCACTACCTGCACCTTTTCGCCGTTCACCGGGTGAGTTTTTCACACCGCAGGAAGCGTTATCCCCCGATTGGGGGACAGCGATTTCCACCGCACAGACCGCTGTTCGGCGGACAGACATCGGCAACGGGGTACGCGAGAGTTATCTCATCGCCGGAGATCACCGGCGCAGGAACCGAAAACCCAATGAGCACAGAAGGAGTCATGACCATGACCAGCAACACCGCCCGCCGCTTCACCCGCCTGGTCGCGCTGCCCATCCCGTCAGCGGGCATCATCGGCGGCGCAGCCCTGGGAGTAGCCGGCCCCGCGGCCGCGTCCAACAACGACAGGAACCAACAGAACGAACAAATCCAGCACGATCTGACACCGCGGACCGGCATCGTCGCGGTCCCGCAGACCACGGCTGCGCCGTCGGTCGGATTCATGCCTCGCTCGAGCTCGCGCCACCACCACAACCACTGGGGTTGAGTCCGGCGGCCGGGTTGGGGGCTGCCAATCTCGCGCATCGCAGCGGCCATGGCCACCGCCGGTGGATCGAAGTAGACTTCCTCGTATCCGAGAGCGGCGCAATCATGAAGATCACGCACTACCTGTATAACGCGTTCCTGATCGAGCATGAGGACGTGAAGGTCGCGGTTGACCCGGGGCAGAACTTGTGGATCTTCAAACTCAAAAGCCTGATCCCCAAGTCGGAATGGCCCGGCGTGACCCATGTCGTCATCACCCACGGCGACCCCGACCATCATTGGCACTCGGATCGGCTCGCAGCGGCCTCCGGAGCGGAGGTGATCTGTGGCAGAGGCCTGACGCGCGAGGTGGACGGCGCAACGCTTGTTGTCGCACCCCGCGGCCGGGCGCTGACGTCCTGGGTCCCCTTCGACAATCTGCATCCGCTCGACGTCGGGGAGTCGATCAGCCTGAACGGCGTGCACGTTGAGGCAGTAAAGACGCAACACGGCCCCATCGCCGCCCCGATCCTCGGCTTCACATATCGTGCCCGGCCCGGACCCGACGAGCGAATGGGCCTCGGATCCATGGGATTCAAGATCACGATCGGCGATACGTCGATACTCAACCTCGGCGATTCGGTGCTGGTGCCGGAATGGAGCGGCGTCTCAGCGGATGTGCTGATGTTGCCGATCGGCGGGCTCGGCGCCAACACGTGGACGATGGACGTCGACGAGGCGCTTGAGGCGGTGAAACTAGTTGCTCCGCAACGAGTCATCCCTTGTCACTACAGCGTTCCGTTCCTGTGGAAGCGGCGGTTTGGAGTGGCCGATGATCAGCGATTCAAGCGTGAAGCAGAGCGACTCGGCGTGGCGTGCACAATTCTGGGTTATGGGGAGTCGGTGAACATTTGACGTTCCGCACAGGGCGGGCGCCGTGATCGCGCCGCGAATCGATTCTGCGATTCAGATGTCTGACGGTCGGCGCCTGGCTTATGCCGAATACGGCGCGGCTAGCGGCATTCCCGTCCTCGTCTTTCACGGACTCCCGGGCTCGCGTCTTAGCTGGGGCATGCTGCCCGATGGTTCGCTTCCGCCCGCCGCGCGAATCATCGCCCCCGATCGTCCCGGCTACGGCGGCTCGGACCCCAACCCCGGCCGGACACTTCTGGACTGGGCGAATGATGTTGAGGCGCTGACCGATTCGTTGCACATTGGCAAGTTCGCAGTGCTCGGTATCTCCGGAGGTGGCCCGGGTGCGCTGGCGTGCGCCTGGAAAATGCCCCGGCGACTCACGACGGTGGGCATCGTCTCCTCGCCCGCACCGACCGATACGCCCGGGGTGTTCGAAGGAATGAGCGGGACCAACCGGTTCTTCCTGAAACTGGCTTGGTATCTGCCCCGGCTGTCAAACGCGAACATGCGATTCCTGGCGGCGTTCATCAGACGCAATCCCCGGCGATACATCGACACCATGAAATACAAAGTTCACGAGGCGGACAGAGCTGTCCTCGATCGACCGGAAATTCAGCAGATGTTGGTCAAAGACTTTGCCGAAGCCGTGCGCGGTGGTGCCGCGGGGATGGTCGACGACATGGCCGCCAATCACGGTCTCCCCTTTGGTTTTCCGGTGGAGGAGATAGGCAGCGAGGTCTTGTTGTGGTCATGCGAGTTGGATAGAAGCGTTCCGCCTGCAATGGGCGAATCTTTGAGCCGCGCGCTGCCGTCCTGTCACCTGACTTTTATCAAACTAGTGCACACCTGGGCCGTGGATTTTGGCGAGGGCTTCGGCGAGGTCGTTGGGCGGAGGCTCGGCAGCGGTGAGTGTCTGCTTTCCGGCTTGGATCGTGACGGTGCGGTAGCGACGGGCGGTGCGCACGAATTTTTTGATGCTCCAGCCGGTTTGGGTTTCGATCCAGTGCGAGACAGCTAGTGCGGCGAACACGACGGTCATGTGGGCGTCGATGGAGTCGCGGGTGCGGTGGTAGATCGGGCGGGCAGCCAGGTCGTGCTTGGACATCCGGAATGCCTTTTCGATGCGCCACGGCTGGTGATAGGCGCCGATGACGAAGTCGGCGGGCTGGTCGACCAGGTTGGTGGTGTAGCCCTTCCAGCCGGCCAGAGCGCGGGTCTTGGCCTCCAGCTCGCGGTTGATGCTCTTGGTGGCACCGGTGAGCTTGATGAACCGGTTGCGTTTCACCGCTGCGTGTCCGTCGACGGCGCGCTGGGCTTTTGCGACCTGCTCATCGATGCCGCGCAACGATCGCCGGGCCCGGTCGTGGCGGTACTGGTAGTGGGTGACCCGATCTGGGATCCCGCGGGCCTTCTCCGAACTAGTGGCGGGCCACGGCTGGGTCAGCACCAGCTGATCTGGAACCGGATCATCGGGGTGTTTGCCGCGCCACTCCCGCACGACATCGGGCAGAAACGGGATACGGGCGCCCAGGATGTAGGACAACCCCGCGGCCTTCAGCGCGACCTGGTTGCTCTCCGAAATCATGCCGGCATCAGCGACCACGGTGATGTCGGTGAGATTGTGGGCGGCCTTGAACGCGTCGATCACCGGCAGCATGGTGGCGGTCTCGGCCTTGTTTCCCTCAAAGGCCTCCACCCGCAGCGGCAACCCCGAGGCGTCGGTGAGCAATCCGATCGTGATTTGTGGGTCAAGCCGGCGCTCTTTGGAGAATCCGGGTTCGCGGAATCCGTCACCGGCATCAGTCTCGAAGTGCAGCGTCGACACGTCGTAGAGCACCAGAGACGCCGGGCCCAGCGCGGCGTGAGCCGCGCATGCCGACGAAAGCGCTTGCCGGAAAATGGGTTTAGCGTAGACCGGCAGTCGACGGTTCAGCGTCGGATAGGACGGGCCAGCCACGCCTGTCTCGTCGAGCACCCGCAGCGAGTCGGCCTTGCTGGTGGGCTCGATGATCCGCGCAAGCACCAACTGGCGGAACACTTCATCGGTGCCGGCGGCGGCATCGAACCCGAGCACGTCGTAGGCACAACACAGCGCGTCCCACAGGTGCGCCGAGCGCGAGGAGGTGATCGGCAACGGCTGTGAGACCGACCGCTCGGCCACCCCCAGGTCCAGCTCGGCTTGGCCGGCGGCCAACCGCTCGGCAGCAGCGGCCTTGAGTGCAGCGAGCTTGGCCTCGTCGCGGGCCGAACCGAGGTGCTCGATCGAGCGTGACCCGCGCCGCGACGACCACACGATCTGTACCGCCGTAGCCCCCGAGGAAGTCTTCACCGTGCACACATACGCCACGCAGGCACCATACGACCCCACCGCTAGTGCACAAATCCGCACCAGGAACCAAACGAAACTGCAGTTCACAGCCTCAAACGATCTCCGGACCCGCCACAGTGATAAAAGTCAGGTAAAAGCAGATCGCCGCGCTGTTATCCAAGATCGCCGAGAACGGGGGAGAGTGACTAGCGGGAGATCAGCCGCAATAGTCAGCGGCACCCTCAGAAAGCTTGTCATCGTTCGTGGTATGGCGGTTGGTAGTAATACCGAATGTGTGGCTTCTGTCAGATATACAGAAGCAAACACCCTTTCCCGCAAAGGTATTCGGCGAGAAGGGCCTGGGCGCGGCTCTTCGCCGTCATGTTGCGATATTTCGCTCGGTCGGCTCGGCGACGCTGGTCTGGCCACCGAACTGCGGGGCGGCCCCGGCGTGCTTCACGGATTTTGGCCTCTCCGGTATTCGCGGAGGCGATGGGCGACTGGCAGGCGGTGATTCCCATATCGCTCACGGTGGCTTGATTCGGGACCACGTTTCGCCTCCTCGGGGCATGGCTGTGATTCCGCGACGTGTCGAGCAGTACTGGAATTAATCGGCGCGGGGGATGCTTGGTGTCAGCTGCCTTCGATCTCCTGCCAGGCCAGGCGGCGCCCGACCAACAGCAGCCGCATGGTTTGTTCGGCGCAGGACATGAGTGACTCGCGGGTTTCGCTGAGCGCTTCCTCGAGGGTGCATGGCCGGGTGAGGAGGGACGCGTAGGCGTCCAGACCTGCGTCGAGCGCGGCCTGAACTCCCTCGCCGACGGTGCCGGCGAGGGCCAATGCGGGTATGTCGCGCAGCGCGGCGCGGCGGGCGATTTCTGCGGGCACCTTGCCTCTAGCACTCTGCCGGTCGATGGCACCTTCGGCGGTGATCACCAGGTCGGCACCGTCGAGGAGTTCGTCGAAATCGAGGTAGCGGGTCACGACGTCGAACCGTGGATGCAGCGTCGCCCCCAGCATCGCCGAGATACCTGCACCCAAACCGCCCGAGGCACCCGAACCGGGTGCGGTGCGCACGTCGATCTCAAGGTCGGATTCGATGATTTCGGCGTACCTTTCGAGCGCGGCTTCGAGCCGACTGACGGTCTCTTCGTCGGCGCCCTTCTGGGGACCGTAGACACGGGCCACCCCTCGTGGACCGGTCAATACATTCGTCCAGTTGCAGGCCACGTCGATCGTGGTTTCGGCGATGCGGGGGTCGAGTCCGGATAAGTCGATGTGCTCGAGATGCACCAGTTGCGCGCCACCGAGTTCTAGCTCCCTGCCGTCACCGTCGAGTAGGTGAGCCCCCAAGGCCTGAGCCATGCCCGCGCCGCCATCGTTGGTCCCGGAGTCGCCACAGCCGATCAAGATGCGCCGAGCACCTGCGTCGAGCGTTGCGGCGATCAGCTCGCCGACGCCTCTGGTGGTGGTGGTGAGAGGGTCGCGCCGATCACGGGGCACATGGCGCAGTCCTGCTGCGGCGGCCATCTCCAACACCGCACTGATCCCGTCTTGGCTGCTGGAATCATCCCCGGAGGACGTTCGGGGGGCGAGCAGGCCGTAGTACGCCTCCACCGGTTCGCCGACCGGTCCGGTCACGGTCACGTCGTGAAGGGTGCCGCCGACGGTGCGCACCAGAGCCTGGGCGAAGCCCTCACCCCCGTCGGGCACCGGGGCCTTGCGGATATGAGCGTCGGGTACCGCGCGGCGCACGCCTGCGGCGATGCAGTCCGCGACCTCGTCCGCGCCGAGGCTCTCTTTGAAGCCCGACGGTGCGATCAGGACGTGCAGCCTCATGATGTCTCCTTTGGTCCCGTGTAGCGTGGCGCGTCTGCGGCCGGCAAGAGAATCCGCGCGATGGTCCCGCCGTCCGGCAGGGGTTGCAGCTGGAGCTGGCCGCCGTGCTGTTCGACTACGGAGGTCGCCAGTTGCAGGCCAGCGCCCCGTGCATCGTGAGGGTGACGGCTGCCGTCGTAGAGCCAGGCGATGTCCTCTTGGGCGATTCCGGACCCGTCGTCCTCTATCTCCAGTGCGCTCGAGATGCCGTCGTCGAAGACGGGGCGTGCCCGTAGCTGAAGCCGACCGCCGCGACTTGGCAGGGCCTCGAGGGCGTTGCGCACCAGTTCGCCGAGGGCTTCGCGCAAGCGTTCCCGGTCTACCCGCAGCGGTTCCATCGTTGCGACAACGTCGATTTCGGTGCTGACGGACCTGCGTACGACCTCGTCGTAGACTCGATCGAGGACTTCATGCAGGAGAGCTGCCGGTTCGACAGCTGTCAGTCGTAGGTCGACAGGGTAGGCGAGGCCACCGATCCGGTCGACTGTTGCGGCGACGGCGTCGACCTTTGCGAGCAGGTCCGCGACCGCTCCTGATCGACCGTCGCCGGACACCAGCCCCAGTGACTGCACCTCCTCGCGCAACCCGCTCACCTGTCGGCCGAGCACCAGTCGGGCATCCTCCACCGTGGTCGTCGACTCCTCGATGGCCGGTCTTGCGCCCTGCCACAACGCAGCGGCAAGCGAATTGAACTCGCGGTTCACCTCCGCGATCTCGTCTTCGCCGTCCTCACGGAGACGCATAGGGGTGTCGCCGCTGTTGACTGCTCGCAGTCCGTCCCGCAGCCGTCGCATCGGGGCAAATATGCTCCCTGTCAGATAGGCGCCGACTAGCAGCACTAGGGACAGCACCCCCACCGCGGAGACCGCCAGAACCATCGTCGCGTTGCGCCTGGCAGCTGCGGCATCGGTTTGAATGGCCTGTCGTTTCTCCCGGTCGGCCAGTACCGCGGCGGTGGTGAGAGCGTCGAAGGGCTCGAACGCGGACTCCCCGACATTCTCCAAGAGCTGCGCCGCCTGCTGGCCTTGCCCGGACTGCGTGAGGGCGAATATCTCCATGGCGCTGTTGTTCAGGCGCTCGGCGGCGGCGCGAACTTCGACGACTTCGGCGCGTTCGGCATCGTCTTCGGCCAGGCTCTCCCATTCTTCGAATACGCTCTCCAGCGATTCCAGCCGTTGGAGGTACTCCTCGCGGGGGTTCAAGGAGTAGCCGATCACCGCATCCGGTACTTCCTTGAATGCTTCGAAGATCAACGCACGGACCTCCTGCAAGCGCAAGCTGCGGACATAGTGGCGTTCGAGCGTTTGTTCTGTGGCACGCCACTGCACCACCGTGTAGCCGGTCACCCCTACCACCAGCAGGCCCAGCACAGCCAATGCCAGGAGACTCAAGGACAGTTTGCGGCGCAGCAGTCTCACGGGACTTGTTCGCTCACAACGTCAGCCCCACAAACTGCCAATAGCCGTAGTAAAAGACGATAATTAACGTTACATGCGCGGGCAGAAGCACCGCAGACAGACGCAACAAGTCCGGCGGCTCGAATGTGTCGTCGTCGATCTCGGCATACAGCAGCAGCGCCTTGCTGCTCACCGGGAAGGTAAGGCAGTAGTCCATCCCGACGGTGCCGATGAACATCAAGGCGACTGGATCGAGTCCCAAGGTCTGCGCGAGATAGACCAGCGCTGGCACCAATGCGGCGGCCCGTGCCGCATGGGAAGTCATGTAGAGATGCGACGTCAACGTTACTAGTGCCAACGCAGTGAGTACGAACAGTTCTGAGCCAGCCTCTGCGATGCCGGAAAGCGTAAACAATCGTTCGACAATCCATTGGGCCGCTCCGGTGTTTATCAACGCCTCGCCCAGCACCAACGCTGCCCCGACGAACACCACGAGATTCCACTGGACGGCCTTCACGCCTGTCTTCCACGACATCACCCCTACCGCCGGCATGGTCAATACGATTGCTCCGGCCACCGCTACGGTGGCGATCGCGATGCCGTGCACCCCTTCGGTCGTCCACAGCACAACCATGGTCAGCGCCACGGCAACGGTCCGGTATTCGACGGCAGTGAAACGTCGTGAGGAACGCCTTGACGCCCCTGCCGTCACGCCCAGAGGAGTGGCCCGGGTCTTGGCGTCCAGGAACATCCAGAGGATGACCTGGCAGGAGAGCAGGCTCGCGACCAGAGCGAAGGGCATTCCATATAACGCCCAACGCGCGAAGGAAAGCCTTTCACCGGTGGCTTCGTCGAGAAGGTCGTTGGCTATCAGATGCGACCCGGCTCCCACCAGCGTGCCCGCCGTGGACACCAAGATTACGGTCGGAATCAACAAGGCCAACGCACGTGTGGTCCGGCGGTCATCCGCCGCCCGACTGAGGCTGCGGTACATCGGCACCATCACCGCAGCCCGCCCCGACGTGGAAGGCACCACCGCCGACAACGGCAACAGCACCACCGTGACCATCCAGAACACGCCGCCGACGGTCCGTGCGCGGCGGGTCACCAGCCCCGTCAGACGTGCGGCAAGGCCGGTGCTCTGCACCGCACCGCCGAGGATGAATGCGCCGATCATCAGCCAAACCACGTCAGAAGACAGCGAGTCCAGCAGCTCTTGCTGCTCCGCGCCTCCCAGGGCGATCAAAACCAACACGGATAGCAGCGCCGCCCATGCGGCGGCCAGCTCGGTCATCGACCACAGCACCACCGCCAAGGCGAAGGCGAACAGCGCGGCTTTCGCGGCACTCGACAACGAAGCAGGCAGCAATAGCACACACACTGCCACTATCACCAGCAACGCGAATACGCGAACTGCGGTGGGCATCCAACCGAGATCCGCCCCCCGTGGGACCGGCGGTGGCGGCTTCACGATTGCAACAACCTGGCGGCCGCCGGGTCTCGCCTGGGTGCTCAATTCGAGAACCCGCGGCTCCGACATACCGTCACCCCGGGATACGGCCATCTGGGTAGATTGATAGATGGTAGAAGGCATGTCAAGGGTTCGCGTTGACTCATCAAGAATGCCCGCGTAGCCCTCTTCGTTGCCTCATGTGAGGATGCCCGCGTGTCACCGTTGCTGCCGGCTGGAAGTGCGTTAGGCCCAGGCGATGGGATTGACGGTGGCTGAGCGTAGGGCTGTGACCAGGACGATCGCGACCCGTTACAAGCGGGCGGACAAGGCGGGCAAGTCCGCGATCCTCGATGAGTTGTGCGCGGTGACCGGGTGGCATCGCGACCATGCCCGCAAGGCGCTGCGGACTGAGCTGCAGCCTCGGATGGCGCGGCCCCGCACGCCACGTCCGCCGACCTATGGCCCGAATGTTATAGCAGCCCTTTGGTTCTGCTGGGCGGTGCCGGGGATGCCGGCGGGTAAGCGCTTGGCCCCGATCCTGCCTGCGCTGGTCGCGATCCTGCGCCGGTTCGGAGAGTTGGTCATCGATGACGACACCGCCGCGCTGCTGGTGGGCATGTCGGCGGCCACCATTGATCGCCGACTGGCCGGTGAACGTAAAAAGCATGAGCTCAAGGGCCGC
>Ga0114921_10000112_pt1 | contig 32780 bp, 32 predicted proteins | sample BentaG_FD_87016 | JGI IMG/M metagenome (GOLD analysis project Ga0114921, IMG submission 87016) | Deep subsurface microbial communities from South Atlantic Ocean to uncover new lineages of life (NeLLi) - Benguela_00093 metaG | ecosystem: Environmental > Aquatic > Marine > Oceanic > Sediment ... | reverse complement strand
TCTTCTCGTTCTGGACGTCGACCTTCTTGAGAAGATGGTCGTCGACGAACGGGCCCTTCTTCAGGCTGCGTGGCATCGCTGGATACTCCTAGCGCTTGTTCTTGCCGGTGCGCCGGCGTCGGACGATGAGCTTGTCGCTCTGCTTCTTGGGCTTACGGGTGCGGCCCTCGGGCTTGCCCCAGGGGCTGACCGGGTGGCGACCACCAGATGTCTTGCCCTCGCCGCCACCGTGCGGGTGGTCGACCGGGTTCATCACGACACCACGAACGGTGGGGCGCCTGCCCTTCCATCGCATGCGGCCGGCCTTGCCCCAGTTGATGTTCGCCTGCTCGGCATTGCCGACCTCGCCGACGGTGCCGCGGCAGCGGACGTCGACGCGGCGGATCTCACCGGAGGGCATACGCAGGGACGCGTAGCTGCCTTCCTTGCCCAGCAGCTGGATGCTGACACCTGCGGAGCGCGCCAACTTGGCGCCACCGCCGGGCCGCAACTCGACGGCGTGGATAACGGTGCCGGCAGGGATGTTGCGCAGCGGCAGGTTGTTACCCGGCTTGATGTCGGCGTTGGCTCCGGACTCCACGATGTCGCCCTGCGACAGTCCTTGCGGAGCAATGATGTAACGCTTCTCGCCATCGAGAAAGTGCAGCAGCGCGATGTTCGCAGTGCGGTTGGGGTCGTATTCGATGTGCGCGACCTTGGCGTTGACACCGTCCTTGTCGTGGCGACGAAAGTCGATCACCCGGTAGGCACGCTTATGGCCACCGCCCTTGTGCCGGGTGGTGATCCGACCGTGTGCGTTACGACCACCCTTGCCGTGCAGCGGACGCACCAAAGACTTCTCCGGGTGGTCGCGAGTGATCTCGGCGAAGTCAGAGACGCTGGAGCCGCGGCGACCCGGGGTCGTCGGCTTGTATTTGCGAATTGCCATGTCGTGTAAGTCTCTCTAGCTCTCTTGCCCCTGGCCGATCAGGCCGGCGCTCCGAACAGGTCGATCGGCTTGCTGCCCGCCGCCAGGGTGACGATCGCGCGCTTGGTGCTCTTGCGCGTCCCGTATCCAGCGCGCGTGCGCTTGCGCTTGCCCTGGCGGTTCAGGGTGTTCACCGAATCGACCTTGACCTTGAAGATCTTCTCGATCGCGATCTTGATTTGGGTCTTGTTCGAATCGGGATGCACCACAAACGTGTACACGTTGTCCTCGATCAGCCCGTACGACTTCTCCGAGATAACCGGAGCCAAGATGATGTCGCGGGGGTCGGTCACGGTAGCCATCAGGCCGAAACCTCCTGATCCTGATCGGTATTGGCTGCGTTGGCCTGGATGTAGGCATCCAGGGCCTCTACGCTGAAAACCAGGTCGTCTGCGTTCAGCACGTCGTAAGTGTTGAGCTGATCCGGCGAGATCACGTGCACGCCCGGCAGATTGCGAACGCTCTTGGCGCCCACCTCGTCAGCGCGGCCGATAACCACGAGCACCTTCGGGTTCTTGGCGGTGTTCGCGGCCAGAAGCGTCGCCAGGAATGACTTGGCGCTCTTGGTCGACGGGACCTGACCGGACACCAACTCGGTGACCGCGTGGATCCGATCGTTGCGCGCCCGATCGGAAAGCGCCCCGCGCAGGGCCGCGGCGATCATCTTCTTGGGAGTCCGCTGGCTGTAGTCGCGCGGCTGCGGTCCGTGCACGACGCCGCCGCCGGCGTACTGCGGCGCACGGGTCGAACCCTGGCGGGCGCGGCCGGTGCCCTTCTGCCGGTACGGCTTCTTGCCGCCGCCGGAAACCTGGGCGCGGGTTTTCGTCGCGTGCGTGCCCTGCCGCTTGGCGGCCAGCTGCGCGGTGACGACCTGGTGCATCAGCGCGATGTTGGCGTCGACGTCGAACAGTTCGGCGGGCAACTCGACGGTGCCGTCCTTCTTGCCGTCCGGCGACTGCACGGTGATCTTCAAAAACTTCTCAGCCATTACTTCTCGCCTCGCTTGATTGCGCTGCGGACAACCACCAGTCCACCGTTGCGGCCGGGGATGGCGCCCTTGATCAACAGCACGCCATTCTCGGCATCGACCTTGTGCACCTTGAGGTTTTGTGTGGTGACCCGGTCGCTGCCCATCCGGCCAGACATCCGGGTTCCCTTGAAGACGCGGCCCGGGGTGGAGCAGCCGCCGATCGAACCGGGCCGACGGTGCACCGCTTGCGCGCCGTGGCTCGCGCCCTGGCCTTTGAACCCGTGGCGCTTCATCGTGCCTGCGAAGCCCTTGCCCTTGGATGTGCCGGTCACGTCGACGTAAGTGCCGTCGACGAAGATCTCCGCGGTCAGCTCCTGGCCAACCTCGTAATCGGCGGCGGCGGACTCGTCATCGAGCCGAAACTCGGCCAGGTGACGGCGCGGGTTCACCCCGGCGGCCGCGTACTGACCGGTGACCGGCTTGTTCACCTTCCGCGGGCTGATCTCGCCGTAAGCGAGTTGCACGGCGCTGTAGCCGTCGCGCTCAGGGGTGCGGATACGGGTCACCACGTTGGGCCCGGCCTTGACGACCGTTACTGGGACGACCTTGTTGTTCTCGTCGAACACCTGCGTCATACCCAGCTTGGTGCCCAGAATGCCTTTTCTTGCCATTGCTCTGGATTCTCCTACTGGGATAACTACTGAATGTTGACGTCGACGCTGGCCGGCAGATCGATGCGCATCAGGGCGTCAACGGTCTTCGGGGTCGGGTCGACAATGTCGATCAGCCGCTTGTGGGTGCGCATCTCGAAGTGCTCCCGCGAGTCTTTGTACTTGTGCGGGGACCGGATGACGCAGTACACGTTCTTCTCAGTCGGCAGCGGCACCGGGCCGACCACGCTGGCGCCCGTTCGGGTAACCGTCTCCACGATCTTGCGCGCCGAGGCATCAATCGCCTCATGGTCGTAGGCCTTGAGCCTGATGCGGATCTTTTGTCCCGCCACGCTTGTCCTACCTCACTACTCGTACGGGCCCTGGCCGTTCACGCACCCTTGCGGGCCTGGCTGTGCCGCCGCTGTTTACCTGTCTGTGGTCCACCGGCCCCCGCGGTCGGGTGTGTCGCCCGCACGCACACTCTCCCGCCACGAAATGCTCGTCACGATCGAGGTTGGGACCGGATGCGCCGGTGAGGGCGCTGGTCGCATGCCCGGCCAGGCGAACCCGGCTCAAGGCAACCCGAACAGTATGCCTGAAGAACCGGGCCTGCTCCAAATCTCCGCAGACGACCACCCCGCGGGACGGCCAACCGCGCAAAACCACCCGCCGGTGGGCCCCAACCGCACGGTCGGTGGATCCGTATTCTACCGACAATTAGGGTGGGGAAAATGAGTCCCGTGACCGCCACATATCGCATGTGGCAGCGGCTGGAAGGCCTGCCGGCGGGCCGCCGCCTGTTCTCCGCGGCCGCCATGGCCCGGGTGCCCTACTTCGCGTCGGTTCTGCCGCACGTGCGGCGCATGGAGCCCGGCTTGGCCGAGGTTGACGTCCCCAAGTGGTTCTTCGTGCATAACCACCTTCGGACTGTGCATGCCATCGCCTCGTGCAACGCCGCCGAGATGGCCATGGGCATGCTCATGGAGGCGACGGTGCCGACGACGCATCGCTGGATCCCCAAGGCGATGAGCGTGCAGTACCTGCAGAAGGCCACCACATCACTGCGCGCCACCGCCAGCATCGATCCGCCGGACTTCACCGGCATCACCGAGGGCATCGACATCGTCGTGCCCGTCAGCGTGACCGACCGAGTTGGCACCGAGGTGGCCTACGCCGACATCACCGTCTGGGTGACGCCGGCCGTCCGGGCGACATCGACGGTCTGAGCGCGCAAACGCAGTCAGACGCTCACCGCCTCGAATCCAGCGTCGACTCCGGCGTCGGATCCAGCAGGATTCTCGCGTCCTGCGGGTACAGCGGGTTCGGAGGAGCGCCACTTCTCTCTCAGGATCGAGGGGCTGGATCCGAACCACCGCTGACATGACCGGGAAAGCACGCTCTGCTCGGCGTAGCCGAGTTCTCGGGCCAGGTGGGACAGCGTCATCCTGGTGTCACGTAGGTAGCGCTGCGCCATGTCCCGGCGCACGTCATCGACCAGCGCGGCGAACGTCGTTCCCTCGGCAGCGAGTCGTCGCTGCAGTCCCTTCGGGTGCAGCCGGAACTGTCTGGCGATCACCGGCTGGCAAGCCGCCCCGGTCGGCAATAGTTGCCGCACCAGTTCGCGGACCGGTGTGATCATCCCGGGATCGTGGCGATCGATGACACTGTCGAGGTACTCGAGCATGGCCCGGTGTGCCACCTCGTCCCGCACCAGCTGTCGATTCAGGTCATCGCTAGCAATGGAGAAACCCGCACGCGACGCACCGAAGTTGGTCGGATCGGAAAAATAGCGTCGATAGTCCTCGCGGGGACCGAGCGGATCGTGGGGTACATGCACGAGGGTCGGCGCATAGGTGGACCCCAATAGGAAGCGAAGCACCCGCAACATGACACCGAGTGACAGCTCGATCACCTGCGGGTGCGCCGGCGGGCGCGCGAGCAGAACGCGGAACTCGAAGAAGCAGAATCGGAGGTCGGGCATCGGGGACAGGCTCACCGAGATCGCGGGACTGTAGGCAGCGAGATAGTGCTCGCAGGTATCCAGTGCCTGGGCGACCGTCCCCGCCGTGCGCGCCGCCACGCCGACCGCCCCCAGGATCTCGATACCCTGCCGCCGCCCGAGCCGGCGACCGAAGTCGGGTGTATCAGTCTGGGCCGCAGCCGATTCCAGCGCCTGAATCAAGGCAAGGTAGGTGAAGAACGCGTCGAACCGCGCGACGTCGTCTCGCCGGATGCCGGCGCGGCTCAGCAGCGCGTCGGAGTCTCCGCCGAGTTCGTCCACCAGCGCGGGATAGCCGGTCAGGGACGTGCCCCGGATCATCGACATGTCCTCTACTGTCAAGACTTCGCCCAGGGTGGCGGGCAAGGTGGAGGTCACCAACAGACCCGAGACAAGGACAGATCACATGACCACGACACTTGCTCCCGCCCCGGCGAACACGTCCACCGGGGCGACGCTGCCAGTGGTGGCCCTGCCGCAGGGCGAGCTGCTGACGGTGAACGAGAAGGACATCCCACTGATCAAGAATTCGCTGGGCGCCGGCGTGCACTTCAAGCCGCTGCGGCTCGACATGGAACTCGGAGAGTGGGTGGTACTGGCCACTTTCGAGCCCGGCGCGCGAATCCCGCTGCACTACCACACCGGCGCGGTCGATGCCTGGACCATCAGCGGCAGCTGGCACTACCTCGAGTACGCCGACCAGACCCAGACTGCCGGCTCCTATCTGTTCGAGCCAGGCGCCTCGGTCCACACACTGGCCTGCCCCGAATCCAACACCGAAAACACTGTTGTGCTGTTCCGGGTCACCGGCGCCAACATCAACTTCGACGACGACGGCAGCTTCCACTCGGTTCTCGACGCCGCCCCTATCTCCTTCCTGACCGAATCGCTGGCCGCCGAGCAGAACCTGGGCACCATCAACTACCTCACCGGCGGGACCGTCGGGTACACCAGCGCGCAGGTCCGATGACCGCCTCAGAGGTGCACCGGCCCGCGCCATCGCTGGCGAACCGGAAGTTCTTCATCACCGGGGCCAACGGCTTCATCGGACGCGCCATGGCGGAGCGATTGCGCACCCTGGGCGCCGAAGTCGGCGGAGTCGACCTGGTCGCCGATCCGAAGCACGACGTAGTCGCCGGCGACATCACCGAACCGCAGCAGTGGGCAGCGGCTCTGGACGGAGTCGACACGGTGATTCACACAGCGGCGCTGCTCGGCGCGGCTTTCCCGTTGGAGCTGGCTTGGAAAGTCAACGTGCTCGGCACCAGTCGAGTTTTGGGCGCATCGGTTGAGGCGGGTGTGCGGCGGTTCGTGCACTTCTCCTCGATCGCTGCCTACGGCTTCGGCTTTCCCGACGGTGTCGACGAAAGCTATCCGACGCAGGTGAACGGGGATGTCTACACCGACACCAAGATCAACTCCGAGGCAGTCGCGCTTACTGCTCACGCCGCCAAGCAGATTGACGTCACGGTGATCCGGCCCGGCGACGTGTGGGGACCCGGCTCGGTATGGGTGCGATCGCCCATCGTCGAGATGCGAAAGCCATTCGGTTTCCCATTGCCCAACGGCGGCAACGGTATTTTCTCGCCGGTCTACATCGACAACTTCGTCGACGGCATCGTGCTCGTGGTCACCACCGAGGCAGCCATCGGCCAGGTCATCACGCTCACCGACGGGGAAGGCATGCGCTGCGCGGATTTCTTCGGACACCTGGCGGCGATGTGCGACGGCACCATCCGTACATTGCCGATCCGGGTGGCCGCGCCGCTCGCGGACGCGGTGGGCTCGTTGCTGCGCCGCATGGGGCAGCGGACCGACCTGTCCGCCGGGACCATGTGGTTGCTCAACCGGCCAGGCACTTACTCGATCGGCAAGGCGCAGAGGATGCTTGGCTACCAGCCGCTGGTGACGATCGAGGAAGGCATGGCGCGAGTCGCCGAATGGGTTCGCGCGGAGGGACTTGTGGATGGCTGATGCCGGCTGATCCCTGATAGCCGCCTGCTAACGAAGCCCATCCCAGAACTGGCAGCGGTGCGCCCACGCGAAATCGGCAGACAGCCGGTTTCCGTCGGGATGCAGCGACATGACGGATTCGGCCGCACGCACGCTGGGCCAGTCCGCCTGGCCATCGGCCCGAGGGGTGCCGTTGGTCACGAACTGCGCCCAGTAGTCGATCATCTCGTCGGACAAGTTCTGTTGGGCGGGATCGAAAGGCGGCGCCCCGCCGACATCGAACAGGTAGCGAAGCTCCAATGAATGGCTGGCTCCGACCGGAAAGGGCAGAGTGCGCAACGGGTCGGGCGTCGGTGCGCCGCGGTCGCTGAACTCGTAGAAATAGACGCCATCGTCTTCATCTCGGTCCGGGCCGTCCCGGTCCAGCGCCCCGGCCATCCGATTGCCGACACAGGCGAACGCCCCGTCGGTGACCGCCGCTGAATACGCCAGCGGGACGCTGTCGAAGTCAGCCAGCGGATACTGTTCGGCCACCGCGGCCGAGTTGCCCCCGAAGGTCGCCGCCAGCAGACCCGGATAGTCCGATTCGGTGAATGACTTGCCTTCACGCAGATATTCCAGGGCGACGAACAGCGTGAACTCATCGCGTGTGGTTCCGATCATGACCGGGACTCGCGCGGCCCGGCCTTCTTCGAAGCCGGTGACCGGATCGACCGGCAGCGCTGCCGTGCCGGTCACCGGACCGATGAGTTCTTTATCTCCGATATTGATGAACCACAGAGGTTTTCGCAGCTTGCCTACCGGCAGCGCGCGCAGGCACGCGGCGGCGAGCTCTGGATCGGCGCAGCCCACTTCGGCCGCGTAGTCGAGGCTGCGGACCTGCGCGACCGGCAGGCTGGCCTGCGCCTGACAGGGCGCGCTCTGGATGATCGCAGCGTCGAACAGTCCTCGGGAACCCGGGGCCACGAGGTGGTCGCATACCGACATGCCGCCGGCCGACTGCCCGGCCACCGTAACCTTGCCGGGGTCACCGCCGAATCGCGCGATGTTGTCACGCACCCAGCGCAGGGCGGCCTGCTGATCAACCAGACCGTAGTTGCCCACCTCTGCTGTGGGGCCGAGCGCCGGGTGGGCCAGAAAGCCCAGCACGCCGAGTCGGTAGTTGATCGTGACGACGATGATGTCGCCGCGCGCGGCGAGGCGGCGCGCGTCGTAGACGCCGCTGCTGCCGTTGGCGAAGGAGCCGCCGTGAATCCACACCATCACCGGCCGCGGCTGTGCCGGTGCCGACTGCCGGCTGGGCGCCGGCGTCCAGACGTTGAGGGTCAGGCAGTCCTCGTCCGTCTGGCGGCCCAGTTCGAGGTCACCCCCGAGATCCTGAATGCACCGCGGCCCGACGTGGCTGGCATCTCGCACTCCGTCCCACTTCGGCGCCGGCTCAGGGTATTTCCAACGCAGCTCGCCGACAGGCGCTGCGGCGTAGGGGATTCCGGCAAAGAAACGGTGGTCTTCGGCGAGCACTCCTCGTAGCGCTCCGGCCGCAGTCTGCACCACCGCCGAATCTGACGGTGCCCCCTGCGGTTCCTGTTGCCCCCGGTTGCATGCGGCGACCATCGCCACGGCGGCCGCGACCGCTACGCAAACGAGACGGCGAAGAACCGAGGGGGGCGCCACGGGGTCCGAGCTTAATCGTGCACCGGGGACACGGGGCCGTATGGTGGCCGATGGCTACGGCCAGGGTCGGACCCGGCCGGGCGTGCCCGAGAAAGTGGAGGGCCAATTGTGACGGAGATCGGGTTCATCGGCCTCGGGCACATGGGTGTTCCGATGGTGCGCCGTCTCATCAACGCTGACCACCACGTGGTCGTCGTCGGGCGTCACCCCGAAGTGGTGCAGAGCTTGACGGCGCTCGGGGCCCGTGCGGCGGCATCTCCGAAAGAGGTTGCCGATCAGGTCGAGACGGTGATGGTCTGCCTGCCCTCGCAGCAGGCTTCGCTGGACGTGGCAACCGGCGCCGCGGGGGTGATCGAAGGCTCACGGGTGAGCGTTACGTCGAGTTGTCCACGGTCGGCAGCAAGACGGCAGTGCAGATCCATGACCCTCTCGCCGAACGGAATATCGCGGCGATCGACAGCCCGGTCAGCGGCGGGGTGAGCGGGGCCGAGAAGGGGACGCTTGCGGTGATGGTGTCCGGGCCTCATAACGAATTCGAATTGCTGCAACCGTTGCTCCAGGCGATTGGCCGACCATTCTTCGTCGACGCACGGCCGGGCGCGGCGCAGACCATGAAACTCATCAATAACCTGTTGTCCACCACCGCCCTCGTTGCGACGGCAGAAGCCATGGTGATGGGCGTGAAATCCGGGCTCGACCCTGGCGTGATGCTCGATGTTCTCAACGCCGGTTCCGGTGCGACCACCGCGAGCCGCGACAAGTTCCCACGCGCGATCCTTCCTCGTACTTTTGACTATGGCTTCGCTATCGGATTGATGGTCAAAGACGTGCGCCTCTACCTCGACGAAGTCAAGGCGCTCGGAATGACCACCGAAGTGGCTGACGCGGTCGGTCGACAGTGGGAACTCGCCCTGCGCGATCAGGGCCCCGATTCGGACTTCACGACCGTGATCAAGCCGATCGAACAAGCTGCCGGCGTGGTCGTGAGCGAAGATGTGACGCCCGGCGGCAGGCGCGGCGTGCCACCTTCCCCCGCTGGGTCCCGGTCACCTAAGCTGCAAAATTGACACCCGTCAAGTATTACTCCAGCCTCGGACGAGGAGACCGCATGAGCACTTCGGCAATCGAGGATAAACAGCCTGCGAACGTCCTCGCCGATCCGACGGCCTATGCCGACGACTCCCGACTGCATGCGGCGCTTGCCTATCTGCGCGCCAACGAACCCGTCACGTGGGTGAATAATCCGCCGTATCGACCGTTCTGGGCGCTCACCAAACACGCCGACATCATGGCCGTCGAACGCGACAACGAGTTGTTCGTCAGCGGGCCGCGGCCCCTGCTGATGCCGGCCGAGGGCGACGACGTGATGAAGCAACAGCAGGAGGCCGGGATCGGACTGCGCACGTTGATCCACATGGATGACCCGCACCACCGCGACATCCGCAAGATCGGCGCGGACTGGTTCCGGCCCAAGGCAATGCGCGACCTCCAGGTCCGGGTGGACGAACTGGCCAAACGGTACGTAGACCGGATGCGCGACATCGGTCCGACATGCGACTTCGTCAGCGATATCGCGGTCAATTACCCGCTGTACGTGATCCTTTCGCTGCTCGGCTTGCCCGAGGACGACTTTCCCCGGATGCTCAAGCTCACCCAGGAGATGTTCGGCGGTGACGACACCGAGCACAAGCGCGGTGAGGGCACCACCGAAGACCTGGTGGCGGTCCTGATGGATTTCTTCGCTTATTTCTCGGCGCTGACCACCTCGCGGCGTGAGAATCCCACCGGGGATCTGGCTTCGGCGATCGCCAACGGCACGATCAATGGTGAGCCGCTCTCGGACATGGACACCGTGTCTTACTACGTGATCGTTGCCAGCGCCGGCCATGACACCACCAAGGACGCCATCTCGGGAGGTTTACGCGCACTTATCGACAACCCGGATCAGCTTGCTCGCCTGCGCGGCGATCTCGGGCTGATGGGCACTGCCGTCGAGGAAATGATCCGGTGGACCACGCCGGTGAAAGAGTTCATGAGGACCGCCACCGCCGACACCGAGATCCGGGGGGTGCCGATCGCCGCCGGCGAGTCGGTGTACCTGGCATACGTCTCGGCCAACCGGGACGAAGAGGTCTTCGAGGAGCCGTTCCGCTTCGATGTGGGCCGTGACCCCAACAAGCATCTGGCCTTCGGGTACGGAGTGCACTTCTGTCTCGGCGCCGCGCTGGCGCGGATGGAAATGAACAGCCTGTTCACTGAGCTGCTGCCCCGACTGGAGTCCATCGAGCTCGCCGGGGAGCCAGAGCTGTCGGCGACGACGTTCGTCGGCGGCCTGAAGCACCTGCCCATCCGCTACTCACTCAAGTGATGAATTCGGCCGCGCGATGGCCCGCCATCACGATCGTCGCGTGCGGCCCACGACTGGTGATCGCGGGCAGTATCGAACCATCGACCACCCACAGTCCGTCCACCCCGAAGACCCGGCACTGATTGTCGACTACTGCGGCAGGGTCTCCGTCCCAGCCCATCCGGGCGCTTCCGCACAGGTGCTGCGATGTCCCCCACGAAGCCTCGGATTGCACTGCTGCACCAGCTATTTCGCGCGCTAGCTCGGTTCCCGAGCGCAGCAGTTCCACATCGACAGCCTCGCTGTCATAGCGATGTTCGATCACCGGAACGACGTCGGGGTCGGCGGACACCAGTGTTATTCGGCCCCGGGAGCGAGGACTCATCAACGTGACGCCCAGATGCGGCTGATCGGTGGGGTCGTCACGACGTCCGCTCACCATGGCGCCGAAGCCCGCCGTATACGGCCTGATCTCCAGCCCGTCCTGCGTGGTCAATATCGCCTCCAGCGGTGGGACGCCGTGGGTTGGCGGCCAGCTCACCGGCAGTACCCATTCCGGATGGTCGATGGTGTCGATGCCGACGGGAAGATCGACTGCAACGGGAACACCCGCGGCCCGCAACACCTGCTCGGGCCCCACACCCGACAACATCAGCAGGTGGGCTGAGCCGATGGCACCGGCGCACAGGACGGTCCGCTCAGCGGTGAGGGCCAGGCTTCCGCGCGGCCCCAGACAGTCGAGAGCCCCTACCCGGCCTCCGGCCAGGCGAATCCGTCGCACCCGGGTGTCGGTCAACAGTGTCAGGTTCTCACGATGCAATGCCGGTTGCAGAAAGGCCTCTCCAGGGCCGACACGATCACCGCCATTGATGTTCAACGGCACCGCACCCACTCCGGGAGGGAGCGGAGAACCCCGCGTCGCGCCGTTGAGGTCGCCGATCCAGCCGAAGCCCGCCGATCGCGACGATTCGACGAATGACGCGGTACAGCCGTCGAATTCGGTAACCCGACGTACCGTGATAGGTCCATCGGACCCGTGCAGCGGGCCACCGAAGTCGATGTCGTTCTCGATGGCATTGAAGTGGGGCAGAACATCGGACCAGGACCAGCCGTCCAGCCTCCATCCGTCGACGTCCGAGGGCAGAGCGCGGCAGAAATAACCGCCATTGATGGCGCCCGATCCACCGACGACGGCGCCGCGGATGAGCTGGCCGTAACGTTTGGGCGCCTCGGTCAGGGTGGTGGCGTAGCGCCGAACCACTGAACTCGCTGCTCCGATCGGCAGCCTCAGGCCGTCAGTGATCTGCCCGAGAACTCGCGGACTCGCCGGTCCTGGACCCGATTCCACGACGGTGACCTGGCATCGCGTGTCGAGCGAAAGTCGTTCTGCCAATACTGATCCTGCGCTGCCGGCACCTACGATCAGGACGTCGCTGTGCACCGGGGAGCGCTCAGGTGCGAATCTGCGGCTTGAGTGCGCCTGCGTGGCGCTCCCGCACCACCCCGCCCCACAGCCCCAGGCCATAGGCGATGTCGTCGAGCCGCTTGAGCAGGAGATAGGTGAACAGCCCGACCGGCTTGGTTTCGTCGTCGGCGCTGCCGTTGCGGCTGATCCAGTCGAATACTCCGTCCAACACCGCGGTTACCAACACCACGCGGCGACAGCGTTTCGACAGCACCGCGGCGATCAGAGCGAGCGGCCAGTAGTGCCGGCAGATCGCCGCCGCCAACTGGCGGGCCGCCGTCCACAGCCCTTGTGCGGCGACGGCGAGGACCTCCATGGGCTCGGTCTGCACGCCGGACAGCGACGTCGCGATCCGGTGGCCGGTGATCCCCGCGACGACACCCGACGCCAGGTAGCCCAGACCTGAGCCGATGGCCGCCAGGATCCAGACCACCAACGTCCACCCCGAAATCACCAAGGGGGCCGTCTTGCCAGGGTGCCGGATTGCCAGCGGCGCTGCGGCCCTGCCGTAGAACCTCTTGCGGACGAACCACTTTCGCAGATCAGTGCGATGATCGTGGGCTACTTCGGCAATCGGTTCGTAGCGCAGTCGGGCGCCCGCCTCGCTTAGCCGCCAGCACAGGTCGACGTCCTCACCCGACTCGAGCGATTCATCGAAACCCCCGACTTCGAGCAACGTACGGCGGCGGCAGATGATCGCGGCGCTGGGCACGTAGGACACCGTTCCGAACGGGACCACCGGCGCCTCGCGCAAACCCAGATCGAGCGAGGACCGCACCGCCTCGTATCGAGCCACCACGCTGTCCGAGGGATCCAGCGCGACAATCCGAGGTGCCACCAGCGCCACCGCGGGATCGCAGAAGTGCCCGAGCAGGGCCTCCAGCCATCCGCGACGGGGCACCACATCGGAGTCCAGAAAAGCGACGAAGTCCGTCTCGCAAGTTCTCAGTCCGGCATTGCGCGCGGCGGCGGGTCCCTTACTGCGGGGTTGCCTCAGGATCTGGATGCCGCAGGGCATGTTTTTGAAGTCGGAAGCCTGCACCGGCGTCACCGAGCCGTCATCGACGATGACGACCCGAAGTCCCCGCAAAGCCATGACCAGCCTCTTGAGCCCGGATAGATTATCCCGCACCGGGATAACAATCGTGACGTCCCGGTGTGACGGCCCGCTCTGCGGGCGCGGGTGGGCGACGGTAGCATCCAGCAGGGTCCGGGCCAGCTGTGCGCTGTCGGCGTCGCGCACCTCGAGCCTGCCGCCGTTGAGCATCGTCTGTGCGGCAGGCGCCAGACGCAGCAGACGGGTGGGCGAGCCGCCCAGCAGCGCAGCCCCCTCCCCGAGCACCCGCACACGCCGGTCCACCTGGACGGCGAAGCCGTCGGGTAGCCGAGGCCCGCTCACCTCAGCATCCCCTCATGATCGGGCGCCCACCGGATCACCCTTTCCAGACATGCGTCAACCATCTCGGCAAAGATTCTCCCCCCTTCGTCGGCGGTCGCTGTGGTCGGATCCCCGAGCACTCCCAGCGAACTGACGGCGGATACTCCCCCACGGCGCATTTCCGGCATCAGCTCCGCCAGCGGAGCACGATTACCCGGCACTCGCTGATCCTTTTTGACAACGCCCGGCGAAATATGTAGCAATACAGATGTTTCGGTGTGCCCGGCGTGTGCGTCGGCGTTGCTCACGCTGCAGGTACACCATCCCGCGTCCCGCCCCTCGGCCCGCAACAGCCTGGCCGCGCGTCGCAGCGCCTCGACATTGCCTCCGTGGCCGTTGACGAAGACCATCCGAGCGGCCCAGCGACTCGCCGAGCGGACGAACTCCACCAGCAGTTCCGCCAGTACCGGCGTGCCGATCGAGAGAGTTCCAGCGAAGCCTTCGTGCTCCCCGCTGGCGCCGTACCCGATAGCAGGGGCGACCAGCCAGTTGGATCCATTCCCCGGACGATCATCGGCCGCACAGAGGCGCATGACGAGCGCGTTTGCGACCGCGGTCGCAATGCGGGTGTCGGTATCCAGCGGCAGGTGAGGTCCGTGTTGCTCGGTAGAACCGACCGGGACGACCAACGCGGGCGACGTGTTCTCTAGCTGCCTTGACGTCGAAATCCCGAGCTCGTTGGGAAAAGGCACGCGACGATGGTAGGACGAATTCACCTGGCGTGCACCAATTGTTTGCGCATCCGCGGCAAATACCTTTCTGCCGTCCGGTGCCAGGTCGCCCAGCGGGATTCTCGCCAGCCCCCTGCGCCACGCCCGTACCAGGCTCACACCCCGAGCGTGCGGGTGAAGTCGTCGGGAATCAGGATGTCTTCGCGGGTCAGCTCATGGATCGAAGATTTGCCAAGGCCCATCAGAGCGGAGTCGACACCACTGCGGAGAATGTCAAGTACGTTCTCGACGCCCGCCTGGCCGTTGGCGGCCAAACCCCACAGATAGGCCCGGCCGATCATGACCGCCCTGGCACCCAGCGCGACGGCCTTGACCACATCGCTTCCTCGGCGGATGCCGCCATCCAGCAAAACCTCGACCTGGTCGCCCACCGCGTCCGCGATGGCCGGTAGACAGCGGATTGCGGCCGGAGTGCCGTCCAGGTTGTTGCCGCCGTGATTGGACACGGTGATCGCGGAAACGCCGGCATCGACTGCGCGTTTGGCATCGTCGACGCGCACCATGCCCTTGAGCAGGAACGGCCCGCCCCACTGCTCACGCAGCCAGGCGATATCTTCCCAGGTCGGCGGCGGAGTGCCCATCCACTCCCCATAGGCCTGGAAGAAGGTGGGACCGGCCTCGCCGCGTCTGCCCAGGTTGGGAACCCGTAGGTTCGGAGGGCGCAGGCCCTTGCCGAAACCCCACAACCAGCGCGGTTTGGTGACCACCTCGGGAGACATCCGCAGCATGGTGGCAAGGTTCATCTGCTCGGGAATCTTCGGACTGCCCCAGTCGCGGCCGTGCGAGAAGCTCCAGTCGGTAGTCACAATGAGCCCGACGGCCCCCGCCTCTTTGGCACGCTGCACCCGTTCGGCGATCTGGTCGCGGCCGCCCAACCAGTAAGCCTGGAAGAAGATCTTGTCGTTGACGGCCACGACTTCTTCCACTGGCTTGCTGGCGAAGGACGACAGCCCCATCGCGGTGCCCCGCGCGGCCGCGGCCCGCGCAACGGCCACCTCGCCGTCGGCGTCAACAGCCTGCACGCCGGTGGGCGAGATGATCACCGGCAACGAAATGTCTTGACCCAGAACTGTCGTCGCCATATCCCGTTTCTCGGTGGCACCGATGACATGCGGGGCGAAGCCGAGTTGATCGAACGACTCGACGTTGTCGCAGACCGTCACTCCCTTCTCGCTGGCCGATATCAGCGACGAGTAAACGGATTTGGGCAGCCGCTTCTTCGCGCGCTGCTGAGCGACGGCGACGGTTTCGAACCAGGTATCGCGGGCCATGAATTCAGACAGGACTTTCGTTGCAGAACTTCTTGGGGGGAGCGCTCAGCAGTGTGAGCGGGATTGGACCCGAGGGAGTGTTGCGGTTGGCGGCTCGAGAATGGTCGACACTGGACTTGGGCTTGGCACGCTCGCGGGCCAGAGCGGGTTCGCCGTAACCCTGCACGCATTCTGGGTCCGGGCCATCCAGCGGCAGCCCGGTGAAGAACTTCGCCGCCATGCAACCTCCGCGGCAGCTGTCGTAGTGTCCGCAGCTTCCACACGCACCGGCTGACTGCGGTTCACGCAGCTCGCGGAACAGCTCCGAATTCTGCCAAACATCCTGGAAGCGGGTCCCAAAGCATGATTCCGACAGCACATTCCCGGCCAGGAACGTGTCATGAATCGCGAATGGGCACGCATAGACGTCCCCGACCGGATCGATGAGGCACACCACCCGGCCGGCTCCGCACAGGTTCAGCCCGGCCAGTGCGCCGGGATCACCCAGCCCCGACAGATGGAAAAATGAGTCGCCGGTGAGCACCCGCTCACCGTTGGCCACCAGCCAGTCGTACAACTGAACCTGCTGAACGGGCGTGGGGTGCAGTTCGTCCCATACGTCGGCACCGCGGCCAGAGGGCCGCAACCTGGTGATGCGCAGTGTCGCGCCGTACCCGTCGGCCAATGCCTTGAAGTCGTCGAGCTGGTCGATGTTATGGCGCGTCGCCACCACAGAGACCTTGGCGTCGGAGAAGCCGGCGTCCTTGAGGTTCTGCAGCGCGCGGGTAGCCATCGCGAAGGAACCCGGACCGCGCACCGCATCGTTGACTTCCGCGGTTGCACCGTCCAGCGAGATCTGCACATCGACGTAGTCGCAGGCGGCCAGTCTCGCTGCCACCTCAGCGGTGATGCGGACTCCGTTGGTGGAGAACTTGACCCCCACATGGTGCGCGGTCGCATAGTCCACGAGTTCCCAGAAGTCCGCTCGCACAGTGGGTTCCCCGCCACCGATGTTCACGTAGAACACCTGCATGCGTTCCAGCTCGTCGATGATGTCCTTGCACTGCTGTGTGGTCAGCTCCCGCGGGTCCCGCTTTCCCGAAGATGACAGACAGTGCACGCACGACAGGTTGCACGCGTAGGTCAGTTCCCAGGTCAGGCAAATCGGCGCATCCAGACCGCGTTCGAACTGATCGACAAGCCTGGGGGGAGATTCCATCCCGGTCATGGCGTCTCCTCATGGACCAACATCGCCGACCGCGCGAGTACCCCCAGCGCGTGCAAATAGGGCGCCTGGGCCGCCTCCTCGATCCCCGCGGCAAGGCAGGCAGATCGAGCGTCGGGATGGTCCGGCAACGAATTGACCACTTCTACGATCGTCTGATTCTTCAGGAACGACAGCTTGCGGGTACCGAAGTGGTAGAGCAGCGCGCCGAAGGTTTCGGGCCGCACCGCGACCCGGGGGTGCAGACGCCAACGCAGGCCCGGGTCGAAAGTCGGGTTCTGCTGGAGTTCAGCCATCGGCGCGGCCACGATCAGTAGACCCCGCACATCCCGTCAATCGAGACTTCCTCGACCAGGCTCTCGGTGACCATCTCCTCGGTCTCCACGCTCTGATTCGGCTCCATTGGGTTCACCTTTCTGCGATGCGGGCTCCGAGTAGGGGCTCGACAATTGTGATCCAGGTCGCAACAATATGGCATCGGGTGCCGGAATGAAAGGAGTGTGCCGATGGACACCGCGACAGACACTGTGACCGACACGGCGAAGGCACCCGTGGGTCGCCGCCGGTCGACGAGTTGGGAACACATCAGCGACGTGGCGATCGACCTGTTCATGACCCAGGGGTTCGACGATGTCAGCGTCGAGGATGTTGCGGCGGCCGCGGGGATCGCGCGCCGCACGCTGTTTCGCTACTACCCATCGAAGAACGCGCTGCCATGGGGTGATTTCGACGCGCATCTCGAGCATATGCGCGCACTGCTGGACGACCTCGAACCCAGCGTGCCGATCCGCGAGGCACTGCGCGCCGCGCTGTTGGCGTTCAACCAGTTCGATGACACCGACCGGCACCGTCAGCGCATGCGACTGATTCTGGAAACTGAAGCTCTGCAAGCCTATTCGATGACGATGTATTCGGGATGGCGCGCGGTGGTGGCCACCTTCGTGGCGCGTCGACTCGGTGTCGCACCCGCCGATCTGGTGCCGCAGACGGTGGCGTGGACCACGCTCGGAGTCGCGCTTGCGGCCTATGAACACTGGCTCCGGGACGAAACGGTCTCCCTGCCCGGCGCACTGAGCGACGCGTTCGACATGCTGGCTCCGGGGCTGACCGGCCTGCTGCGCTAACCCCTGCGCCCTGTCCCGCACGCGCACATGTCGAAACGCCCACTTCACATGCACTCTGATTCGACAAGAGCCCCTAGAGTTGATTCCACGGATCCTTCTAGACGATTGGCGCGTGCAGCAGTTGGACACCGAAGCGGTGGTGCAGCCCGGCCAACGCGCCGCACTGGCCCCGCCGAAGGTCCGATCTCACGCCCAGATCTCCGATAGCTGGATCGGGCGCCTGCGCGGCGCCCCCGCGAATGTCGGGCTGGCGGTGGGGCTCGGCATCTGTTCGGCCGCATCGGCAGTCCTGTTGGCCCAGTGGTGGATCACCGGTAGTGCGTCGGAGCGCAATGTCACCCGCCACGCATGGCTCTTCGTGCCGATCGTCGTGGTCGTGTTGGCCATGCGGTCGATGTACCGGCGCAGGTTGAACCAGCGTTTCGCCCACGTCTCCGAATCGCTGGAATCGTCCATCGCGGTTGCCGCGCTGGCGACGCTGATGATCACCCTGCTGCTCGTACCTCCGCTCCACCCGGGCGAACTTGCTGTCCCCCATGTCCGGCCCGGCGAGATGGTGCTCAAGCTGTGGGTCTGCGCGGCCGTTGCGATGCCCGTGGTGCGCCTGACCAAGTCTCTGGCGCAGCGGCACCTGCGTAGGAGATTCCGCTTCGGCAGTCCGGCGCTCATCATCGGCTCCGGCCCCATCGCTCAACAGCTGATCACGCGCATGCGTCGCGTCCCGGAATACGGCCTGAATCCTGTTGGTCTACTAGACGATAGGCCGCCATCAGCCGCGGACTCATTGAATGTGCCGTACTGCGGGACGACCGACAATCTCGTGACTGCGGCGCGCCTGACCGCCGCTGCAGAGCTCATTGTCGCGCCGTCGTCAGCGTCGGACGAACAGCTTGCTCGTACCGCGCAGCTGGCACAGAGCCTCGGCATTCGGGTCCGCGTCGTACCTCGGCTGATGGACGCCGTCGGCGGCGGCACATGGGTCGAGCACCTGGGTGGTGTACCACTGATGATGCTCTGCCACGTCAACCCGAAGGGCTGGCAGTTTGCGCTAAAACACTCTTGCGACCGAGTAGCGGCCGGGGCGGGATTGGTGTTGATCTCACCGCTGTTCCTAGGCCTGGCACTGCTGGTCAAGCTCACTTCCCACGGTCCGATCTTCTTCAGTCAGGAGCGCGTCGGACGTGACGGCAAGGTCTTCGGCTGTCTGAAGTTCCGGAGCATGCGTTGCCTGGGTCCTGGAAGCGAGTCCTTCGCTCTCCGAACGGGTTCGGCACCAGGGGGTGTGGAAGTCGACGACCGGCGCACTTTCGTCGGGCGGATCATGCGTAAGGCTTCGTTGGATGAGTTGCCTCAGCTACTCAACGTGCTGCGCGGCGACATGAGTCTGGTCGGTCCCCGTCCCGAGCGGCCCGAGTTCGTCGAACTGTTCGAGACGAACTTGCGGCGCTACGGCGACCGACACCGGGTCAAGGCCGGCATCACCGGATGGGCGCAGGTACACGGCCTGCGGGGGCAAACCTCAATCGCCGACCGGGCCGAGTTCGACAACTACTACATCGAGAACTGGTCGCTGCTGTTGGACTTCAAGATCTTGGTGCTGACCTTATTGACGGCGCCGCGCAGCGGGGAAGACTGACTTCAGCCCAGGACCTCGGCGATCGGCACACCCGCGGCGACCTTCGATCTGGCCTTCATCACCTTGCCCGGCATTCCGCCACCGACCACACCGGCCAGTGCACCGTCGCGCTCGTAATAGGCCAGGAACCTGCGGCCGTCGTCCTCGACGACATGGACGGTGTCGGTGGCCTCGGGTTCGCCCAGGCACTGAATCTTGACGTCGTACTGGTCACTCCAGAAGTACGGCACCGGCACCGTCGAAGGGGCATCAATACCGAGAAGCGCGGGCACCAGAGTCCGAGCCTGGTCGACGACATTGCTCCAATGCTCAACGCGCACTTGGCCTGCCACGTCGTCTTGCCAGGAGGCCACATCCCCGATGGCCCAAACGTGGGGCGCACTCGCGCGGCCCACCCCATCGCAGACCACGCCATTGTCGACCTCGATCCCACTCCCCTCGAGCCACCCCGTCGCGGGATGGGAGCCGATGCCCACGATGACCAGATCGGCATCCACTTCCGTGCTATCACCGAGCGCGACCTTCTGCACCCGGCCCTGTCCACTGACCTCCGAAACGCTCACTCCGCAGCGGACGTCGACGCCCTCGGCGCGGTGCAGCCTGGTCACCAGTTCACCGATCGTCTGGCCCAGCACCGAGGCAAGCGGTGTCGGCTGCGGTTCCACCAGCACCACATCAACGCCGAGACTGCGCAGGCTGGCGGCCACTTCACACCCGATGAATCCGGCCCCCACCACGACGGCGCGGCGGGCGCTGCCCGCCGCCTCGCGCATCGCAATACTGTGCTCGTATGAGCGCAGGACGTGGATGCCGGCCAGGTCCGGGAACGAAGAAATGCGTCTGGGTATCAGACCGGTGGCTATCACCAGTTCGCCGTAGGGCAGTTCAGTGCCATCGGCGAGTTTCAGGGTCTGCGCGGTCGTGTCCACCGAAGTGACTGCGTTGCCGAGCAGCACCGTGATGTCTTTCTCTGCGTAGTACTCGGCCGGCTTGAGTGTGACGTCATCAGTTTCAGAACGCAGTACTTCCTTGGACAGCGGCGGCCGATCGTAGGGCAGGTGGCTCTCATCGCTGACGATCGTGATGGCTCCGGCGTACTCGGAACGACGTAGTTGCTCGGCCGTGCGGGCAGCGGCCAGCCCGCCACCAACGATCACGACACCCGATGATGTGCTCACGTGGGTGTTCTACACGATCGCGTGGGACCGACGTGCATTACCCCGCCTACCGCGCTTCGGAGCCCGGAACTCAACCCTGCGCCCGCTCGATCAGGTTGGACAGCACGACGGTGCTTTCGCTGCGCTCGACATCGGCGCTCGCGCGGATGCGCTCGAGAGCCTCCTCGAGGTGGCCCATGTCACGGGCCAGCACGTGCAGCAAGGCATCTGAGGTGCCGGTGACGGTGGCGGCACTCACTACCTCGGGAATGTCCTTCCACGCCGCACGAAGCGCGTCAGGGGCAATGGTGCCGTGGCAGAACACCTGGACGTAGGCCTCGGTGGTCCAGCCCAATGCGGTGTGGTCGACGATGGTGGTGAAACCCCGGATGACACCACTGTCGAGCATCCGGTCGACCCGCCGCTTGACCGCGGGTGCCGACAGATTCACCCGCTGCCCGATCTCGGCGAACGTCGCCCTGGCATGTTCCACCAACTCGTTCAGGATGCGTTCGTCGGTCTCGTCCAAACGGTCCATGACCCTCCTAGCACAATGAATCGCTGCAATTGATTATTCTACGCAACTTATTGAGCCTTACTGCGCAACAACTGGCGATTGATTGCGTAGCCTGGGGTCCATATCGTTATTGCCATGTCGCTCTCTGATATCGATGGGGTCGTTGCGTTCCCCATCACCGATGTCACCACCCGGCGGTCGGCCCGGCCGCGCCGCTATGTCATGGCCGCACCGAGATTTTTCGCCGTCGAGTACGTCATCAACCCGTGGATGGACACCTCGATCTCCGTCGATCCCCGGCGCGCTCTCCAACAGTGGGAGGCGCTGAGACAGACCTACGCCGACCTCGGGCACACCGTCGAACTCGTCGCACCGGTGGCAGGCCTGCCGGACATGGTCTACGCCGCCAACGGCGGATTCATCGTCAACGGCAAGGCGGTCGTCGCCCGTTTCGCCCATGCCGAGCGCGCCGGCGAGTCCACCGCTCATGCCGATTGGATGTTCTGCAACGGTTATCCACCCGCCCGGACCCGGTACGTCAACGAGGGGCAGGGCGACTTGTTGCTGGTCGGCTCGACCATCCTGGCCGGCCATGGCTTCCGCACAGACCGACGCGCCCACGACGAGGTCGCCGGACACCTCGGAATGCCGGTCGTCAGCCTGGAACTCGTCGACCCTCGCTTCTATCACCTCGATACCGCGCTGGCCGTCCTCGATGAGGACACCATCGCCTACTACCCGCCGGCGTTCGCCCCGCGTTCCCGCACGATGCTGACCCAACTGTTCCCCGACGCCATCGAGGTGACCAGCGCCGACGCCTACGTCCTCGGCCTCAACGTCGTCTCCGACGGCCTCAACGTCGTCCTGCCCGCCGCCGCCACCGGCTTCGCCGAACAACTCCGACAGACCGGTTTCCGGCCGGTCGCAGTGGACCTGTCCGAACTGTTCAAGGGTGGCGGATCCGTCAAATGCTGCACACTGGAGATACATTCATGACGATGACCCTTGCCGGAAGCAACGCAGCCCCCGCTGGAAGCAACGGAAGCCCCGCTGGAGGCAGCTCTACGGTGGATGCCACGACGACGGATTCCGGCGCCGCGATCGCACTCGACCACCGCCATGTCGCGCACAACTACTCGCCGCTTCCCGTCGTGGCCGCCAGCGCTGAAGGCGCCTGGATCACCGACATCGAGGGCCGTCGCTATCTGGACTGCCTCGCCGCATACTCGGCGGTCAATTTCGGCCACCGAAATCCGGAGGTCACAGCGATCGCCCACGCGCAGCTGGACATCGTGACCCTGGTCAGCCGCGCCTTTCACTCTGATCGCCTCGCCCCGTTTTGCGAGGCCCTGGCCGCACTGTGCGGAAAAGACATGGCGCTGCCCATGAACAGCGGCGCCGAAGCGGTGGAGAGCGGCATCAAGATCGCCCGTAAGTGGGGGCTCGAAGTCAAAGGTGTTCCCGCCGGGCAGGCCAATATCGTCGTAGCGCGCAACAACTTCCACGGACGTACCACGACAATCATCAGCTTCTCCGACGACCACACTGCGCGCCGGGGCTTCGGTCCTTACACTCCCGGTTTTCGTTCGGTACCCTTCGGCCCCGAAGATCCGTCCGCAGCCGCCATGGCCGACGCGATCGACGATGACACCGTCGCCGTGCTGATCGAGCCCATCCAGGGCGAGGCGGGGATCATCGTGCCGCCCGACGACTACCTGCCACGGGTGCGCGCCCTGTGTACTGAGCGCAATGTTCTCCTGATCGCAGATGAGATACAGTCCGGGCTCGCCCGCACCGGCCGTACCTTCGCCTGCGATCACTGGGACGTCGTGCCCGATGTTTACCTGCTGGGCAAGGCCCTCGGCGGAGGCGTCGTTCCGCTCTCCGCGGTGGTCGCCGACCGGGACATCCTCTCAGTGCTGCAACCCGGCGAGCACGGTTCGACCTTCGGCGGCAATCCGCTGGCGGCGGCGATCGGAGCCACCGTGGTCGATATGCTCCTTCGTGGCGGATTCCAGTCCCGCTCAACCGAACTCGGTGCACACCTGCACACGCGGCTACGCGGCCTCATCGGCCACGGCGTGATCGCGGTACGCGGAAAAGGGCTGTGGGCCGGCGTCGACGTCGACCCGGTGCACGGCACCGGCAAACAGATCAGCCTGAAGCTGTCCGATCGCGGCGTGCTGGTGAAGGACACCCACGGGTCGACGCTGCGGTTCGCCCCGCCACTGGTCATCACTGCAGACGAAATTGACTGGGCTGTTGATCAGTTAGCGGGCGTTCTGACCGAAACGGGTTCACACTAGGTCAGTACTGCCACCCACGATCAGGAGGCTTCATGCCCGCGCCGTCGCCGATAAGCCTCGCCGAGCAGATGCTCAGAAGACGCCCGGCGATCGGCGCCCCGGTCGCCCACGGCGCCTCCGAAAACCTCGAGCGCAGCATCGGCACCTTCCAGTTGACGATGTTCGGCGTGGGCGCCACCGTCGGCACCGGTATCTTCTTCGTTCTGTCCGAGGCGGTGCCCGAAGCCGGTCCGGCGGTGATCATCTCATTCATCATCGCCGGTATCGCCGCCGGCCTGTCGGCCATCTGCTATGCGGAGATGGCCTCGGCCGTGCCGGTGTCGGGATCGAGCTACTCCTACGCCTACACGACGCTTGGCGAATTCGTCGCGATGGGTATCGGCGCCTGCCTGCTCCTCGAATACGGCGTGTCCATCTCCGCGGTCGCCGTCGGCTGGAGCGGCTATGTGAACAAGCTGCTGGACAACCTTTTCGGCGTGCAAGTTCCCGAGGTACTCTCGGCTGCACCGTGGGACGATGCGGGCGGCCTCATCAACTTGCCCGCAGTCCTGCTGATCGTCATGTGTGCAGTGCTGTTGATTCGCGGCGCCAGTGAGTCCGCCGTTGTCAACACGATCATGGTCGTCATCAAACTCGGCGTGCTGCTGCTGTTCGTCGTCATTGCCCTCACGGCATACAACTCCGACCATTTTGCCGGGTTCTGGGACGCAGGCTTCTCCGGGATCACCCTCGCCGCAAGCGGCATCTTCTTTTCCTACATCGGACTTGACGCCGTCTCCACCGCCGGCGACGAGGTGAAAAATCCTCAGAAGACCATGCCACGCGCGATCCTGGCCGCACTGATAATTGTCACCAGCTTCTATGTGCTGGTGGCGTTCGCCGCACTCGGGTCGCAGCCCACCGCAGAATTCGGTTCACCCGAGCAATCCACAGCCGGCCTGGCGGTGATCTTGGAGAACATCACCGGCAGCACGTGGGCCAGCACGGTCCTCGCGGCCGGCGCGGTCATCTCCATCTTCTCCGTCGCACTTGTGGTGATGTACGGGCAGACCCGCATTCTGTTCGCGATGGGTCGCGACGGTCTGCTCCCGTCGCTGTTCGCCAAGGTCAATCCCCGCACGATGACGCCAGTCAACAACACCGTCATCGTGGCCGTCGCGTGTTCACTCCTGGCCGGCTTCGTTCCGCTGGGAAATCTACTCGACATGGTGTCCATCGGCACGCTGATCGCATTCATCACGGTGTCCATCGGTGTCATCGTCTTACGGGTCCGCGAGCCTGACCTGGAGCGCGGTTTCAAGGTGCCCTTCTACCCCATCACGCCGATCCTCTCGGTGGCCGCATGCCTCCTGGTGCTGTGGGGCCTGCACTGGTACACATGGATCGCGTTCGGCGCTTGGGTCGGCGTTGCCCTGCTGTTCTGGGCGTTCTGGAGCAGGCACCGCAGCGCGCTGGGCCACAGCGGCGACGGCACAATCTTCTCGGCCGTATCGGATGTCGAGGACCTGAAGTGACGGTCCTGGCGGGTTACCTAGCTGGGAAGTGCGGGCACGCGCCCCTCAATCTGGCCGTGGAAATGGCGCGATCGCTCAACACATCGCTGTTCGTGACCGCGGTAGTGCCCAGGCCGTGGATGACCCCATCTCCCGCCCGGGTCGACGCCGAGTTCGCTGCCTATGCAAACCAATTGGCATCCGACTCCGAGAGCGAGGCACGACAGTACCTCGATACCGCGGCTCCAGATCTGGAGGTCGGCTTTCTCCAGGTATCCAGTCGCACCGCTGGAGACGGACTGCTGGATGCCGTCGAGCGCGTCGGCCCCGACGTGCTCGTCGTCGGCTCTTCGGCCGGCGGTGCGCTCGGGCAGGTGGTTCTGGGGTCCACCACCGATTGGTTGCTGCATGCCTCCCCGGTGCCGGTCGCGTTGAGCCCGCGCGGTTATCGCGGATCACGCTCGGGTGCGTTGGGGAGGATCACATGCGCCTACTCGGGCACACCGGAGTCAATACGGGTAGTCGAACGCGTCGCCGCGCTCACCGCGGCGCTCGATCTGCCGCTTCGCGTCGTGAGCTACGCCATCCGGGGGCGCACCATGTTCCCCCCGCAGGTGGGATTGCACGCCGAGGACTCACTGCTCGACGCCTGGGCCTCTCAGCTGCGGCAGATCACGGCAAAGCTCAAGTCCGACAACGTCGTCGGTGAAGACGTTGAGCTACAGGTCATCACGGGCAACGGCTGGGATCAGGCGCTGGACGCCACCGTATGGGAGGAGGGCGACGTGCTGGCACTGGGTACGACGTCACGCCGCGATATCAAAGGGGTGTTCCTTGGTTCGCACGGCGCCAAAATCATCCGACACAGCCCTGTTCCGGTGTTGATGCTGCCCGCTTGACCGACTTGGCTGCGGCCTCAGTATTTCGCGGTCCCACGGTCGACCGCGATCTGGGAACCGGATATCGTCGCGGACCCATCACCGGCCAGCCAGGCCACCACGTCTGAAACCTCTTCCGGCGCCATGAATTCCTGTAGGCCCTTCTTGGCGTTGTGGTTCACCGGACGGTAAGGCATCGGCGAGAAGCTGTGAAGGAAGGCCGGGTACTTCCCGAAGATCTCCATCATCACTTCGGGCTCGACCATCGGCGTGTCGACCGAATAGGGGTGGATCGAGTTGACCCGAATCCCGAACTCACCCGCTTCGATGGCCAGAGAGTTGGTGATCGCCACGAGCCCGTGCTTGGAGGCTGCATAGTGGGCGTTGCCCGGGGTGGCCTTGGTGCCTGCCGATGAGCTCACGATGATTATCGATCCCCCGTTGCCGGCCTCGATCATCGCCGGAACCGCGGCGCGGATGGTGCGCCAGGTGCCGTTGAGGTTGACCTCGATGACACTGTCCCACTGCTCTTCGGACATCTCGAATATCCGGCCCCAACTCAGGATGCCCGCGTTCGCCACGACGATGTCCAGTCGGCCGAATTGTTCGATTCCCCGGGCGACCACTTGCCGCTGCGCCTCGAGGTCACGAATATCGACCTCACCAACGATCACCTTGCGCCCGGTGGCCTCGACCATTCGCGCAGTTTCGGCCAGATCCTCGGCTGTCGGCATGGGGTAGGTGATGGCATCCGATACCGACCCGCACACATCGATCGCGATGATGTCGGCGCCCTCGCGCGCCAGTCGGACAGCGTGCGCACGACCTTGTCCGCGCGCCGCTCCGGTGATGAATGCGACGCGACCATCCAGAGGCCCTTCAGCTGTCACGACTCTTCCTCCTGTCTTCGCGGACCCGCGCGTATCTCCGCGAACCCGCGCGGCCCACACTCACAGACGCCGTCGCAGCCTGACCGCCGCGCGCTCACTCACAAAGTGTGGGCCAAAGCAGCATCAGGCTAGCAGCAGAACTAGAACACGTTCTAGAGCACGGTCGTCTGTCAGGAATCCAGCGCGTCGCGCATGATCGGGCACGTCATGCAGTGCCCGCCGCCGCGGCCGCGACCGAGTTCTGCACCAACGATGGTGATCACCTCGATACCTGCCCTGCGCAGCAGGGAGTTGGTGTGGGTGTTGCGGTCATAAGCGAACACCACTCCCGGTTCGACGGCCACGAGGTTGTTTCCGCTGTCCCATTGCTGACGTTCCGAGTCGTACTTGGTCCCGCCGGTTTCGACGACCCGCAATGCCGGCACATCCAACGCCGAAGCCACGACTTCGACGAACGGCTTGCTCTCCTCAATAACCTCGACACCAACCGCGCTGTCACTCGGGAGAAGAGTGAAAGAAGCTATGCCGTTGACGATCTCAGGATAGACCGTGACCACGTCGCGGTCGGCGAAGGTAAAGACAGTATCCAGGTGCATGGCGGCACGCAGCTTCGGCATGCCTGCAACGACCACCTTTTCGGCGGCGCCCTTCGCAAACAGGTCGGCCGCAACCTGGGTGATGGCTTGGCGCGACGTGCGCTCACTCATCCCCATGAGCACCACTCCGTTGCCCGGAACCAGCACATCGCCACCCTCGATGGTGGCCAGCCCCCAGGATTTCTCGGGATCACCCCACCACACCGTGGATCCGACGAAGTCTGGGTGGAACTCGTAGATCGCCTTCATCAACAGCGTCTCGTCGTGGCGTGCCGGCCAGAACAGCGGGTTCAGCGTGAGCCCGCCGTAGATCCAGCACGTCGTGTCACGGGTGTACAGGGTGTTGGGTAGCGGTGGCATCAGGTACTCGGCGACCCCGGTGTCCTCCCGCACCAGCGTCCGGTACCCGGCACCCAGGTCGGCGGGCAGGTCGCGGGTCGACATCCCGCCGATCAGCAGCTCCGCCAAGCGATGCGACTGCAGGCAGTCCAAGAAGCCCCGGGTGTCCTCCAACAGCCCGAGGCCCACCTGATTGGCCACGATCTTGCGGTCCAACAACCAGGCCTTGGCCTCCGGGATCTGCATCGTCTCGGCGAGTACGTCGTGCAACTCGACAACGTCGACGTCGCGATCGCGCATCTTGTCCATGAAGTCGAAGTGGTCGCGGCGGGCGTTCTGCACCCAGAGCACATCGTCGAAGAGCAGGTCGTCGCAATTGGTCGGGGTGAGGCGCTCGTGGGCCAAGCCCGGCGAGCACACCAGGACCTTACGCAGCTTTCCCACCTCGGAGTAAACGCCGTAGGAAGCCGCTGGCGCCACGGAATTCATCATGGATCGATCCTCTCGATTGCCCCTCCTTCGTCGCGAGTGGGACTCGCGGTCAACTGCGGTCTATCAATCCACTGGGCCGACATGAGTTCGGTGGACGTGACATAGCGCAGCGCGGCGGAAACCAGACGTCAAGTCTTGTCATATCAAGCCCTCACGCGAAGAAAACCGGCCGACCCCTCGACGGCCGTCGTACCTTAATCGTCGGGTTCATCGCGCGCGTTACAGCTCGCTCGCGCGCATTACAGCTCGCTCGCTCGCGACGAAGGCGCGAGAAATGCCGGTGGATCGCGGCGTGTCGTGTGCCGACACGCGCGCTCGCCGGGAACCGGGTGCGGACACGCGCACTCGCCGGGAACCGGGTGCCGACACGAAGAGTGGCGCCCACCCTGTCGGGTGAGCGCCACTCTCGGTAGCTGGAACCTACTTGATGATCTTGGTGACCCGACCGGCACCGACGGTCCGGCCGCCCTCGCGGATCGCGAAGCGCAGGCCTTCGTCCATGGCGACGGGCTGGATCAGCACCACGGAGATGTCGGTGTTGTCACCGGGCATCACCATCTCGGTGCCTTCCGGCAGCGTCACCACTCCGGTCACATCGGTGGTGCGGAAGTAGAACTGCGGACGGTAGTTGTTGAAGAACGGCGTGTGACGGCCACCTTCGTCCTTGGACAGGATGTAGACCTGGCCCTCGAAATCGGTGTGCGGGGTAGTGGTACCCGGCTTGATCACAACCTGGCCGCGCTCCACGTCCTCGCGCTTGATGCCGCGCAGTAGCAGGCCGACGTTGTCGCCAGCCTGCCCCTGGTCGAGCAGTTTGCGGAACATCTCGACACCGGTCACCGTGGTCTTGGTGCTGGTCGGCTTGATGCCAACGATCTCGACTTCCTCGTTCACATTGACCACACCGCGCTCGACACGCCCGGTGACCACGGTGCCGCGGCCGGTGATCGTGAAGACGTCCTCGACGGGCATCAGGAACGCCCGCTCGGTGTCGCGAACCGGATCCGGAATCGACTCGTCCACAGCCTCCATAAGCTCCTCGACGGACTTGACCCACTTCTCGTCACCTTCGAGCGCCTTGAGTGCAGAGACGCGGATGACCGGGGCCTCCTCGTCGAAGTCCTGGGCGGCCAGCAGTTCGCGGACCTCCAGCTCGACGAGCTCGATGAGCTCCTCGTCGTCGACGGCGTCGGCCTTGTTCAGCGCGACCAGGATGTAGGGCACGCCGACCTGACGGGCCAGCAGCACGTGCTCGCGGGTCTGCGGCATCGGGCCGTCGGTGGCCGCCACCACCAGGATCGCGCCGTCCATCTGGGCGGCACCGGTGATCATGTTCTTGATGTAGTCAGCGTGACCGGGGGCGTCGACGTGCGCATAGTGACGCTTTTCGGTCTGGTACTCCACGTGGGAGATATTGATCGTGATACCGCGCTGCCGCTCCTCAGGCGCATTGTCGATCTGATCGAATGCGCGCGATTCGTTCAACGCGGGGTACTTCTCGTGCAGAACCTTGGTGATTGCTGCAGTCAGCGTGGTCTTGCCGTGGTCAACGTGACCGATGGTCCCGATGTTGACGTGCGGCTTCGTCCGCTCGAACTTCGCCTTCGCCACTTCTGTGTCCTCCTGGACTGTGTTGGTGCTTCTTGTAAAGCAGAGTTGATCTTTGCAGTTGCTGATCGCCGCAATGCCGACGGGTCAGGTTATTGACCCGTCGCCTTCGCGATGATCTCCTTCGACACGTTCGCCGGAACCTCTGCGTACGAGTCGAACACCATGGAGTAGTTCGCCCGGCCCTGAGTCTTCGACCGAAGGTCTCCGACGTAGCCGAACATCTCCGATAGCGGTACATGCGCCTTCACGACGCGAGCACCGCTGCGCTCCTCCATGGCCTGGATATGACCACGGCGGGAGTTCAAGTCACCGATCACTTCACCCATGTAGTCCTCGGGTGTGATGACCTCGACGGCCATGATCGGTTCCAGGATGATGGGTTGGGCCTGGTTCGCGGCCTTCTTCAGCGCCTGGGAGCCGGCCACCTTGAACGCCATCTCCGACGAGTCGACCTCGTGGAACGCCCCGTCGAGAAGGGTGACCTTCACGTTCACCAGCGGGTAGCCGGCCAGCACGCCGTACTGCATGGCGTCCTGGGCGCCGGCGTCCACCGACGGGATGTACTCGCGCGGGACGCGGCCGCCGGTGACCTTGTTCTCGAACTCGTAGGTGGCACCGTCCTCGCCGCTGAACGGTTCCAGGGAGATGATGACCTTCGCGAACTGGCCCGAGCCACCCGTCTGCTTCTTGTGGGTGAATTCGACCTTGTCGACCTTGCGCTTGATGGTCTCCTTGTAGGCGACCTGAGGCTTGCCGACGTTGGCCTCGACCTTGAACTCCCGGCGCATCCGGTCCACCAGGATGTCCAGGTGCAACTCGCCCATGCCGCCGATCACCGTCTGGCCGGTCTCGGCATCCAGGTGCACCTTGAAGGTCGGATCCTCCTCGGCCAGCTTCTGGATCGACAGGCTGAGCTTCTCCTGGTCGCTCTTGGTCTTGGGTTCGATCGCCACCTCGATGACCGGATCGGGGAAGGTCATCGACTCGAGTACGACCTGGTTGCTCGCGTCGGACAGCGTGTCGCCGGTGGTGGTGTCCTTCAGGCCGATCACCGCATAGATATGGCCGGCCGCAGCCGCGTCGACGGGATTTTCCTTGTTCGAATGCATCTGGAACAGCTTGCCCAGACGCTCCTTCTTGCCCTTGGTCGCGTTGACGACCTGCGAACCGGAGTCGACCTTGCCCGAGTACACGCGGACGTAGGTGAGCTTGCCGAAGAACGGGTGGGTGGCAACCTTGAAGGCCAATGCCGAAAACGGCTCGTCGGTCGACGGCGCGCGGGAAACCTCGACATCCTCCTTGCCGGGCGCGTGGCCGACAGCGGCGGGCACATCCAGCGGGGTGGGCAGGTAGTCGATCACCGCGTCGAGCATGGGCTGAACACCCTTGTTCTTGAACGCGCTGCCACACAGAACCAGGTAAGCCTCGGAGTTGATGGTGAGCTTGCGCAGCGCACCCTTGATCTCCTCGATGGACAGTTGCTCTCCACCGAAGTACTTCTCCAGCAGCGAGTCATCGGTCTCGGCCACCGCTTCGAGCAGCTTGGTCCGGTACTCGTCGGCCTTGTCCTGCAGTTCAGCTGGGATGTCGATGGTCTCGTAGGTCTCGCCGAGTTTGGTCTCGCCGCGCCAGACCTTGGCAACCATCTCGACCAGGTCGATGATGCCCTCGAAGTCACCCTCGGAGCCGATCGGCAGCTGGATCGGGATGACGTTGGCGCCCAAGCGATCTTCCATCGTCTGCACCGAGAAGTAGAAGTCGGCGCCGATCTTGTCCATCTTGTTGACGAAGCAGATGCGCGGAACGTCGTACTTGTCGGCCTGGCGCCAGACCTGCTCGGACTGTGGCTCGACGCCTTCCTTGCCATCGAAGACGGCGACTGCGCCATCAAGCACCCGCAGGGAGCGCTCGACTTCCACGGTGAAGTCGACGTGGCCCGGGGTGTCGATGATGTTGATCTGGTGGCCGTCCCAGAAGCAGGTCGTCGCGGCCGAGGTGATGGTGATACCCCGTTCCTGCTCCTGCTCCATCCAGTCCATCGTCGCGGCACCGTCGTGCACTTCACCGATCTTGTAGCTGATGCCGGTGTAGTAGAGGATGCGCTCGGTCGTCGTCGTCTTGCCGGCATCGATGTGCGCCATGATGCCGATGTTGCGGACCTTCGTGAGGTCGGTCAGCACGTCCTGTGCCACAGCTAGGTTCCCACTCTTTCGCTTGCTAGTCAGATGTGTTTATGCGCTCGCCGGACCACTTCTTGCAGGGGAACCGGCGAGATCAATCACCAGCGGTAGTGCGCGAAGGCTCTATTCGCCTCGGCCATCTTGTGGGTGTCCTCGCGCCGCTTGACGGCAGCACCGAGGCCGTTGCTGGCGTCCATGATCTCGTTGGCCAGCCGCTCGACCATGGTCTTCTCTCGGCGGGCCTTGGAGAAGCCGACCAGCCAGCGCAGGGCCAGCGTGGTCGAGCGCTCCGGGCGCACCTCGACGGGCACCTGGTAGGTGGCACCGCCAACCCGGCGGCTGCGGACCTCGAGGGCGGGCTTGACATTGTCGAGAGCACGCTTGAGGGTGACCACCGGATCGCTGCCGGTCTTGTCACGGGCCTGTTCGAGCGCACCGTAGACGATGCGTTCGGCCAGCGATTTCTTTCCATCCAGCAACACTTTGTTGACCAGCTGGGTGACCAGCTGGGACCCGTAGACCGGATCGTTGACCAACGGACGCTTAGGCGCGGGACCCTTGCGCGGCATCAGCTCTTCTCCTTCTTGGCGCCGTACTTGCTGCGCGCCTGCTTACGGGACTTGACACCCTGGGTGTCCAGTGAGCCGCGAATGATCTTGTAGCGCACGCCGGGAAGGTCCTTCACACGACCGCCACGCACCAGCACCATCGAGTGCTCCTGCAGGTTGTGGCCTTCGCCGGGGATGTAGGCGGTGACCTCGACCTGGCTGGTCAGCTTGACGCGAGCGACCTTACGAAGCGCAGAGTTCGGCTTCTTCGGGGTGGTGGTGTACACGCGGGTGCACACGCCGCGGCGCTGCGGGCTGCCCTTGAGGGCGGCCGTCTTCAC
>Ga0114921_10000111_pt1 | contig 32886 bp, 23 predicted proteins | sample BentaG_FD_87016 | JGI IMG/M metagenome (GOLD analysis project Ga0114921, IMG submission 87016) | Deep subsurface microbial communities from South Atlantic Ocean to uncover new lineages of life (NeLLi) - Benguela_00093 metaG | ecosystem: Environmental > Aquatic > Marine > Oceanic > Sediment ... | reverse complement strand
TCCCAGCAAGAACAATAACCTTGATTTTGGTGGTGTAAGGGAAACGTTTATCTGGAGTGAAAGTTAACATTTTTGTTCCCATCCAGTGGTATTTTCCGCAAAAAGTAGGCTCCAGCTTTAAAAAAGATGGGCCTTCTCCTTCAGAAAGAGCTTCTAATGGAACCATTGGCTGGTCAAAAATAACAACAATGGTTTCTGCTTCATGCGGAGCTTTTGTCATTCCTTTGGGAGTCACATGGGTGATATGAAGGTCGCCTCTATCACCTTTCTCGGCCACAGCAAGTATACTTGCTTTTTCTTCTCCGTATTTTTTGTGGCTGGCAAAGGGAAGAAGAAAAAATATTCCAATTATTGATATAAAGACGAGAAGTTTTTTCCCCATTGTATTTATCTCCTTTTAGTTTTTTTAAGGCTAAAAGAAAAGAAAAGAAATATCAAGACATACTAATACAAAAGCATTTAATGTTGTTACGTATTGTTTGGCTGAAGGCGACTTAGTCATTGCGAGTGAAACGAAGCAATCTCACCTAAAGTCATATAGAGAAAGAGATTGCCACGCCCTTCGGGCTCGCAATGACAATGTAAAAACATTTATTGCGTTTTTAATAGTAACCGAAAAAAAAAGAATAAAGGGGCTGGCTGCTTTTTTCCAGTTAGGGGTAAGAAGAAGTAAACAAGATGAACAAACTCAAAAGCCAAAACTGAAAATTAGTTTAAGATTTTTTAACACACCGGATAGACAATTTTATATTGTTATTGAGAATGCGAATAAACGCCTGCCCACTGAAGAGGAGATAAAGCGAGATCAACAACGCAAGATCAAACCCCAGGACCGGGCAATCGGCGGGGAAGTGTATCGCTCCGACGATGGCGGGAAAACCTGGAAAAAGATGAACTCCGCCAAGGGTAATATCGGAGGGCGTCCTGGATATTATTACGGTCAGATAAGAATAGACCCTAACAATGACAAGGTCATCTATGTCCTGAGTGTTTTCCTTGTTCAAAGGGTTATCAGGCGCAGGAGCAATTTATCCGGACACAGACATTTTACAGCTTCAAACGAACCGAACGGAATTGCGATAAATTATTATCTGAAAAACAAACTGAAAGATTCTGTCAAGATTACAATCACTGATCCCTACGGGAAAGAGCTCAACAGACTCAAAGGTAAACAGGTGGCGGGAATGAACAGGGTAATTTGGAACATGCGCCAGCGTCCAACAAAGGAAGAAATCCAAGCGAGACAACAAAGATTCAGACGTTCCAGAGAACCCGCAGGAAAATTGGTTCCTCCTGGGGAGTATATGATAATCCTCAAAGCTGGCGATAAGAAGTTAACACGAAAGGTACGGATTCGCAGATAACCTTGATTATTCAAGCCACAGCGGAGTCAGGCCTTATTGTTATATCCAATGGAGTCAGACTTCGTAGTCATTGAGCTTTGGGGTCAGGCTTTGTCTCCATAGAATAGCAGTGGGTTTCATTTATGTTCCTGAACGTCTATTCATGATAAAGCCTGACCCCATTGGTTTTTCGATTATTTATCTATAATAAAGTCTGACCCTTATGACGATAAGGCCTGACGCCGAAGCCTGACCCCTATAAAATGACAAAGCCTGACCCTGCTGTGTTAAACGGTAAAGGGATCTCTTGTATGAAGAAAGGCAGGTTGCTTTTTTTAGATTAATTAATCTCTTTTACCTTTGACTTTGCCTGTTTTCCATGATAGAAAAAAGTAAAAAAATAGGATGAACAGAAAGGGATGTTCGTTCGTGAAATAATTACAGGATAAGTTTTTACTCCTGTAAAAAATTTAATTTTTTTAAAAAAAAGGAGGTCTGGATGAGAAAACATCTTTATTCCCTTGGTTTTGGGTTGGTATTGACCATCGCTCTTTCAGGATTCTTGCTCGGCGGGGTCGATGTCAAGGATACGAAGCTTTTGAGTCAGCCCGCCCTCAGCAAGACTCATATTGCCTTCGTCTATGCTGGCGATCTTTGGGTTGCCGATATCGAAGGCAAAGGAGTCCGGCGTTTGACCAGCGATAATGGAGTGGAATCCAATCCTGCTTTTTCGCCCGACGGAACCCTCATCGCCTTTAGTGCTGAGTATGACGGAAACACAGATGTGTATGTGATTCCCGCTGAAGGAGGAGTACCTAAGCGCCTTACCTGGCATCCGGGATTTGATATTGTCCGAGGTTTTACACCCAATGGTTCCTCTGTTCTTTTTATATCCCCCCGCTCTGTTTTTACCAGGCGCCATACTAAACTTTTCACTGTGTCCGTTGAAGGTGGAATTCCTGAGCCACTAAAGATTCCTTATGCCTATAAAGCAACCTATTCACCGGATGGCACCAGAATGGCTTATAATCCCCTCTATGAAAGCTTTCGTCAGTGGAAGCATTACCGGGGAGGAAGAGTCTCCACAATCTGGCTTTACAGGTTCAGCGATCACTCCGTAGAAAAAATTCCTCAACCTGATGGCCGTTGCAATGATACTGACCCAATGTGGATTGGTGAAAAAATTTATTTCTGCTCAGACAGAAACGGGGAGTTTAATTTCTATTCGTTCGACCTTAGATCCAAAGATATTAAGCAGCTGACCGAGCATACAGATTATCCCATCCTAAGCGCTTCATCAGGAGGAGGGAAAATCATCTACGAGCAAGCCGGGCACCTCCACATCTATGATCTTCAGCAAACCCAGAGCACAAAGCTGAAAATAGGGGTAGCAGCCGAACTTATGGAGGTCCGCCCCCGTTATGTTAAAGATTTCCAATATATCCGTAACGCAGATATTTCTCCCTCTGGGGCAAGGGCTGTATTAGAGTTCCGCGGCGAAATTATAACAGTTCCCGCCGAGAAGGGCGATCCCCGCAATCTGACAAACACAACAGGCACCCATGAGCGTTCCCCAGTGTGGTCCCCGGATGGCAAATACATTGCCTATTTTTCAGATGAATCTGGAGAATATGAACTCCAGGTGAGAGGCCAGGATGGCAAGGGAGAAGTGAAGAAGTTTAAGATGAGCGGAACAGGATTTTATGATACACCTGTCTGGTCACCGGACAGCCAGAAAATCTCATTTGCCGATAACTCCTGGACTCTTTACTGGATTGATATAAAGTCAGGAGCGGCCAAAAAGATAGACTCAGAATACCTCTTGGGTCCGAGGAGAATCAAGACAATCTACTCTGCCTGGTCTCCTGATTCAAAATGGATTGCCTATACCCTGAACACGAAAGCTTATATCCAGAAGGCATATGTATACTCTATTGAACAAAATAAGTCCTACCCGATAACCGAAGGCTTGAGCGAGGTCAGCGATCCAGTCTTTGACGAAAGCGGAAAATATCTCTACTTTTTTGCCTCCACTGATGCTGGACCTGTTAAACAGTGGTTTGCCATGTCAAACGCTGACATGCGTATGACCCGTTCCGTATATCTGGCCGTACTCCGAAAGGACATTTCATCGCCCCTTGCCAAGGAAAGTGATGAGGAGAAAGGTGTTGAAAAGGAGAAGAAAGCTAAAAAGGATGAGATTACCGCGCTTCGTTCGGAAGCTCGCAATGACAATAAAAGGGAGAAATCAAAGCCTGCTGAAGCTTTCTCTATCGACTTCGAGGGCCTCAACCAGCGGATACTCGCCCTGCCTCTTCCGGCCAGAAGCTACTGGAGCCTCCAAGCCGGTGCAGCCGGAAAGATTTATTACCTGGAAGCTCCTCCGGGAAGAAGAGGACCTTATGATAAAAAGACTGCGCTTCACTGCTATGACCTCAACAAGCGGAAAGATGAAATCATCATGCAGGGTGTGAATGGATACAGCCTTTCAGCTGATCACAAGAAGATTCTCTACATTTCAAGAGAATCTTTGGGAATCATTCCTGCCACCGGCAAGGCTAAACCTGGACAGGGAAAAATCAAGACAGATGCCGTCGAAGTTCGGATTGACCCCAGGGTTGAATGGAACCAGATTTTCCATGAAGCCTGGCGAATCAATCGCGATTATTTTTATGACCCGAACATGCACGGGGCGGATTGGAAAGCCATGCGCAAGAAATATTCAGTGTTCCTGCCCCATCTGTCATGTCGTAGTGACTTGAACCGTGTGATCCAGTGGATGTGCAGCGAGCTGGCTGTGGGACACCACAGAGTTAGAGGTGGCGATACTATTCGTCAGCCCAAACGTGTTCCAGGAGGTCTGCTCGGAGCTGATTATTCCATCGAAAATGGCCGCTATCGGTTTAAAAAGGTCTACGGAGGGCTTAACTGGAATCCAGAGCTTCGCTCACCATTAACAGAACCTGGAGTGGATGTGAAGGAAGGAGAGTATCTCCTTGCTGTTCAGGGCAAGGAACTTCGTTTCCCCACAAATATATACAGCTTTTTTGAAAATACATCTGGAAAGATTGTTGAGATTAAAGTTGGTACTGATCCTGACGGCAAAGGCGCCCGGACTGTTTCTGTGGTTCCCATAGCCGATGAGAGTGCTCTGAGGAATCGTGACTGGGTGGAGGAAAACCTAAGAAAGGTCAACGAAGCCACAAACGGACGAGTTGCCTACGTTTATGTGCCGAATACAACAACCTTAGGACACACCTATTTCAAGCGCTACTTTTTCCCTCAAGTTCACAAAGAGGCTATTATCATAGATGAGCGGTTCAATGGCGGAGGGCTGATTGCAGACTACTATATCGATATTTTGCGACGTCCTTACACTGCCTACTGGCACATGCGCTACGGCGCTGACTTCAAGACTCCTGGTGGGTCCATTCAAGGTCCAAAGGTCATGCTTATCAACGAGACAGCTGGCTCTGGTGGAGATCTGCTTCCCTGGATGTTCAGGAAGTTCAAGCTAGGTAAACTCGTTGGAAAGAGGACGTGGGGAGGCCTGGTTGGAACCCTGGGATTTCCGGTCTTGATGGATGGTGGCTACGTGGCTGCTCCTAACCTGGCTATCTGGACTGAGGACGGCTGGGTAGTCGAGAATGTGGGTGTCCCTCCTGACATCGAAGTCGAGCAGTGGCCGTCCGAGGTGATAGCAGGGCGAGACCCTCAACTGGAAAAAGCTATCCAAGTCATCATGGAAGAGCTCAAGAAGAGTCCGCCGAAAAAATTGAAGCGCCCCGCTTATCCTGTAAGAGTTAAGTAAAATCTCAAACGGCTAAGGCCTTCTTTAGCAGAGCTCATAAAAAGATAAATTTTCTGATTTTACCTAAAGATTTTCACCTATTCTTAAAATATTTACACTGATATTTCGTTATTTTTCGATTTTCATCTTTTACCATCGCCAAAATTCAAGGGCAAAAAGACTCTTTAATTGAAGAAAAGATGAGATTAATAATAGAGTTTTGTCTGTTTGGCACGAATGTTGCTTATTTAAACTATAGATTAAGTAAAAATTATATTTGATATTATAGTGAAAAAGGGCTATGTTAAATAAAGTAAGGTTAAACAAAGCTTTCGAAAAAAAATATTTTGGAGGAAGGTTATGTTTTCTCTATTTCGCCTAAGATTTTTTTCTTTTCTTGCTTTCGCAGTATTGGTCGTAGGAATGACAGTAACGACCATAAATGCCCAATACTTTGGGCGCAATAAAGTCCAGTATGAAAGTTTCAATTTCAAAATCATGAAAACAGAACATTTCGATATTTACTTTTACCCTGAGGAACAAAAAGCTGTTGAGCAAGCCGCCCGCCTTGCAGAGCGTTGGTATGCACGGCTGTCGCGAATCCTTAATCACAAACTGAGGGGCAGACAGCCTCTGATTATCTATTCCAGCCAACCCCATTTCCAGCAGACAACTGCGATACCAGGTGTTTTGGGCGAGGGAACCGGAGGTGTTACCGAAATGTTCAAACGGCGAGTAGTGCTTCCCTTCGGGGCTTCTCTTGCAGAAACAGACCATGTGATTGGTCATGAGCTTGTTCACGCTTTTCAATTTGACATCACTTCCCAGGATCATCCAAGGTATGCGGGCAGAGTACCCACGGCGCTCCGACTTCCTTTATGGTTCATTGAAGGATTAGCGGAGTATCTCTCCATTGGATCAGTTGATGTTCATACGGCTATGTGGATGCGTGATGCCCTGCGCGAAAAAGAATTTCCGACTATAAAAAAGCTCTATGATCCCCGTTATTTCCCTTATAGGTACGGCCACTCCTTGTGGTCCTATATAACTGGAAGATGGGGAGATGGTGCAGTGGCGAGGATCATGAAGACCGTGGGCAAAACAGGAGATTATGAGGATGCATTCGAGAAAATTTTAAAAATTTCGATTAAATCGCTCTCAGAAGATTGGCAAAAGGCAATGAATGATGTCTATAACCCTCTTCTCGATAAGACTAATGTAACTGACGAGTCAAGTCGGGCCTTGATTAAAGGAACTGAAGAGAACAGATTGAATGTTTCACCAGCCCTCAGCCCAGACGGCAAGAAAATCATTTTTCTCTCATCGAAAGACTTATTTTCTATTGATATGTTCCTGGCTGACGCTGAAACGGGCAAGATAAAGAGCAAGATCGTCAAGACAGCAGTGGACCCCCACTTTGAGAGTTTGCAGTTTATTAGATCCTCAGGGTCCTGGGATGCAGAGGGGCACCGGTTTGTTTTTGGTGCAATCAGCCGGGGAAGGCCAGTCCTCTCCATCCTCAATACAGAGAATAATGAGATAGAGAAAGAGCACGTCTTTCCAGAACTCGGAGAGATTTTAAACCCGACCTGGTCACCCGATGGCCGCTACATCGCCTTCTCCGCCCTGGCAGGGGGAATAACAGATCTCTTTATTTACGATCTCGAGACAGATGATGTGAAGAGAATGATGAAAGATTCCTTTGCTGACCTTCAACCAGCCTGGTCGCCTGACGGCCGCAATGTCGCCTTTGTTACTGACCGCTTTTCCACTAACCTTCCGCTTCTGAGTGTTGGAAACTACGAGATCGCTTTGATAGATCCAGAAACAGGGAAGATAAAACGGGTTGAGGGTTTCGCTCAGGCTAAGAACGTTAATCCTCAGTGGTCCCCAGATTCAAGAAGTCTGCTTTTTATTTCTGACCAAAACGGCATTAACAATATTTACAGAGTTGACCTTGAAAACAAAAAAATAACCCAGCTAACAAATTTGTATACAGGAGTGACTGGAATCACAGGTTTAAGTCCTGCCCTTTCAGTTGCCCAAAGAACTGGGGCCCTCGCTTACTGCCTTTACGAGAAGGGTATGTACAATATTTATTCCATAGATTCTCTGGAAAACCTGTCTGATAAAACTCCGATCGCCCAGCTTGGCCAGGTCATGCCTTCAATTCTTCCTCCGAGAAAGCGCCCCGAGGGAGAGCTTCTCGGACTGTTAAAGAATTCCCTCTTCGGTTTGCCTGGCGAGTCAGAGTTCGAAATCACTGACTATAAATCGAAATTGAGCCTTGATTATGTGAGCCAGCCCCAGGTTGCGGTTGGAGTTGATAGGTACGGCACTTATTCTGGAGGAGGCATAGCCCTTTTCTGGGGCGATATGCTCGGCTATCACAGTCTGGCCACAATGCTTCAGTTAAGCACCCGAATCATAGATTCTTCAGCATTAGTAGGCTATCAGAACAGCAGGCATCGCCTAAATTGGGGAGCTGCGCTGCAGCGAATCCCTTATGTTACCGGTGCTTTTGCCACAGGGAAGGCTATAGTCTTCGGCGAGCTGGCTTATATCGAAGAGGAATATATCTTCAGACAGATTAATTATGAAGTAATGGGGTTTGCATCCTATCCCTTCAACCAGGTGCGCCGCTTTGATCTTTCTCTAGGCTATCGGTATATCGACTTTGATCGAGAAGTTCGTACTCGAGCCATTTCTCTAAGTGATAATGCGGTACTTATCAATGAAAAAGAAAAATTACCATCACCACCCGGGCTGCATTTTGGATACGCCAGTGCTGCCTTTGTCTATGACAGTTCCTTTTTCGGCGCGACAAGTCCCTTGCTTGGACAAAGCTATCGGGTGGAATTCACCCAATTGACGGGTTCTTTCTCTTATTCTTCTGTGCTTGCGGACTATCGCCGTTACTTCATGCCTGTCAGGCCTTTTACCCTGGCTATGCGCATCCTCCACTTCGGCCGTTACGGCAAAGGTGCTGAAGATGAACGGCTCTGGCCCTTATTTATTGGATATGAAAGCCTTGTTCGCGGCTACGATTTCGGATCCTTTAGCCCTGAGGAATGTTCTCCTGGGGCGGATTGTTTTGAATTCGACCGTCTCCTTGGAACCAAAATGATAGTTGCTAATTTCGAGCTGCGTTTTCCGCTGTTTCAAGTACTTGGCATAGGAAGAGGATTTTATGGCATTTTTCCCATTGAATTCAATGCCTTCTATGATGTCGGATTAGCCTGGTATGATAAAAATGAAGAAGATATAAATTGGCTGGGGCGCACAGCCTGGTTTTTGGGCGGAGACCGGAAACCAGTTTCCAGTGCTGGTATTGGCCTTCGAATGAATTTCTTTGGCTATATGATTTTAGGGCTCAACTATGTCCGTCCTTTCAACAGGACACAGAAAGGCTGGTACTTCCAGTTCAGCTTTACTCCAGGATTCTGATTCTCTTTTTAGTTATCCGGAATCACTGAGCCACCTATTATATAACCTGGAGGCAGCCCTTCGGAGTCAAGCTTTGTCGTCATAGAATCCAATGGGGTCAGGCTTTGATCCCACGGGGTCAGATTTTATTATTAAACAAAGTCCAAAGCACCAAATTCAGTCCAAATCTCACAATGACGACAAAGTCTGACCCCAAGGCCTGACCCCGCCCGTTTACTCACCCTGACCCTATATTTTATCTTTAATAACGGTAAAAAAGATGCTTACTCTATCATTGACAACTTTACAACTTAAAGCTAAAGTTATGTACATAAAAAGTAATAACTTTAAAACCGTAAAAAAATGGAATTGATTCTAGGTACTAAACTTAAAAAAGCAAGAGAAAACGCCGGTCTTACTCAGGATGCCTTAGCCAAAGCCGTAGGCCTGTCCAGTGAATTCATTTGCCTCCTTGAATCGGGAAAAAGGACGCCAAGCCTCGAAACTCTCACCAACCTCTCTGAATACCTGAAAAAAGACATCTCCTATTTTTTTAAAGAAAAGGACTCGGCTTTTAACCTCCTTTTCCAGGGGGAAAAGTTGGATAAAAAGGCGAAAAGGGAGCTTAGAAGATTCCAGAAATACTGTGATGAGTACGTCCAACTTGAAGAGCTGACAGAGCGCCGTCTTAGGCTTGCTCCTCTTTACACTCATATTTCGGCCGAGAGAATGGCAGAAGAAGAAAGGTGCAGGATTGGCCTCAGGAATGAGCCTATTCGCGACATTTTCTCCTTGCTTGAGGTCAACGGATGCCGGATCATAAGACAGCCCATCCCAGAAGAATCCCAGATCTCAGGCGTTTTTATATTTTTAGAAAAAATGGATGCTGCTTTTGCCTTAATCAACTCCTCCCAATCTCCAGGACGGCAAGCTTTCACCGCAGCCCATGAATACTGCCATTACCTTAAAGATAGAAACGAAGGTCCTGTTGTGGACAACCCGGATATTTTTGTCGATGAATTCCTTTCACTCTATCATCCGCGCGAAAAGTTTGCCCAGACATTTGCAACCCGGTTCCTGATACCTGCTTCAAAAGTTAAAGAAATCATCGAGAAGGATATCCGCACGAACAAACTGAAATATGAGGATGTTGTCTATCTCAAACGCTACTTCGGAGTAAGCTTTCTCGCCATGCTGCGCACCCTTAAAGACTTGGGATATCTTTTAACCGCCAGATTTGAAGAATACCGGAAGATTGACCTTGAACCTTATGAAGCATCACTTTTTGGCAGCCTGATACAGGCTAAACGACAAAAGAAGAAGAAAGGTGAGACAATTCTCTCTGACCGTTTCAGGAGTTTGGCCATTAAGGCTTATCAAAAGAAAAAAATAAGCGCAGAAAAATTATCGATGATACTTCATCAGGATAAAGATAGATTGCTGCGAGCATTAGGGGAATCAAAGTAACTTAACGATTAGAAAGCTTATTTCATCTTTTTCTCTTCTTCATATTTTCTAATCAGGTACTCATTATTGTGATGAGCCTTATTTTTTTATAAAATAAGCATTACTGGAGGCATAAATGGACAAAGGAATAAAAAATTATTTGCAACAATTTGAATTGGGTAAACTCCAAGGCCATAAAAATATAGGGGTATTCCCGCTATTCACGCCAATTAACCATAGTCCTGAGTATCATACCTTAAAAGAGGCATTAGAGAAGAATCTCCTGACAGTGAAAGAAGTCAGCAAAAGTGGGTCTGTGCCTGAATTAAAAGTTAGGAATAAAGCAGAAAAGCCGGTTCTTCTTCTTGATGGTGAAGAGCTTGCTGGCGCAAAGCAAAACAGAGTATTAAATACAACTATATTATTGAAGGAAAAATCAGAAACCATCATTCCGGTAACCTGCACAGAGCAGGGGAGATGGTCGTATGTCTCAGAAAGCTTTTCTGATGCTGGAACAGTAATGTCTCCCCGACTTAGAATGATGAAATCTCTTTCTGTTTCCTCATCCCTTAGAGAATCTCAACAATATCTCTCAGATCAAGGTGCCCTCTGGGATGGGATTGCAAATATGTCTGCTGAAGCAGAAGTTCAGTCTGCCACAGGTGCCATGAGGGATGTCTTTGAATCCAGAACAACTGAACTTGATGAATATTTGAAGGCCTTTAAGTGTGTTCCCAAACAGAGGGGTGTACTTGTCTTTATTAACGGTGAAGTTGTTGGATTTGACTTTATTTCGCTTGAATCAGCTTATAAAGTGATTCATCTAAAATTGGTAAAGAGCTATGCCATGGAAGCCATTCTTCAAAAAATGCGGAAAACCACTAAACCAAACACCAACAAGGCAAAAATATTTATCAAGGAAACAGAAAAAAGCAAGGAAAAAAAGTACAAATCAGTTGGAAAAGGATGGGATTACCGATTTGAAGGAAAGCTTGTGGTTGGTTCAGCTCTAGTATACCGAAAGAAAGTTATTCACATGGCCTTTTTCAGGATAACAGAAAGTGAAAAAGTTGGACCATTTGCCGGGTTTAGAAGGAGAAGAACCTTCAGGATTGAGTAAATATAATATTCTTGACCATTAATGGCCAGAATGGATTGAAGCCATCCTCTGCTCTTTCAACTGAATAAAATTAAGATAGAGAAAACAAGGTCCAATTCTAAGGAAGTTTTAAAAATATTTAAACTATGCAAAGTTTAGTTACTGGTGCTTCAGGCTATATCGGTTGCAATTTAGTCCTGAAAATGTCAGAAAAGGGAATGAAGACAAGGGCGTTGGTCCGCAAGACAAGCAATATTCAGAGGCTATTAGGACTGAAAAATGTTGAAATTTGCTATGGAGACATAACAGATTTCTCATCCTTGGAACAGGCAGTTAAGGGATGTCAGGTTGTATTTCATACAGCAGCCCTGATAAATGATTGGGGATATTATCAAAAATTTTATAAAGTTAATTACTTGGGAACATGGAATATTCTTCAGGCTTCAATAAAGGAAAAAGTCAAAAGATTTATTCATATCAGCTCAATAGGAGCTTTGAATCTAAAAGGAAGAGGAATTATTCGGGAAGATCATCCTTACGGTCATTTTACGAGTTCTTATTTTCGATCCAAAGCCGAGGCCGAAAAATTAGTCAGGAAGTATAGCGATGTTATTCCTGCAGTGATAATCAGGCCGCCTGCAGTTTATGGCCCGGAAGATTTTCTTTTATCCGGGAAAGCTTCAAATCTTGCCCGTAAAAAACTTCTGTTTGTTATTGAGCGAGGCAAAGGTATTTTCCCTCACCTTTATATTGATAACCTGATTCAAGCCATTCTCCTTGCAGCGCAAAAGGAAGGGGCAGGAGGTGAAATATTTAACATTACTGATGGAGTGGACACTTCTGCCCTGGAGTTTTTTAATCACTTCAATCATACTGTCGGAAAAGGAGATATTAATCTTTCATTGCCTTATCCTTTAGCCTGGATTTTGGCCTTCTTACTGGATATTTACTCTAAATTGACAGGAAGGCCACCACTTTTGTCCTGGACTGCTCTGGAGTTTTTAACCCTAAAATGCCGATTTGATATTTCCAAAGCAAGAGAAAAGCTTGGATATCGACCCACCATTTCCCTAAAAGAAGGGATGAAAAGAGTTAAGCTCTGGTGGGATTCAATAAACCTATCCGAATAATTCCCTGCCAGAATCCCTTTCTTTTTTTCTTGAGGGGCTACGTATTGAGTGATCTCCTATCTGTTGACCAGAAAATAAACATTCCGAACTTTGCTCAACCCAGCGAAATAGGTTGGATTTGAAAAGAGTGATATAATGAAGCAGAAAGGCTCTTTGGAGATACAAGATGGATAAAAGGGATTTTGACATTTCAATCATTCGCCCTGAAATGCGAGCTGAGGAGTTTAGGCTGAGAGGAAAGGATATTCCGTCTAAACGTTTAAAAGGAATCAAGAGAGGCTTGCGTACACTCCATACCCTGGAGACAATGGCAGCTAATATCTACAAATTCCAGATTACAAGAAAAGAGAATGAGCTCAACTGCCAGCTTATCGCGGCTATGTGCAACGAGATGACCCATCTTCAGGATTTTCAAGTGAAGCTTTTTGAATACAGTTTCAAACCGAGCAAACTCCGGTTATTGTATTGGACTTTAGGTTTCTTCTTAGGTTTTGTTTCGCGGCTTATGGGCACGAAAGCAATTCTCAAAACAAGTATCTGGGTTGAGAAGAAAGCTGTACGCCATTACGAAGAGCTTTTGCAGGGGATCGAGTGGGACGAGGAAACCCGAAGCATCATCGAAAAAGACCAGGCTGATGAGGAAGGTCATATCAACCGCTGGAAGGCATTTCTCGAACAATCAAAAGACTGATTTCTTTCCTCGCCTTTTTAGCTTTTTTCGCTTTTTTATCTTTCAATCTTCAACATCAAGCCTTGAACTATGTATCATTTTTTTCTTTTGATATTGGTGATTTGAGTTTTAAGCCAGTTCTTCGAGAGTGACAGTCAAAAATTTCCAAAAACTTTCTACAGAGGCGATGTTAACTCTCTCTTCTGGAGAATGGGGATGTTCAATGGTGGGACCGAAAGAAATCATATCCATTCCTGGAAATTTTTCACCTATGATTCCGCATTCCAGACCTGCATGGACAGCTTCAACTTTTGGTTCCTTCTGGAAAACTTTGAGATAGACATCTTTGAGAAACTTTAAGAGGGCAGACTCAATATTGGGCATCCAACCTGGATAACCCTCGGGTTGATTTACTCCTGCTCCTGCAAGTTCTCCTAAGGCCAGAATCATATTCCTTGTTGCCTCTAAAGCCGAAGCTACAGAACTGCGACTGCTGTCTATAATTTCACATTTATCTTGATGAGTGCGAATAATGGCAAGATTGGTGGATGTTTCCACCAAGTCTTCTATTTCAGGATGCATTGCCAGGACCCCATGGGGAAGAGAGATGAGAAGATGGATGAGGATTTTTTGAGACTCAGGAGACAGGGGTTCTTTTTTTTCTCCTTCTCTTTTTTCTAAAGAAAATTTGGCTTCTTTCTCCACAACTTTGTATTCAGTCTGAATGTTTTCGTAGGCCTTTTGGAAGAAAGAAAAAATTGAATCTAATAGAGAAGGGTCAATAATTAAATCAGCCCATGCTTCCCGGGGGATAGCGTTTCTTTTGTTCCCTCCTTCTGCATGGATGAGTTCAAATTGAAATTTTTTCGATGCTTGGAAGAGCAAACGTGTCAGAAATTTTATGGCATTTCCTCGTCCCTGATTAATATCGATGCCAGAGTGCCCTCCTCTTAGGCCATAAATCCTGAGCCTGAATAATTCTCCGCCTTTACTTTTTTCTCTTTTTAAGGGAAGAATTATCTCAGAATCAGCTCCTCCTGCACAACCGATGGTAAATGTTCCTTCATCCTCGCTATCAAGGTTAAAGAATTTCTTCCCTTTAAGAAAACCCGTCTCTATCTTGGTTGCTCCTGTAAGGCCTGTTTCTTCATCCACAGTGAAGAGGAACTCTAAAGGTCCGTGAACCAGAGAATTATCTTCCATAACAGCAATAGCAGCAGCCACTCCGATTCCATTGTCTGCACCAAGAGTGGTTCCCTTTGCCTGAACCCAGCCTTCCTTTATTTCGGTTTTTATCGTGTCTTTACTGAAATCGTGCTCCACATCAGAATTTTTCTCACAGACTATATCTAGGTGACCCTGGAGAATAACAACTTCTGCGTCTTCATGGCCCGGAGAGGCTTTTTTCTCAACCACAATGTTACCCACTTTATCCCTCTTTGAGGTTAAATTCAGCTCTTCTGCCACTGAAATGATATAGTCCCCTATGGCCTGTTCGTTACCTGAACAGCGAGGGATTTTAAGGATTTGCTCGAAATACTTCCAGATAAGCGATGGCTTCAATCCTTCAAAAATAGCTGACATTATTAGACCTCCTTTAAATATATAGTAATAGTCTTTATTTTAGTGGAAATAATCTCATATGAAAAGGAAGGAATCAAGAAATTCAGCATCTTTTTTTCCGTGATAAAAGATGCTTCCAACAAAAAAAAGTTTATAGATAATTGACTTTTCTTTTTTGTTTTCTTTAAAATGCAAATACCTCTTAATGATAGAAAAATCCTTAAAGGCCTTATTTGAAAAAATCTGTGAATTGACTCCAGAAGTTCTCTCTTCGGCACCGGGAAGGATAAACATCATCGGAGAGCATACTGATTATAATCAGGGTTATGTCCTGCCAGCAGCCATTAATTTACGAATTTATTTTCTGGTTTCAAAAAGAGACGATGAGAGAGTTTTCCTCTGGGCTGAGAATTTCAAGGAGGAAGAAAGTTTTTCTTTAGAAAATATCTCATTATCCAAGCAAAAAAGATGGGCCAATTATATCAAGGGCATTTTTTGGGTTTTGAAAAAAGAAGGCTTTGACCTCGGAGGAGTGAATGGCCTTCTATGGGGCGATATTCCTCTTGAGGCGGGGCTTTCTTCTTCTGCAGCTCTTGAAATAAGCATTATTAATGGCCTGGATGAACTTTTCAGACTCAATCTTGATCCAGAAAAAAAAGCTTTTCTGGCCCAAAAAGCAGAGAACGATTTTGTGGGAGTAAAATGCGGTCTTATGGACCAATTTATCTCAGTCTTCGCTCAAAAAAACAAAGCTATGTATCTTGATTGTGAAACTTTTCGTTTTGATTTTATTCCCCTTAATCTTCAGAAGGATGAGTTGAGCATCATTGTTTACGATAGTCGAGTGCGCCGGGAATTGGCTACCTCAGAATACAACCAGAGACGCCGAGAAGCAGCCGAAGCTCTTCGTGTCTTGAAAAAAATGGGGCTTCCGAGCTTTAAAAAAGCAAATTTAACGACTCTGGAAAAGATGAGAAAAAGAATGAAAGAAATTGCCTACAAAAGAGCTAAGCACATTGTAAAGGAGAATAGGAGAGTAAAGAAAGCTGTGCGGGCTTTAAGAGAGGATAATTTTATTCTTTTAGGAGAGCTTCTTTTCCTCTCTCATGAGAGTCTGAGGGATGATTATGAGGTTTCCTGTCCTGAGCTTGATTTGTTGTGTGAAACGGGAAAAAATTTTCCTGCGTGTTTAGGAGCTCGTTTAACAGGAGCTGGTTTTGGAGGTTCAGGAATTGCTTTGGTTAAGAAAGCAGGAATGGCTGCTTTCAAAAATAAACTCCTTGAGCTGGCAGAGAAAAGAGGATTCAATAAGCCTAATATTTATGAAATCGAGATTGGCGAAGGAGCTAAAGTCTGTTCCTTAGCTAAGGAGGATAAAGGATGAAAAAATCCTGTCTTTCAATTGTCATCTTCTGCTTTCTGTCTGTATTCCTGGAAGGAAATGAAGTCAATCTAATCAAAAAGTTTCAATTAGAAGGGGGAGAACTTCGTTTGAGCCGGTATATTCAGCCTCAGAGTTATTTTGATAGTGTGGGTCAGCAAAGTGCTATACTCGGCAGAGAAGACGGTCATTCAGAAATTTGGGTTTATCCTTATAAAGTTCTTCACAATTTCCGTTTATATTTCTTGATAGAAGATGAAAATAAACTTATTGAAGGCCGAAATGTAGTCAGAAGAATCGAAGTTTATCCGCATCAGACAATTCTTCACTATGTTCATTCCTCATTCAAGATAGAAGAAATTTTTTTCTCACCCTTAAAAGAGTCAGGAGTTGTGATTCTCCTCTCAGTAAAAGCGGTGAAGCCTCTTTCCCTCATCGTAAGCTTCACCCCTGATTTGAAACTTATGTGGCCAGCAGGTTTGGGGGGCCAGTACAGTTACTGGGACGATGAAAAAAATTATTTTGTCCTTTCTGAAGGAACAAGAAAAAATGTGGCTCTTGTAGGAAGCCCAGCAGGCAAACGATTTTCTACTGGTCCTGCCCACGCTCTTCCTGAAGAGGATATGAAATTCAAAATTCACCTTGATCCAGAAAAAACAGAAGATTATTTTTTTCCCATCTACATCTCAGCTAGCCATAAAGGAAGGAAACAGGCAGACAAAACCTATTCTCTTTTGAGCACTGATTTCAGAAAACTTTATCTTGAGAAATTTTATCATTACAAAAAGTTGGAAAAAGAGTTTCTATCTGTCCAAACACCTAACAAGATGTTGAATCAGGCCTTCGAATGGGCAAAAGTAGCTGTGGATAAAGCGTTTGTCTGTAATCCTCAGTTGGGTTGTGGGTTGGTCGCAGGCTACGGCCTTTCAGGAAAGAGGGAAAGGCCGGGCTTTGCCTGGTTTTTTGGAGGAGATACTTTTTTCAATTCCTTGGCCTTAAACAGCATTGGTTCCTTTGATGTTTCCCGTCAAAGTCTGGCTTTAATAAGGAAGAACCAGCGGCAGGATGGAAAAATCATGCATGAGTTGTCACAGGGAGCAGCCTTCATTCCCTGGTTTAAGGAGTATCCCTATGGCTACTGCCATGCTGAAACAACTCCATATTATATAGTTTCTCTTTATGATTATCTGAAATGGTCAGGCGATATAGAATTTATTAAAAAAAGCTGGCCTTCTTTGAAGAGGGCCTACAGGTATATTCTTTCTGCTGACACTGATGATGACGGCCTTATGGAAAACACAGTAGCTGGGTTAGCCGCTTTGGAACTGGGAGCTTTTCTAAAAAAGACAAAATCAGATATTTATTTAGCAGCCTTATCAGTCGAATCCTTCAAGGCCTTTTCAGAAATGGCATCTCTGATGGGAGAAGAAACCCTCTCGCAGGACTCAAAGAGACTTTTCCAAAAGGCCTTGACCTCTCTTCGTGACAAATTCTGGGTAGAAGAAAAAAATAGATATGCCCATGCTCTGACTGTTGAGGATAAGCCTTTGTCAGAAAACACTATCTGGCCTTTCATGCCTCTTTTTTTCCATCAGTTTCACCCTGATAGAGCAGATTCCACATTGGATATTTTCGCCTCTTCTGAAATGAGTACAGACTGGGGAGTTCGCTCTCTTTCGTCGAAAAGTGCCTACTATGATCCCTTAAACTACAACTACGGTTCGGTATGGCCTTTTCTTACTGGATATACCTGTCTTGCAGAGTACAATTATGGCCGTTCCCTTTCAGCTTATTCTCTTCTCATGAATTTAGCTCATAACACTTTTATCGATGCCTTGGGGTTTTGTCCCGAGCTTTTTTCAGGAGAATTCTTTACTCCCATCGAAGAGTCTGTTCCTCATCAGATATTCTCTTCTTCTCCTGTAATCACCTGTACTGTCAGAGGACTACTGGGTTTAAAAGGAAATGCTCTAAAGAGGGAAATGGAATTTAAGCCCAATTTTCCTGCTATCTGGGGCAAAGTTGAAATCAAAAATTTCTTTCTTGGAAAAGATGTCTTCCATATCAGGACTGAAAGAGACGAGAAAAAAATGGCTTTTCGAATCGAATCTTCCTCGAAGGCTCCCTACTACCTTTATTTAAGTCCTTCTCTGGGCTATGGTGCCCGGATTAAGCTTGTGAGTGTGAACGGAAAAGATAAGGATTTCCAAATAGAAAAGAAGAGGGGAGAAGTTCGCTGTGTCCTGCGTCTTGAAATAAAAGACCAAGTTGAGGTCCAAATCGAGTATGATGATAGTATATTTATCTTTCTTCCTCCCTATTTTCCTCAGATTGGGGATAAAACGACAGGACTCAAGATAATCCGGGCTCATTACAGTGATAATCAAATGAAGATTCTTGTCGAAGGATTCAAAGGTATGGAGTACACTTTACGCCTAATAACGCCCCGTACTGTTCTCTGGTTGAAGGGAGCTAAAATTATTAAAGAAGAAAAGCTGGAAAAAAAATTAAGGTTTGGATTCGAGAGAGATAAAGAAAACTATACAAGAAAAGAGATTGTAATTAAATTCAAAGCAACAGTTGACATCTCTGATTTAATGTAATAAGTAGAAAGAACAGTGGCGCTCCAAATTATTTTGGGTTGCATCCTTTCCTATTTCTTAGGATCTATTCCTTTCTCCTATATAGTGGCCAAAAAGGCCAAAGGCGTTGATATCCGGGTAGTAGGAGAAGGCAATGTCGGTGGCCGAAATGTCTGGCATATTGTGGGGAAGAAATATGGCGTTATTGCTGGTTTGCTGGATTTAACAAAGGGTTTAGCAGCTTATTTTGTTGGCTTATTGCTGGGGCTTTCTCCCTGGTGGATTTGGCTTTGTGGGGCTGCTGTTGTTTTAGGTCACTGTTTTCCCATTTTCCTCAGAGGAAGAGGGGGTAAAGGACTTGCTTGCGCCTTGGGTTTTCTTATGGGCATGGAGCCCTTTCTCGTACTCATTTCTATAGGGTTATACGGACTTATTTATTTGCCATGGCGGAATTTTCACCTAGCTGCAGCTATTGCCATGGGAAGTATTCCTATCCTCTGGTGGGTGCTTTTTAAAAAATCATGGAGTGAAATTGCAATTCTGGTTTCTTTCCTCCTCTTATTGGGCTTTAAGAGGCTGATTGATGAGCCTTATATGAGGAGAGTAAAGAAAGTGTCTGGCTGGTAAAGTAAAATGGAGTTTTTTCAGGTTTTAATCCTTCTTTTTCTTCTTCTTATGCTTTTGAATTTGCTCCAGAATATCAAAAGACTCAAGGGCCAAGAAAAGTTCAGGTTGAGAAAACCGTTACCTCTGATTTCTGTTTTGATTCCAGCATGGTACGAAGAGAGAAATATTAAAAATTGCGTTAGCTCTGTTCTCAGACAAAATTATCCCTATTTAGAGATTATTGTTCTTGATGACAACTCGGCTGACCAAACTTTTAAGATAGCTAAAGAGCTTTCCCGGGGCTCTAAAATTTTAAAGATTGTCCGAGGTAAAAAGCTTCCTCCAGGATGGAACGGAAAAAACTGGGCATGTCATCAGCTTTCTCAAGCAGCAAAGGGTGAGTGGTTTCTTTTTACTGATGCTGATACAACCCATAAACCTCACTCAGTCTCCACGGCTTTTGCTGCTGCCAGGAAAAATAACTCTGTTTTTATTACCTCAATCCCAGGCCTTAAAAATAAAACCTGGTCTGAAAAGCTTGTTTTGCCTGTCATTCATTTTGCTTTTCTCGTTCTTGTTCCTTTCAAACTCATAAACTATTCCGAAGATTGCCGCCTTTCTTTTGGCATAGGACCTTTTATGTTAATAAAAAGAGATTTTTATTTTGCCCTTGGAGGCCATGAAGTTCTAAAAAAAGAAATTGTGGATGACATGGCCCTGGCCAAACTCGTCAAAGTAAATAAGGGAAAGATCACTATACTTGACGGCACAAAGTTTATGAGCGTAAGGTTTTATGCCAATTTTCACGAATTATGGAATGGCCTCTCAAAAAATACATACGAGGCCATAGGAAGTTCTCCTCATTATCTTGCAGTAGTACTCATCGGAAGCTATTTTTTGTTTATCTACCCATACCTCTCTCTCTGGGGATCTTTAGAATCCAATCAGAGCTTAACTTTTCCTCTATTCCAGGTAATAACTTTATCCATGATAAAGATCGTTTTAGCCTTTAGGTTTAAGACAAGTATTTTCTACGGCTTACTTCATCCTCTTACCATAATTATCACCAATTTAATCCTCCTTAATTCTTTTCGGATTTCTATCTTCAAGAAAAAGTTTGAGTGGAAAGAGAGACTCTATCCAATAGAATAACCATGGGGCAAATCTGTGGTTTGAGATACCCTGGTTTTGTAAAAAAGAAATTTCTTTTGTTTATCTGTCTCTTCCTCATCTTTGCTTTTTCCATTCTTCAAGCTGAAGAGAAAAAGGATAACAATAAAATAAAAATAATAACCACAATTTTCCCCCTGCAGAAATTTGCCAAGGCTGTGGTGGGAGAGAGGGGAGAGGTTAGCCTTCTTCTCCCTCCTGGTGCAGAAGTTCATTCCTGGCGACCCCTGGTATCCGATATGATTAAACTCTCTTCTGCAGACCTTTTTATCTATATTGGTGCAACTCTCGAACCATGGATTCATAATATTTTGAGAAGTGTCAAAAGTCCTGAACTTAGAGTCCTTGAAGCAAGCCACGACTTCTCCTTGATAAGAAAAAATAAGGCCGGGCCTAAGCATAGCGAAAATAAGCAAGCCCAGGTTCACAACCACGAACATCAGAATAAATTCATTGATCCCCATATCTGGTTGGATTTCGAGTACGACCAGATGATTGTTGACCGAATAGAGGCCCTCCTTTCTGAAATAAACCCAGAAGAAGCGCCGAGATTTAAAAAAAATGCTCTCTCCTATAAAAAGAAACTTCAAGAGTTAGATCAGAAATACAGAGAAGGCCTTAGCAACTGCCTTGAACGTACTTTTATATTAGGGGGCCATGCAGTCTTTGGTTATCTGGCAAAGAGATACAACTTAAACCAAATTTCTCTTTACGGGCTGAGCCCTGATTCAAAACCAACCCCAAAACAGTTAGTTGAGGTTATTGAGCTAGCCAAAAAACATAAAATAAAAGTCATTTATTTTGAAAGCTATATCAGCGACAAACTTGCAAAAGTTATGGCCAAGGAGGTTGGTGCAAAAACTTTAGTTTTGCATTCAGGGGCAAACATCACCAAGGAACAATTGAAATCAGGAATGACTTTCATGGAGATAATGGAAAAAAATTTGGAGAATTTAAGGGATGGACTTCTCTGTCGGTGAGGATAAAACTTTGATCTCAGTCAAAAATATCTCCTTTAGCTATGGATTAAACCCTGTTTTAGCAAACATAACCTTTCCGATTAATTCAGGTGATTTTTTAGCCATCATAGGTCCTAACGGTTCAGGGAAAACAACTTTGTTGAAGATTATTCTGGGATTATTGAAGCCTTCCAAAGGAAAAGTTTTGATTATGGGAAAGACTCTGTCTGAATTCGAATATTGGCCAAAAATAGGCTATGTTCCCCAGAAAGCAACGCATATCGAGTCCTTTTTTCCCGTTTCTGTCAAGGAAGTTGTAGCTATGGGTCTTTTCTCCAGCACAAAAATTTTCCTTCCCTTAAAAAATAAAGCAGAGAACGCTATTCAGAGGGCCTTGAATCAGGTTGGCCTGGACTCTTATAGGAATTGGAGGATAGGCAAACTTTCAGGAGGGCAGCAACAGCGTGTTTTTATTGCCAGAGCAATTGTTAATCAGCCGGAAATTCTTTTCCTTGATGAACCGACCACAGGAGTGGATGCTGAAACTCAAGAACGCTTCTATGAAATGCTTGATCAACTGAATAAAAAGGAAAGAATCACAATAGTTCTGATCACTCATGATATTGGCATTATCAACAAGCATGTGACTAAAGTGGCCTGCCTCAATCAAAAGCTTGTCTACCATGGAACTCATGCAGAATTTTGCCGGTCTAAGGCCTTCAAAGAAATGCTGACCGGAGGGCACCACTTGATCTCCCACCGTCATTAATTAAGATTTTACATGGAAAGCTTTCTCAGCTATGGTTTTCTTCAAAGAGCTCTCGTTGCTGGTGTCTTTATTGCAATAGCCTGTGCAGTTCTGGGAGTGTTCCTTATTCTGAGAAAGGACTCCATGTTCGCTCATGGTTTAGCTCATATAGCCTTTGCTGGCGTTGCTTTGGGCCTCTTTCTAAATATGATGCCCTTGGCTGTGGCTTTATTCATTGCTATCTTAGCAGCCTTGGGAATTCTGAAATTGAAGGAAAGGGCAGGTCTTTACAGTGATACGGCAATCGGAATATTCAGCAGCGTTGGGATGGCAGTTGGGATATTATTTGCTTCTTTTGCACAAAGTTTTAATGTTGACTTATTCAGTTATCTTTTTGGGGAGATTCTGGCTATAGAATCTTCTGAAGTCTGGCTCTCAGTAGGGTTAGTTATGGCTGTATTACTGATTGTCTTCATTAACTACCACAAGTTTTTATACATAACTTTTGATCCTGAATCGGCTAAGGCTTCGGGAATCAAGGTGAGCAGGCTTGATATCCTTTTAACCGTCCTCATAGCTATTACTGTTGTTTTAGGGATGAAAATTGTAGGCCTCCTCTTAGTAGCAGCCCTGGTGGTTATCCCTGCTGCCGCTGCTCTCCAGGTGGCATCAAATTTCAAGAGTGCTTTAGTCATCTCTTCCATAGTGGCCCTTTTTTCTGTCGTTTTTGGCCTTTTTTTAGCTTTTTATTTTGATTTTCCTGCTTCAGCAACCATTGTGCTTCTTTCTTTTTTCTTGTTTGGGTTGTTTTTTGCCTTCAAAAGCGCGAAAAAGTTTATCTGAAATTTTAAGTCATCAGCTTTTCTAATGTTTTCTGGAAAGCAAAATAAGCTACTTGTCCGTAAAGGCAAAAAATAACTTCTTTGGGGTATTCGTTCTCCTTATCTTTGAGAAAATCCATGGCCTCTTTTATCATGATTTCGCTGCACTTATTTAGAGGAAATCTGAATATTCCGGTACTGATGGCGGGAAAGACAATGCTTTTTATTTTCTTCTTTTTGGAAATTTTGAGACTGTTGAAGGTGGCTTTTCGAAGCTTCTCATCTTCATCGCCCTCGCCATAGACAGGACCAACAGCGTGGATAACATATTTTGCCCTCAAATTGCCTGCTCCTGTTATCACCGCTTCACCCACACTTATAGGGCCGATTCTGTTGCATTCTTCTTGGATGGAAGGTCCTCCAAATTGTCTTATAGCTCCAGCAACACCACCCCCAAGGACCAAGTTTTTATTGGCAGCATTGACCACTGCTTCAGCATCGAGGAGAACAAGGTTTCCCTCCACGAGTTTTATTTTTTTCCCGTTAGTTTTCCATTCCTCCATTCTTTCTCCTTTTAAAGAGATACCTTAAAGAATCTTTGCTCCATAAATTTTTTCCATCCTTCGAAGAGCAAATTCATGAGCTTTTTGATCAAAGTCAGCGACTCCTTTTTCGTAAACGATGACAGGTAAATCTCTGTTTCTCAAATCTCCCACTGTGTCCATAACACAGATAGATGTACAAACGCCTTGAACATGGACTTCACTTATTTTGTAACCCTTTAAAACTCTATCCAAATCTGTCCCATAAAAGGCACTGTAACGCTTCTTTTTGATGATTATGTCCTTATCACTGACAGGCAATTCATCTATAATTTCGGCTCCTTCTGTGTTCGTCACGCAATGTTCTAGAAACTTTTTGAATTCTAAATCATCCTTATCGTGAGAATCACAGATAAAGACAACTAAATCCCCACTTTTATGGAATTCTTCAATTTTTTCCTTAACCAAAGGAATGATCTCTCGCGATGGGTCGCCGCAATAAAGAACTCCATCCTTATTGAGAAAGTCCTTCAGCATGTCAACCACAAAGAGAGCTTTCATGACATCCTCCTTCTTTTGATATTTTAAACCAAGATACCAGGTTTGAAAAGAGAATCTAAATCTGAGTAAGCCTTTCTTTTTCCGTGATAACCAGAGATTTGAATGTCTTTGGGAACCGATGAAGCGACCTTTAACAATTTAGCCTTAACAGGTCCCAAAGACCTTAGCTGGTCATGGAAAAAAAGCTTCCTAAATCTGGGGTAAATTTGTCAGGTATTTATTCGCCTTGAGCCAAAAAGTAATCTGAGATTCGAATTTCATATTTATGAGGGTCTAAAGATTTTACAATTGTTCTTTTATATTCCTTTGTTTCAGGATCCATTTCTGTTAAATCAACGATTTCTCCATCAATACGTTTGCCTGCCTCATCAGTAATAATTTTGACTTTGGGTCTGGGGGTAAATGCCACTTCTGGGTTTGTTTCCATCACTATTGCTAGCTGACCGGTGTTAAGAGCTGCAAGAGTGCCTATAGGATAAACTCCTATCATATTGGCAAAAACTTTTAGCAAGAAAGGGTCAAATTCTGTCCCGCTTCCCTCTAACATCATGCTTAGAGCCTCATTTCTTGTAAAGTCATGCTTTCGATAGGATCTTTTCGTCGTTACAGCATCAAAAACATCGCATATTTTAACTAGTTTACTAAAAAGATCTATAGAATGTTTTTTCCACCTTTTGGGGTATCCGGAGAGGTTAGCCCAGAGGTGGTGTTCTAAAGCTACGTGAAGGGCTCTTATTGGAAGGGAACTTAATTCTTTAAGACGGATCAGTTTTCCGGCGCCGTGGTAAGTATGCTTTTCAATAATTTCTCTTTCCTCTTTGCTCAATTTGCCCTTTTTCTCCAGAATTTCTTTAGGAACTTCTAATTTTCCTATATCGTGGAAAAAAGAGCAAATTCCTAAATCTACTAATTCCTTTTTGTCAAGACCTAATCTTCTTCCCAAGCAAACAGTCAAAATGGAGACATTTATTGAATGATTAACTGTATATTCATCATAGTTTTTTATATTGGTTAAGCCAATCATAAAAGCTTCATCTTGTGCTATCAGTTTGACTATGGATTGAATAAGTCTTCGAGTAGTTTTTATCTGGAGCCTTTCTTGTTTTTCTTCTCTCTTAAATATTTCTTTCAGATGAGTCAGGCTCTTGAAAAAGATCTTTTTGGCAGATTGCTTAATGTCCTCTGGTTCCAACCCTGCACCTATTTCAAGAGGATGGATTCTCTCTAAAAAAATATGTCTTATCTTCTCTCCTTTTATTTTTGCGGTGAGATCTTCAAAGGAATTCTCATTTTTTGCGTCTGCATTAGCAAGAAGAACAACAAACTTTTTCAGCTCATCCTGGTCCAAACCAGGTTGGAAGCAAATTGTTTCTATCTCTTTTTTCCTGAATTCCTCAGCTAAGAATTTAAAATTGTGATAGTTGAAAAAATCAAATTTTATTCTAATATTATTGAAAAATAATGTGTTACCTTGGAAATGAAATCGAGCTTCTACTTCATTTTTTAAAATATTTTGAACTAAGGTGAAGAGAGGATTAACCTGGTTCATAAAGGTAAGGTTATTGGGCTCATAGATTTGAGCGGTTTTCCAAGCTGAGGCAAAACGGATAAATATCTCCTCTACTGTTTTCGATAAAGCCTTTCTTACGGAATCTCTCTGTTCTTTTTTCTCTTTTTGATTTTTTTCTACTCGGTGATCAACCACATTCCTCACCCTTTAAAGCTTTATTGGATTTTCCTTTTTGATTATTTTGCTCAATGATAGCTTACAAGCCTTGCGGATAGTTCTATTTCGCAGTCGAGACCCTTCCTTAAGAATCTTCACAGCTTCGGGAGTATCCATGACTTCCAAGGCATAAACTACACAAAGGCGGGTTTCATTCTGCATGGATCTAGAGAAAATACTCCACTTTTTCAAGAAGGACCGGAGCAGCGCATAAACTTCTGCATTCCGGGTCTTTGCCAAAAATTTTAAAAAAGCTTTTTTTTCTATCTTGTTTTTTTTCTTAAAATCTTTTCCATTGGCTAATTGGATGACATAGTTTAATGTCGCTTTATCTCCAAAATCTTCAAGGCTTAAGGCAGCCTTCATGCGAATCTCTGGCTCCTCATCAGAAAGATATCTTATTAGAATCTTGTTGGCAGCTTTAGCTCTAATTCTTCTCAGAGCAGAGATAATTTCGAGCCTTATTTTTTTATCTTGATGATCAGCAAAATTTTCAAGATAGGGTAAAACTTTTTCATTGCCTATTCTCTTTAGTACGCCTATAACGGCCTTAGTAAGAGAAACTCTATTATCAGTGGCAATATGAACAAGGGCAGGTATATCCTTCTGGCTTATTTCTTGGAGAAAATCTAATGCTTTCAGACGGAGAGAAGGGCTTTCTGAGTGTTCCCAAATATCACCAACAAGAGGGATAGCGCTGGGACCGATAAATTTGAGGAATTGAAAGAAAGAGTCAAAATCTTTAATCTGTCCGTCCAAGAATAATCTCTTCAACCGAGCCAAAGAACCTTCATCTTTGGCCATCTGAAGGATTTTCTCCAACGATTCCCTCTTTTTTTCAAATTTGTTGGAGAGCTTGTCTTTTAACTCTTGGACACGATTTAAAAGAAAAAAGACTAAGATAAAATCAGATTTATAGATTATTTCCCTATAGCATTGATCAAGGACGTTTAAAGTAGTTGAAAATCGGTCATATCTCTCCTCCAAGAAAAGGATTTCAAAAAGCAAATTTATAAGCTCGGCCAAGCGAGATGTTCCTCGACTTTCTGAGAGCATGGACTCTATCTCATGAATTTCTCCCTTGCCTATAGCCTCTAATTGCGAGGGAAAATGGAAATTTACCTTATTTTCTCTTTTGCCTTTTTCCTTTGGCTTTTCATCTGGAGTATCGCCCAAATCTGAAACAACGCTTCTTTTGTAGTGTGCTATTGTATCTTCTGGAGTAAGATTTACCGCTCCTCTTGAAAATTTTTCTCTATTAATTTTAAAGCATACTTCCTTCTCTTCTTTCCCAATATCTGATTCCATAAATTCATCAAGGGCAAAATATCGGATATGAGTAAAATCTTTCTCCCAAAGAGAGTTAACGATATCACTGTCTCCCTGTGGAAGGCTTGCATCTGCTTTTATGAGCTCTAAAAAATCTTGAAGTTCTTTCTCATCCAGACCCTTATAAAAAGACAGCTCTCTGATTCCATCTTTAAAGAAGAGAAAAGGAAGGCTTTTCTTTCTTTCTTCATCTTGAAAAATTGTTTTACCCTTGTGGGAAAAATTGAATTCTCCAACACTAATTTTTAACTCCCCGTATTCATCTAGATATTCTTTCATTTCCGCAATAAAAGAATCTATAAAGTCTTTAACAGAAGGATTCACTGAAGGAAAAATTCGCATTGAAGAATATGCTTTTCCGAAGGATTTGATGATTTTCTTTATCTTCTTTACTTCATCTGGATCGGGCTCAAATTTTCCCTCATTCAATAAATTGTCTTTGTTTTTTAATTTAATAGACTTCATCAAAAGCTTTCTCTCATATAAGTAAATATTAGAAGTTATTGGGGTTGCAATAGCCTTAAAAGGTGAATTTAGGGGTGATTTTTGTTCTTCCTTTTCTCCCCTTTGAGGAGGAGAAAATTTTATTTTTTAAGATAACTTTTTACAGCCAGAAAATAGTCTTATTGTGATTCTAGCCATTTTCGCCCTTCGTGGAAAACATTCTGGAAATTCTCTCGGTTTAAAAAAACGAGTCTAACGTCTTTCCTCTCTTTAATCTTGTCAGCAAACTCGTGTCTGCGTTCCATGATTGTTGCTAAAACTTTTTGAGGCGAATTCAATGCTTCTACCAAAATTTTCTTAAACTTTTCAGAAAAAAGTTCCATTTTGCCGATTTCATCAATAGAATTATTTTCCCTGAAGTCAGGCCTCTTTCAATTGAAGCAACTCCAATTTTTTCCAGGTGGGCAATATTAACTCCGTAGGCACCCACCCAATAGGGAGAAGAGAATCCTTTCCGAGCTAAAAAACCTTCTTCTCTCTCTGGAAGGGAGATGATTTTAAATCCAACTCTTTCCCCCTTTTCCCTTATTTCTTCAGTTATGAAACCCTTAATTCTGTCCGAGAGAGATTGAGCATCACTTATTTGTTTGACTAGAGTTGTTTTTCCGCATCGGGGTAAGCCACTAATTAAAAGATTTTTCACTCTTTCTTAAGATTATTGCAATTCTTCTTCCAGGTAATTTCTAATTTCCTCTCCAAGCTCTACAGCTTTTTTCTTCATAGAAGAGGCTTGTTTTTTTATTTTTGATTTAAATTCCGCATCTATAAGGTTAGGCAAATTTATTTTTATGTTGTAGTAGGCTCCTTCTGCGGCTGCCTGGGCACTAAGGCCTGCTACACCTGCATCGCTTAAGGAATTTTTATTGCCTTTGGAGGCAACTTCCTTTGCCAGTTTCAAGGATTCAAGGCTTTTTTTTAGAACCTCAAAGGGAACTAAGGTGGCTTCTTTGGTGGCTTCCTCTATGACCTGATCCCTCTCCTCTTTCTGGGCCTCTGTTTTCTTTGGCAACCTGAAGCTTTCCATGAGCTTGTTAAAGGCAGCCGTATCTAAATCTACAGCTCTTAAAAATTCATCCTTTAAAACCTGGGCTTTAACCGCCAGGTTTTTCATATCTTTCTGAACATTTTCATACCCTTTCTTGCCAACAGTTAAATTCGAGACCATTGAGGAGAGAGAGGCTGATAGAGCTCCACACAAGGCAGCCGTACTTCCTCCTCCAGGAGCAGGAGAATCCATAGAAAGTTCGTTGGCAAATTCTCTGAGGTTAAAGTTGAGGAGTGAGTTTGCTGTTTCCTGAAATTGGTATTCGATAATTTTTTTCTCTGGCTCGAAGGGAGCAACATCATTTAAGCCGAGAGAAATAACAGCTATCATGATAAGCTCTTCTTCAGGCACTCCAGGGCTTTTGCCTTGCTTCTCAAGATAATATCTTCCAGCCATAAGGAGAGCCTCTTTAGGAATCAGGCCTACCAATTCGCTGCCTGTGACTCTTAATCCTAATTTTTCTGCTTTATTTCTAGCTTCATCGAAGACAAGATGAGGAGGAGAAATTTTGTAGTTCGTAAAATTAATCGATATCTGGGCAATTCCATAGTCATCGATGTACCATCCCACTGCTTTTACGGCTTTAAATTTGCCTGGAATATTAATGGATTTACCATCAGTGTCTCTAATTATTTTCCCATCTGCATCTCGCTTTGCCCTTCCTTGCTCTCTCAAATTTAGAGCTATCTCATGGGCGAGCTTCCGGTCACGCGTATTCAAATTTATATTGTAAGCAATTAAAAATTCTCTGGCACCAATGACCGTGGCTCCTGCCTTTTGGTTAAAAACCGGTTCTCCATAATCTGGTGTCCACTCAGGATCCTTCAGTTTTTCAGGTAATCCTTCGTATTCTCCGGTTCGAATAGTAGCCAGATTCTTTCTTTCAGGTTTTTTAGCAGCATCCTCATACAGATAAATCGGGATACCAAGTTCTCGAGCCACTCTTTCTCCAATTTCATTAGCGATTTGAACACAATCCTCCATGGTCACCCCTGAAACCGGGACAAAGGGGCAGACATCCGTGGCTCCGATTCGGCTATGAGCTCCCTTGTGTTTGCTCATGTCGATGACCTCAGCCGCCCTTTTTATTGCTTTAAAAGCAGCCTCTTTAACTCCCTCAGGCGAACCTATGAAAGTGACAACTGTTCGGTTTGTGGTTTCCCCTGGGTCAACATCAAGGAGCTTGACCTGTGGGGTTGTCTCAATTTCCTTGGTTATAGCCTTGATTTTTTCTCTATTTCTTCCTTCACTGAAATTAGGTACACATTCAACTAATTTCATTTTTCGACTCCTTTTGTTTGGATATACTGCAACTCTCCCTTGTAATTATAAACCTCCACTTCTTTAAAATTATTGAGACCGTGCATCACTTTATCTTTATCTGCAACAATGACCACCACAGGAGTAAGAAGGGGATATTTCTGAGCAACTTCAAAAACTTTTTCTGAATTAATGAGCATGATATTTTCATAATACTTGTTCCAGTATTCTCTGCCTAGATTAAAAGCTTCAGCCTCAGAAATTTTAAAACAAAAATTCTCAAAGGTCTCAATCTTAAGAGGAAAATTACCTATTAAGTATGATTTTGCCTGTTCAATTTCGAAACTTGTTATTTCTTCTTTTATAATTTTTTCGATTTCCCTAAGACATTCTTTTACAGAAGAGTAGGTGACTTCTGGCCTTACTTTTGCTTTTACTATAAAAATCCCACTGATTCTAAAGAGGTCGACTTCGCTGAAAGCAAAATATGCATATCCTTTAGATTCTCTGAGATTCATAAAGAGACGGCTGCCAGTTGTACCGCCTAAAACTTGGTTGAGAACGATAAAAGAAAAGAAATCCTGACTGTTCCTGGGGAAAATGACATTCCCAATGTAGATTGTGGAATCTCTTGTTTGAGGAAGATCAATAAAACATATCTTTTCTTTATTAGAAGGCTCTGGAGGTGAAACGAAAGAGCGTTCCAATTTTTTGTTCTTCCAGGTATTCAAGAAATGACTGACTTTTTTAGACGCTACGGATAGATTCAAATTCCCAATCAGAACAAGATTAGCATTGTTCGGCCTGTAGAATTTATCATAGAAGGCAAGGACATCTTTTTGACGAATATTTCTGGTAATGTTCTCGGTGTAAGCAGCTTTCTGGTAGAGATGATTACGGAACAAGAGTCGCATAAGTTGTCTTTTGGCCACGAACTCCGGATTTTTTTGCTTTTCTCGAAGCTCATATAGCATTCTTCTTTTCTCGTTTTCGATTTCTCTCTTGAGGAATGTAGGCTGAAGAATCATTTTACCCAGAACATCAAGGGCCTCATCTAAATATTCTTCTAAAAAGGAAAAAGTGAATATAGAATAGTCGAGAAAAGTCAAGGTTGAGAAATCTCCTCCAATGGACTCTATTGCTTCTTCAATATCAGAAGATGAAAGGTTTGCCGCTCCTTTGCTGAGCAAGTTTGCAGTAAAAGTGGCTAAGCCAGGTAAGTTTTCAGGAGAAGAACTTTCTCCGGCCAGAATAATAAGCTGCATGCTTACAAGGGGAAGATTTTCTCTGCGAGCTACTGTTAGGCGCAAACCATTAGAAAGGGTCGCAGATTCTAAATGAGGCAGATTTAGCTTCTTAAGAGGTTCAGGAAAGGGAGGAGATTTCCGGTACCTTTCTTGAGAAATAAGGGGAAGAGCCAAAATCAAAAGAATCAGAAAGAGAGATAACCGGTGAACTTTTTGCCTTCTTCGGCTTTCTTTCATGAGCTTCATTTTATTTTTATTGAAAGAAGAATTCTGTTATCTGGAGTAAAATATCGGTTAATGACACGAGTTATATCTATTGGCGTTACCTTAAGATATTTATTCAGTTCTGAGGGCAAATCATCCAATGTTTGACGAGAGAGAAAATTTTCGGTTAAAAACAAAGCCTTTCCTAACGAGGTGTTATATCGTCTGATATAATCCATCTTAAACATATTCTTTGATTTTGCTAACTCTTTTTCTGAGGGACGGGTCGATTTAAGCTTATTAATCTCCGAAAGAATAGCCTTCTGATTTCTTTGTACTATAATGTCATTATTGGCAAGAACAAACAACCTGAAGGCTGCAAAATTTTTTCTTTTCTCAATGCCTCCGCTGTAGGCAAAAGCAATTCGTTCTCTTTTATACAGCCTTTTATGAAGACGAGAACTCTTGCCCTGCAGGAGAATATATTCAAGTATTGTCAAAGGATAGAAATCATCTGAATCAGGAGAAGCGATTCTGTACCCTAGGTGAAGACCCGGAAGAGGAGCGAGATGATCTTCAAAGGTCTTGACTTCTGATTTCTTATCGAAGGATTCCGGAACAGGGATGGGGAGAATTTCTTTTCCTTTTGGGATAGATTCAAAATACTTTCTAATGAGTTCTTCGGCTCTTTTTTTGTTGATGTTTCCCACTATACAGATTACAGCGTTATTGGGTACATAAAAAGTAGAATAGAATTCTTTAACATCCTCCACCGTGATTTCCCTGAGGTCTTCTTCCTTTCCAATAACAGGATGGCTGTAAGCAAAATCAGGAAAAATAAGCTGGTCAAAGGCGAAGAAGCTTTCCAAATAAGGGTCTGCGGCTTTTCTGTGTTTGATTTCTTCAATGAGAGAATTTTTGGCTCTTTCTACATTGGAGGCAGTAATCTCAAGGGATTTCATCCGGTCTGATTCAAGCCAGAGCACCAATGCAAGCTGGTTTGAAGGGACAGTCTGGTGGTAGATTGTTTTTTCCTCTTCTGTAGCTGCATTCAAAACTCCCCCTATCCTGTTGATATAGAGGAGGTGCTGCATCCGGCTTACATTTTTTGAACCCTGGAACATTAAATTTTCCAGTAAATAAGCTAAGCCCGTTTTTCCAGGCTCTTCATTTATAGAGCCTACATTATAAGCAATAACTACAGAAACAAGAGGCAAAGAGTTGTCTTCAGAGAGTATGACTTGTAATCCGTTTTTTAAACTGAAATGAGATACAGGGAAAAGTAATTCTTTTTGCCTTTGAGCCTGACCAGAAGGTTTTATTATAAGAAGAAGCAAGACCAAGTTAAAGATTACCAGCCTTTTGATAGAAATGACGTATTTGCGCTGACAAAGTCTATTCATTGATTCCTTAAAATATCATAAATAAAAAAGAAAATTCAAATTTAATTATACAGTAGTAAGCCTTTCTTTTTCCACGACAAGTCAAGGTCTTTGGGAACGGCCTTGCTCCCCTAAAGATTTTCGGGGTCAGGCTTTGTCGTCATAGGGGTCAGACTTCATTATTGATAAATAATCGAAAAATGAAAATTAGTCCAGAAAAATTAATGGGGTCAGGCCTGGGGTCAGGCTTTATCATGAATGGATGTTCAGGAGTAAGAAGGTAACCCAATGCTCATCTATTATAACAAAGCCTGACCCCGAAGTATGATAGACTTCGATTATCAGAGCTTAC
>Ga0114921_10000110_pt1 | contig 32956 bp, 33 predicted proteins | sample BentaG_FD_87016 | JGI IMG/M metagenome (GOLD analysis project Ga0114921, IMG submission 87016) | Deep subsurface microbial communities from South Atlantic Ocean to uncover new lineages of life (NeLLi) - Benguela_00093 metaG | ecosystem: Environmental > Aquatic > Marine > Oceanic > Sediment ... | reverse complement strand
CGTTTTACTACCCTTCCGATGCGGAGTGAAAGACTCTCAGTTGTTGTCTCCACGATTATCTCTTCATCGCTTTTGTTAGTAATTTTTATTATGCGTTCCAAAGGATTTTTCTCAAGCCCTCTCTTTTCTTCGTTCTTTATGAGATGAGTTATATCCTCTATGTGATTTTTCAAAAATTCACCTTTGAGATGAACTATTCCCATCGGATAGCGGTCTTCGATTTTTCTACATGCTGGGCACTTCTGATAGTGCACAGTCATCTTTTTTAACTCATTGAGTTTTGAAGAATCCCAATACCATCTTCCATCATGAAATATCAAGTTACATTCTGGACATACGGTTGGTTCTTTATAGGAGTATCTCAAAAGATATGGGTCCTGGAGATGAGGTTTAATCCCCCTTCTTGTATAGTACCTTCGTCTTCCTACCACTGTCCCTCCTTAAATTTAACTAATACAATATGGGCGAAATCCGATTTGAACGGACGGCCTCCTGCTTGTAAGGCAGGCGCTCTCACCACTGAGCTATTCGCCCTTAATAAATAGTAGAAAAACAGAATAAATTTGTCAAGAAAAAAGACCCCACGAATTTCACGAATTACACGAATAATCAGGTTGAATATGCCATAAAGCCAGAAATTTGTCAAAAATCTTTTTCAAATAGCGTTTATACTGTCATTATAGATTAAGGGAAAAGTCTGTATTGAAATCCTCCACTCTGCTTTTTACCATTTATTAGTATAAATGGACGCACCCATTTCACTACAACTCCGACTCCTCTTAATTCTTCTAATGTATAAAAATTATTCCTCCCTCGCATTCTCACTATCCGTTCTGCAGACTTGGGGCCAATACCAGGCACTCTTAACAGCTGTTGTTTAGTGGCTGTGTTCACCTCGACAGGAAATCGTTCTGGGTGAGTGAGTGACCATATCTGCTTTGGGTCTCGTGAGAGAGGCAAGTTTTTAGAACTATCGAAGATTATTTCTTCAAATTTGAAGTTATATTTTCGAAGGAGAAAATCAGACTGGTAGAGTCTATGTTCACGAAGAAGGGGGGTTGGAGGATGGTTTTCAAGTGGGGTTCCAGGCACAGGTTGGAAACTGCTGAAGTAGGCACGTGTAAGGTCAAATTCGGAATAGAGCATGGATGTAGTCTTCAGGATTTCTTTATCAGATTCACCTGATGCACCTACGACAAACTGGGTAGTATGCCCAGCGGGAGCCCCGGTTTTTTCAGACCTCAAGACCTTAATCCATTTCAACGGTAAGAGAATATCTTTATCGAGGTTCTTGTCACTTGCTATACTTTTGAGCCTATCTCTACTTGGTGCTTCAAGATTAACCGATACTCTATCCGATAGTTGAACAGCCCGTTTTATATAGTCAAAACCAGCACCGGGTAGTATTTTGAGATGAATATAACCTTTAAATCTATATTTAAATCTCAATATTTCCACTGTTTTTATCATCTTTTCCATAGTTGATGCAACACTCGTGCAAACTGCAGAACTCAGAAAAAGCCCCTGAACCTTGCGACGAGAGAAGAGGTTAATGAAAAGTTTAGCAAGGTCATCCGGTTGATAACCCATTCGGTGAAAGTCTCTGCTGCACCGGTTGAGACAATACTTGCAGTCGTTCTCACAGGCATTTGAAAGGAGAATCTTAAGAAGAAGGATGGTTTTGCCTTCAGGAAGGACGGCCGGATAAATCCACCGCCCTAACGGGTCTCGCTTCCGGGGAGGGCTTGTACATAGATAAGAACCACAAAGGTCATACTTTGCCGATCCTCCCAGAACCTGAATCTTCTTGTAGAAATTCATTTTCACTATTGAAAATATATATAGGGAAAAGAAATGTCAAGCTTTTAGCACAACAAGGATACACACTTTTCCCTTGATTGTATAGGAAATTATACGTTAAATCGCAGATCTAAACTCAAAGAGAAAGATGTACTTTTCTCTGTGAACTCTGTGTTCTCTGTGGTTGCAACTTTTTACTTGACACTTTTTAAAATATTTTATATTTGAAAATAAGGTGCTTGAAAACAAGAAAATAGTTGTGGGAGTGACGGGCAGTATCGCAGCCTATAAATCTTTAGACATAGTTCGAGAACTTAAAAGACTTGAAGCGGATGTAGTCGTAGTGATGACAGAGAATGCGAAGAGATTTGTCACACCTCTGTCTTTCAAGACAATTTCCTCTAATGAAGTCATTGATTCTTTGTGGAATAAAAAGTCTATGCCACATATAGACCTGGGAGAATGGATGGACCTGCTTGCAATTGTACCTGCTACCGCGAACATAATTGGGAAACTTGCTTCGGGCATAGCAGACGATATACTCTCAACCATCACCCTCGCAACAAAGTCACCTGTACTCATCGCCCCGGCTATGAATGTCAATATGTGGCGAAATCCCATACTGCGTAAGAATGTATCGACCCTTAAAAAATTCAACTTTCACTTCGTAGAGCCTGATACTGGAGAACTCGCTTCTGGCAAAATCGGGAAGGGAAGACTCGCTACCAAAGAGAAGATCATTAAAAGTATTATAGACATCTTAAATCCTAAACTCGATTTGAAAGGCAAAAATTTTCTGGTCACTGCATCGAGAACAGAAGAACCGCTCGATCCTGTGAGGATTATGACCAATCGGTCTTCGGGTAAATTTGGCTATGCAATCGCAGAGGCTGCAAAGAAAAGAGGCGCTGATGTCACGCTCATAAGCGGTCCCTCCACTCTCGACCCACCACAGGGTATAGAATTCACTCAAGTAAGAACTTCAGACCAGATGAAGGAAGAGGTTTTAAAAAAAGTGAAAAATACAGATGTGCTGATAATGACGGCTGCGGTTACAGATTATAAACCAGAATCTTTTTCTCAACAGAAACTCAAAAAGACAAAGAATAAAATAAATCTTCCGCTTATAAGGACTGATGATATTCTCTCTTCAGTCAAGGCTGAACATATCAAGGGTTTGAAAGTGTGCGGTTTTTCACTCGAGACCAGTAAACATATCGAAAATGCCAAAAAGAAACTGAAAGAGAAGGGACTGGATTTTATAGTGTTGAATGATGATACCGCTCTGGGCTCAGATACGGCTAAAGTAATCATCATAGATAAAACAGGGGCGACTGAGAAACTTCCCAGGACAACTAAAAAAGAACTCGCAGAACAGATAATCGACCGTATCAAAGCCGCATAAAGAAAGAATGGAAACGAGAGAACGATATAGAGAACCTCTCAGGTTGCTAAAAAACTATCTTCGACAGCAGAGTGAATATGGTGATAGTGAATTTTTTTTAAATATGAAGAACAAAGAACCGTCCAAAAAGGATTTGCTCAGCATGCTATACAAATCTATCGTAAACTGTAAAGAGTGTGGACTCTATCGGACGAGGAAGAATATCGTTTTGGGGGAAGGAGATTCTAATGCTCCAATAGTTCTCATTGGTGAGGCACCGGGTAGGGATGAGGATGAACAGGGAAGACCTTTTGTAGGAGCAGCAGGACAACTTTTGACCAGGATACTAAATGCAATAAAGTTAAAGCGTGAGGAAGTGTATATTAGCAATATCTTGAAGTGCAGACCACCGAATAACAGAACACCGCAAGAATCCGAGATAAATAGTTGTATGCCATTTCTTACAAAACAGATAGAAATAATAAAGCCAAGAATAATAGTAACACTTGGGGCGATTGCTACACAGACCCTTCTTTCATCTAAAGAACCTATGTACACAATGCGTGGAAGGATATTCCCATACCCTTCAAAGAAACCCGTCTTAAAGGTAGTTCCTACCTATCATCCTGCTGCTCTTTTGAGGAATCCAAATTTGAAAGTTAAAACATGGGAAGATGTGAAGTTGGTGAGAAAACTTTACGATAATAAGGAAGAGTAATGGCAGAGAAAGAGTATCCCAAATCAATAGAGGCAGAAGCATCAGTCCTTGGAGCCATGCTCATAGATAATACCACGATCCCTAAAGTGATGGAATATCTCGAACCAGAATCTTTCTATCTGAGTACACACAAGAAGATATATACGGCTATCGTCAAACTCTTCGATACGACCAAGGTCTGCGACCTCGTCACCCTTACCGAAGAGTTAAAGAAAAAAGGTGAACTTGATGAGATAGGAGGTGCTGCCTATCTAGTTTCTCTGCAGGAGAATGTAGACACCACTGCCCATGTAGAACATCATGCGAAGATAGTACTTGAAAAATCTGTTCTGCGCAGGCTCATAAGTAATGCTACACAGATAGTTCAGGATTCTTATGCCGCTACTGAAAATGCAGATACACTGCTTGATAAGGCAGAACAACTCATATTCTCAATTAAAGAGAAGAGACTGCGAAAGGGATTCACACCAATAAGAGAGTTGTTGGTGACTTCTATATCATATTTCGATGACCTTGTAAAACACAAGAGATTCGTAACGGGCGTTCCGTCTGGTTACAAAGACCTCGATGTACTAACATCAGGTTTTCAGTCTACGGATCTGATCATAGTCGCAGGCAGACCTTCAATGGGCAAAACCTCACTCGTTTTGAACATTGCGGAGCATATATCAATTGTAGAAAAACTCCCTGTAGCAATATTTTCTTTAGAGATGTCAAAAGAACTTTTAGTACAGAGGATACTTTTTTCGCAGGCGAGGGTAAATGCCCATAGAATCAGAACAGGATACGGTTCAGATGAGGATATATCAAGGCTCGCTACCGCCGCTGGTATATTGAGGGATGCAGATATACATATAGACGATACACCTGCTATACCTATATTAGAATTAAGAACCAAAGCAAGAAGGCTGAAAGCAGAAGTTGATATCAAGCTGCTCATCGTAGACTATTTACAACTTGTTCAAGGTCCAAAGACCGACACCCGTCAGCAAGAAATCGCTGAAATTACAAGGGCATTAAAATCGCTCTCAAAAGAACTGAATGTTCCCGTTGTCGCATGTTCACAACTGTCAAGGGCAGTTGAATCGAGAGAGAAAAAAAGACCTGTCCTCTCCGACCTGCGGGAATCTGGAGCCATAGAACAGGATGCGGATGTGGTCATCTTCTTATACAGACCCGAAATGTACTCAAAAGATGCACAGGGAATCGCGGAACTCTATATCGCTAAACAGAGAAATGGACCAACAGGTGATATAAAATTGACCTTCCAGAAAGACTATGCAAGATTTGTATCGTATTCAGAGGGGATTGGCGAGGTTATCCCTGAATATGTATCAGAAGGATGAATAGAACAAAGTACTTCTTCTCAAACATAGGTTCTGTATTCATGCTTCTTGGAATGGCTGTTGTGCAGTTTCCGAAGATATTCAAAAGTTTTAATTTACTTACACAACAGTTATTTGCAATAGGCTATACCTCACTTCCACTTATCGTTCTAACTTCCGCCTTCACAGGAATGGTCGCATCTATCCAGACAGCCTATCAGATAAAGGAATATGTCTCACTGGAACTTCTCAGTGTAGGTATCTCGAAGATGGTATTCATTGAGCTTGGCCCGATGTTAGCAGCTCTCGTCCTTTCAGGCAGGGTCGGAGCATCAATAGCGGCAGAGATAGGAACGATGAGGGTGACAGAACAGATAGATGGACTCGAATCACTCTCTATCGACCCCGTTAAATATTTATTTTTGCCAAGACTGCTTGCAGGAATGATTATGGTGCCAATCCTGGTGATATTTACAGATTTTATAGCCATCATAAGTGCAATGTTAATCTCAACACTATCTATAGGAGTGAGTTTACACTCCTTTCTGGAAGGTTTGAGATGGTTTTTCGAGATCAAAGACCTACTCGGTGGTCTAGTCAAAGCGGTCTTCTTTGGCATAATAATTACTACAATGGGCTATCACTTCGGTGCAAAAGCAAAAGGTGGAGCAGAGGGTGTAGGGATTGCAACGACAAAAGCAGTGGTAACTGCTTCTGTTCTTATTTTAATGGCAGATTATTTTGTAGGGTCGTTTATATTTAGATGATTGAGATTAAAAATTTGCATAAGAGATTCGATGGAGAAACGGTATTAAACGGCGTGAATCTGACCATCTCAGATGGTGATACGCTCGTCATAATTGGAAAGAGCGGATGCGGCAAGACAGTTCTCTTGAAACATCTAATAGGGCTGCTTAAACCTGATGAAGGGGAAATTAGAATAGATGGGATTGACATAACGAAGGTTAGAAGGAAGAAATTGTATGAGATGAGAAAGAAATTCGGTATGCTATTTCAAAGTAATGCTTTATTCGATTCGATGACTGTGGAAGAGAATATCGGGTTGCCACTCAGAGAACATACCCGACTTTCAGATGAAGATATAAGGAGGGTAGTTGAAGAGAAATTAAGACTGGTAGGTCTTGAACAGATAGAAAATTTGAGACCTGCTGAACTTTCCGGTGGGATGAAAAAGAGGGTAGCACTGGCGAGGGCACTGGTTATGGAACCTTTGTATATCCTGTTCGATGAACCCACTACTGGGGTGGATCCGGTGATGGCTGATAAGATAAATGATTTAATAATCGAGATACAGAAAAAGTTAAAAACTACTTCCATCACGGTTACACATGACATAGCGAGTGCATTCAAAATCGGTAATACCTTTGCGATGTTAGCGGACGGAAAGATCATATTCAAAGGGACTGAAAAGGAGTTGAAAGAGAACAGAGACCCTCGAGTAAAAGAATTTTTAAAATCATCAGGGACATTCCGTCGAAGACTCAGAAGGATTAATAAAGGAGTGGTATGAAAGAGAAAGAATTAAAAGTCGGCATTATCACTACTTGCGCGATAATAATCCTCCTGGTCGGTCTATATTGGCTCACTAATATGGAGATGAGAAGGAATCGCTACTTCATCGAGATAAATTTTTCCGATGCAAGTGGATTAAAAAAGGGGGACCCTGCGCTCGTATTTGGAATTAAAAAAGGCGGTGTGGATAAAGTTGCCCTTCTTCCAGATGGCATAAGGGTACGGGTATGGCTCGAAAAAGATGTCCTCTTAAGAAAAGATGCGAAAGGTATAATCGAGTCAACAGGGCTCTTTGGTGAACGGAGGATACTGATAATCCCGGGCACAGATTCCACTATTTACGACAGGGAAAAACCGCTTGAAGGGAAGTGCGCCTTCGAATTCACTAAAATTCTATCTTCTGTGAGTGAGCTTGCAGAAGGTACAGCAAAATTGCTTTCTCTCATTAAGACAAGTAAAGAGATAGACCTGGATGAGATATTGAGCGAAACGAGGGCTATGGCGAAGAGTTTAAAGACTACATCTGATAAACTGGGTAGAATGATTGAAAAAAACAGAGGTAAATTTGAAGATGAACTTGTAAAACTGAACCGCCTCACCGCCAAAGCAGATACTATAATAGAAAGAATAAATAGAGGTGAAGGGACGGCAGGAAAATTGCTCAAAGATGAAACGCTCTATAACGAGTTGACAGCCGCCGCAAAAGAACTGCGGGAAGTAATAAAGGATTTCAAGGAGAATCCAAGAAAATATATCAAGATATTTTAACCCGATTTTGCCCCTACTTCGGTTCAATTCTATATTGGACAGGCTCCCAATAGTATCTTGCAAACCAAATGATAGATACAGTGACTAATAGACAAGCGAACCCCAAAGTCACAAGATAGATTGACCCCATTTTAGGCATCAGAAAATTTGCGAGAAAGGCTTCCGGGTCTAAACTTGAAAGTGCTTTTGCGACTGATATCTGAAGGTCGTAGGTCAATTGGAGTAACTTCTCTCTGAACAGAAATCCTAACCCGAAGAGACCCCCAAGGGTTAGAGAAAGAATAGATGCAAACAGGAACTTTATAGACACGGCTGGAATTCTCTCTGGTAACCTCTCCATGACTGACTGAACAAAGTTTGCAGAGGGTTCCTCCATCACATCAGACTCTAAGGTGACAATAAGCCATCTCCTGATTTGCTCTTCCTTCTGGCACTCCTGGCAAGAATTTAAATGGTTTTCTATTGGGAGTTTTTCTCCCTCAGAGATTTCTCCGAGTACATAATTCTGAAGTCTGCTTCTTACATCTTTACACCTCATAGAACCTCCTTAATCACATCCCACCCAATCTTTTCCAGTGCTAACTTTTTGAGTTGTTCTCGTGCTCTTAAAATTGTAGATTTTGTAGTTCCCAGGGGCTGACCCAAAATTTCGGAAATTTCTTTGTAAGACAGACCGTGAATATGTCGAAGAGTTATCGCTGAACTATAAATCGGCGATAATTCGGATATGAGCCATCTCACTTTCTCCTGAATCTCTTTTCTTTCGTATGCCATTTCTATACTATTTTGATACTGTTCCATTCTGTAGGAAAGATCTACTTCTTTCCTCCTTTTCTTGACTGTTGTAATACATAGATTATAACAAATTCTGTGAAGCCATGTTGAGAATTTCGCCTCTTTCCGGAACCTGGGAAGTGCTTTGTATGCTCTTATGAAGACATCCTGTGCAACATCATCAGCTATACTTGGGTCGCCTAATATTCTATTTATCATTGTAAATATCATCCCTTTATATCTTTCGATCAATTCGCCAAAGGCTTGCTTATCACCTTTTTGAGAAAGGAGGACAAGCTCTTCATCTTTCAGTTCTTTCATCCCCTTCCTAAATAATTAGACATAAAAGATGTGAAAAAAGTTTCATACGAATGCAACTTTTTCCTCCCTCTGTGAGTCTAATATTATGAAAAATGAAAATTTTATCAAAAAGGAGGTAAAAATGTTTGAACAAATAATACCAGGAGGAATCACAGCCATTTTGGCAGTCGCTGGAGCGTTTGCGATACCTATAGTCCTCATAGTGATGCTCTTTACTTTCATCTTTAAACTCGTAAAAGCAAGACATGAAGAGAAAATCGCTATGATCGAGCATGGACTCACAGAAGCTCCAAGTGGTGGGAAGGGAATAGTACTCCTCGTAACTGGTCTCGTTTTTGGTGCAATCGGGTTGGCTCTTGTAATTGGATTACCAATTGCAGGAGTGGCTGAGAAGATCGTTGGTGGACTTGTGCCGCTCTTCATAGGCCTTGCACTCATTGGAGGCCACTATTTAACTCAAAAAGAAAATAGGAGGAACCAAAATGCTCGGAAATCAAAGTAAAAAAATAAGTTTTAATAGGCCGCCTCCCTATCCTCTACCACAGTCACTCTTAATAGGGTTCTGGGATAAATAATAAACTCCGAGTCTCAAATCAAGACATACAAAAGCCCCATCTTCTAATAGAGGATGGGGCATACTCTTCTGAGTTTGACATTTGCAACCATATACTGCTTTTTCCAAGGATACAACAATGGGGTTAAACCTTTAAAATTTACTTTCATTTAAATGAAATGCTATAAATAACTTTGCCCCAGATTGCATAATGGTTCAAAAGGATTTAATTTAGTTCATCTTTTCTGATTTTTAATCAATAGCGGAGATAACCATACATAATAGTAACAATCCCAGATATCCGCCTAATATGCTAAAAGTTTCTCCTTCCTTACCCATACTTGGGGATGTGAGCCCAAAAGTTAAACTGAACCCATGCTGAGTGGAGGTATTACCTATGTCTACAAAGGTGCAGGTGTATTTCCCGCTCAAAAATATTCTGAAATCATATGTTCTAAAACCTATAATCCCTCCAGAAATGCTCAGTGCTAAGCCATCATCTGATTTTGTTTCTGACAAATAGTAATCTTCAACTTTAACCGTCACTTTATGGACTCCTGGTCCCCCACCGAGATATGGTGCGAAATCAGAAGTTAAAAAAATCTTATGCAGCAGCAAGTCAAAGTGCCAGTCACTTGTATGGTCGGTTGCACTTACCCCTCCAAGTCCTTCTACTAAGATATCTCTGGCCTCATGAAATATCACAGCGTCAAGAGTGACCATCTCTTTTTTTACATTTCCGTAAGATTTGCTTACAGGAAACAGGTAACCTGTTCTTAAACCTACACTTGAATAAGGTTTTCTTCTGCGAACTTCTTCGGTTTCCATTTCAGTAATCTTTCCCACATCTGCTGTCTCTATGAATGATTTCTTCTCTGCCATTCCTTGGGCTGCTCTCTCTAAAATAGTATCCAGATCCTCCAAAGAGGTACAGACGAATTTGTCACTGAATTCTATTTCACCACTCGCTATATCAATGAGATTCAATGTCAATATTAGCTTCTCTCCTAATTTGACCATTCTTCCTACAATTGCCTTTTCAAAACCAAAATTTTTCCCTATCTCTACAGCACACTCAACCCGATAGCATTTTATCTCTTCTTCTATCCTTACGACATCAAACTTCCCTGTTCCAACCAGAGATTCTACAAAAAGTATAGAACCTACCTGCATGGTGGCATGGTCTACGCCGAATGGTTCAAAATCAAAAACTGCAATTTTAACTCTTCCATCTGAATAGAGAGTGGAAGGTATTAGAACCAAAGATATGATTAAAATTAAGTTTTGCCGAGTAGACATCTTAAACCTCCTTTCGATTATTCAGTGCCCTTCACAAAACCAAACTTGTCCATTCCGGTCATTTGGCTCTTCAGGAATACATCCTCTAATGATGGGATATGAGTTAGTTACACTTTGCCTTAATATGCACTCCCTCCAAACTTTACTTTGAAACCTCTTTTCATCATCTCCCTGGCGTCCTTGGTGCATCGCAGAGTTTTACAGTAGATGACATCACCAATTGCTTCGAAATTTGCCTCCAGCTCTTCTTTTGAAAGGAAATATGCCTCCATCGTATCCATCTCCCTGCTCTCGCCGTCGCTTTCGTATTTAATGGTTATGTTACAACCACTTTCTGCAACCTTGACGGCATTATCAAACCAATGAAAGTTAGCTATCCCGAGGTCAGGATTGATGCGAATATGGGCAGCCTGACTGACGCCTTTGATACCGCTTTCTTTAAGTTCTTTACCACACTGAATAAAAGTTTCGGGACTGCAAGCATTACCTATGTTAATTTCATATATTGCACTCGTCATATCGTCTTTAATGTATTCCTTCATAATATTTAAAAGCATTCTGAACTGGATTAAATTTTGGGTTGAGAGAAGCATCGAAACTTTAAAATCGAGATTGGGAATGTCTCGTGCATAGTAACAGGCTGCGACGATACTGCTCCAACTTGGATTCAGATAAAAGTTCCCTCCGGTAGTTTTTGCACACCGTGTTATACCATCAAGATAGATTAGATGGTTGTCATTTGCTACCTCGATACCGCCGAAATTACCAAAGAATGTTCCCTGATTTATCAACTTGACTTGTGCCATATCATTATCAGCGGGTATAGTTTCAAACTTCTTGCCAGTTACTTTTTCAATATCCTGAAATCTTTTTATGGGCAGAGGAGTTCCTATCAAATTGGCGTTACAAAACTTATTGACCTTCATAATATCTTCAGCCATAGTAAGAGTAGCCAGCAGAGCACCGTTGTAAACATAGTCATCAGTCAAAGCCATGATGGAAATCATTTCTGAAGGTACCAAAGCTGGTATATCACTTGAAGCACTTTCGGCAATTCTCTTCATACAATGATGGGTAACTTTTGCTCCCTGAAAGCCGGAGACCTGAGTGGTAACGAGTCCCATACCATCTTTATGAGAAATACCGTTACTTTTTTCAAAATCTCCAACTTTACCAAATTTCTTAACCAACTCTTCTGCCTCTTCAATCATTTCACCGAAACCCTTTTCAGCAAGGATTTTCTTTCTTGTCTCAAATTTGCGCATCTCCTCAATAGTTTTGCTGATTCCCTCAGCACCGCCATGCGATTCTTTTAACGCATCAATCGCCTTTTTATCACTGTCTGGCAATAACTTGAATTCCATCATTCCTCCCAAGTTTTAGTATACTCTAATACAATAAAAAAATGGTATCTTGTCAAGAAAAAAGCCAGTCATATCAAGTATAAATTTTCCACAGGTCGCAGACCCGTATGGAAAGGAGAAATGGAGAAAGATTTTCTGTGCTTTACTCTGTGTTAATCTATGGTGTCTTTTTTCTTGACAGATTGTAGTAAATATTATAAATAGATTGAAAGCTCGCCTATGAAAAACAACAGGATTCTTCTTTCACACGGCAGTGGAGGCGAGAAAATGCATCTCCTCATCCAGGATGTATTCATTAAATATTTCTCCAATCCACTTCTGAATAAACTCGATGACTCTGCAATATTTTTACACAAAAATTTTAATTTTGCCTTCACTACGGATTCTTATGTTGTGCACCCACTCTTTTTCCCCGGAGGAGACATTGGTAAACTCTCTGTCTGTGGTACTATCAACGACCTCTGTATGTGTGGCGCTAAACCCCTTTACCTCTCTGCTTCCTTCATTATTGAAGAGGGCATTGAGATTTCAATCCTGGAAAAGGTCGTTCGTTCTATGAGTAAGACTGCACAAGAGGCTGGCATAAAAATTATCACAGGAGATACTAAAGTCATTGAATATCAAGGCAGAAATAATCTTTTTATTACCACTACAGGGGTAGGAATTGTCGATAGTAAACTCAATATTTCAGGGAGTAATGCTCAAATCAGCGATAGAGTTATTCTATCAGGCTCGGTGGGCGACCACGAGGTGGCTGTGTTAACTGTTAGAGAAGATTTTGGCCTGAATACCAAAATTTCATCTGATACAGCACCTTTAAATTCGCTAGTCGAAGATATATTGTCCGCAACTTCTTTTGGAGAATCCGGCAATGAGATACATACCCTACGGGATCCTACAAGGGGCGGCATAGCAACAGCCTTGAATGAAATCACATCAAAGTCTGAGGTTGGTATACTCATTTATGAGGATCGTATACCGATTAAAGAGGGTGTTAGAGCAGTCTGTGAACTTTTAGGACTAAATCCGTTATATGCTGCAAATGAAGGGAAATTGATATGCGTAGCATCCAAAGATGCATCAGAGTCGATCGTTGCGAAGATGAAGAAAAATAGATACGGTAGGGATGCAGCGATTATAGGAGAGGTCATCGCCAGTCCCAACGGTGTATGGATTTCAACTCTAACAGGTGGAAAGAGACCGCTTTTGATGCTGGAGGGGGAACAACTACCGAGAATATGCTAATAGAACTGTTAAACGAACAGGTAATCGAAATCAATCTCGATGTCAAAACCAAGTCAGAGACAGTTAGAAGACTTGTTGAACTCGCCTATAACTCAGGGAAGATAAAAAACATTGAAGAAGTGATAAAAAAAATTATGACTCGCGAGAGACTTCTTTCGACTGGCGTCGGAAAGGGAGTGGCAATTCCCAGGGCGTGTTCAGAGTTCATTGAGGATTTCTGTTTTTCTTTTATCATCACAAAAGAGCCAATAGATTATGAGTCTCTCGATAATGCAAAAGTTAGAATCCTCATGTTTTGTGGGATACCTCATAACAGGATTGATGAATCCGTAGAATATATGGTAAGGATATTTAGGCTATTCAATCAGGATTCGTTTAGAGCATCTTTATTAAAAGCGAGGAATGTAAAAGAAGTAATAAAAATCTTTAAAAAAGAAGAGAAGGACTTGGATATTACATCTTAAAAGCTCTACAATCAAGTATAAATTTTCCACAGGTCGTAGACCTGTCCATACGGATTCGTAGGGATATGGGATCCGTATGGAAAGTAGAAATTTGAATATTTTTTTCTTCTCCTATTCCTTCCATACGGATCCATAGGGACTCCTGTGCCTTAGTCTGTGGAAACTGTGGTTTTTTTTTCCTTGACACTGTTAGTGTTTTAAATATATAATAATATTAAGACTGAAGGAGGATCTGTGAGATTTAAATTTCTTAAAAATAGTTTTTCTAAAATGATAACAACCGATATAGCAATAGACCTTGGAACATCCACGACATTGATATATGTAAAAGGTCAGGGAATAGTTTTGAACGAACCGTCTGTGGTCGCACTGGATAATAAAACGAATAGACCCATCGTCTTTGGCAAAAAGGCTAAGAATATGCTTGGGAAGACACCCGATAAAATCAGAGCCGTCAGACCGATGAAAGATGGGGTCATTGCCGATTTTGAGGTTGTTGAGCACATGCTCCGTGGGTTTATCTCAAAATCGATTAAACGGAGATCTCTGCTCAAACCCAAGATTATCGTCTGTGTCCCATCTGGTATTACAGCCGTCGAGATGAGGGCAGTAAGAGACTCTGTAGAACATGCAGGTGCACGAGACGTTTATTTAGTCTCCGAACCTATATCCGCATCGATTGGTGTGGGTCTGCCTGTAGAGGAAGCTTCGGGTAATATGATCATAGACATTGGTGGAGGCACAACAGAGATTGCTGTCATATCCCTCTCGGGAATAGTTTCCAACTCTTCTATCAGAGTGGCAGGAGATGAGATGGATAATGCTATCGTTCTATATATAAAGAAGAAATATAACCTCCTGATTGGAGACCAGACCGCCGAGATGGTAAAGATAAATATCGGCTCTGCCTACTCCCTTGAAGATGAAACATCGATGAGTGTAAAAGGGGTAGACCTGGTCAAGGGCATACCTAAAACGATAGATACCAATTCAAAAGAGATGAGGGAAGCGTTGAAAGAACCCGTGAGTATGATAGTCGAAGCACTTAAACTGACTTTGGAAAAGACGCCCCCGGAACTTGCTTCCGACATAGTTGATAGGGGTATCTATATGGCAGGTGGAGGTTCTCTACTGCACGGGCTCGGCGATTTAATAAAGGCGGAGACCGATTTGGTAATCAAATCTGTGAACGATCCAATTGAATGCGTAGTACTTGGCGCTGGTAAGATACTGGATAATCTTTCTAAATATGAAAAACTTCTTATGAAGTCAAAGAGAGAATGAAAAAATCGAACACTCTCCTTTTTTTTATACTATTTTTTTTATCACTGTGTTTTATTCTACTTGACCAGAACTGTAAATTGAAAACCGCTAGGGTTGTGAGCTTTTCACTCGCTTTTCCAATCAATAAAAGCATCACTTTTTTAGAAAATATCTTTTCTGTTTATAAAGAAAATCAGAGACTTACAAGTATTGCTACTAAACTCGCTTTAGAAAATGCCCAACTGTATGAATACAAATTCGAGAACGAACAGTTGAGACCCCTTTTAGAATTTAAACGAGAAGGGATTTTTAATCTGCTCCCATGTGAAATTATAGGCAGAGATGTAGGAGGTCCCATAAGAGCCCTCACTATTGACAAAGGATTTAAAGATGGAATAGAAACTGGTATGTCAGTAGTCTCCTATCAGGGCTTGATTGGAAAGGTCATTGAGGTCTTCCCGAATGCTGCTTCGGTTCAGACCATTCTGGATAGGGGGTGTAAGGTGGGCTCGATAGTTAAACGGACAGGAGTTTGTGGAATTCTTGAATCGAAGGGTGCATACGATCTCTTTTTAAATTTCGTCCCCAAAGAGAGTAATATTTCACTCAACGATGAAATCGTTGCATCCGATATTGGAGGGATTTTTCCTGGAGGACTGAAAATAGGGGTTGTCAAAGAGATAGGGGAAGAATACATGGGACTTTTCAAAAAGATACGGGTCAAACCTTATGTAAATTTTCCCAAGATAAATTTTGTATTCGTGGTTCTGGGCAGGAGTGAAGAGAAACTTTTTACAAAGGAAGAAAAGAAACTGATCCGCACTATTGAAGCTGAATCTCTTGAAATTCCACCCTTTGTTGAAGAAATAACTGAATGAATATCTTCATCTCTATCTTGCTCATATTTATAGGATTGTCACTCGATACAACTGTAAGCAGGTTAATTTCGATCGGGTATGTGCGCCCATATTTTTTGTTCATTTTTCTCATCTATATTTCAATGGACTCGAGAATTAAAAGGGGGACACTATTTGGTTTTATCGGTGGATTTCTCTTAGATTGTTTCTCTCCACGCTATTTAGGTGCTCAGGCTCTAATCTTTTCCATAGTTGGATTCTTTCTCAGCAATATAGCGAATAAAATTGATAAAACTAAGGTATATGCCCAGTTTCTGGTCCTTTTTCTATCGAGTCTATTTTATCTGACTCTTTATTCGTTGATAATGTCCGTCAAAAGTTTTCCTGAAATTCTTGTTCTATCCATCATTCCGTCTACTTTCTATACTGGAGCCGCTGGAGTGTTGGTTTTTCAGATACTTAATAGATTATGTCAAAAGCAAGGGTAAAGATATTTATATTCATCTGCGTATGCGGATTTTTGTCCCTACTTTTCAAATCTGCACACCTTCAGTTATTTCAATTCGAAAGATATGCAACACTTTCGGAAAAAAACAGAGTTAAGATTTCGATAATACGAGCACCGAGAGGAAAGATATTTGATCGAAATCAAGTCCTTTTAGTAGATAACGAAGCCAAATTTTCCATCTATGTAACCCCTGAGATAGATGGAAAGAAAGACGAGATTGAGCACCTATCGAGGACATTAGGTATAGAGGCAAAAACGATTGAGAAACGGCTTGTGCCACATCGTGGATTTTTTTCACCTGTGAGATTAAAAAGGGGTGTAGATTTGAACATAGTAACCTATCTAAAGGAAAGGAACGAAGAGTTTCCCGAGGTTTCTGTTGAGGTGGAGCCCAGAAGAAAATATATCTATGGAAGATTTGCCTCACATATCCTTGGGTATGTGGGCGAAATTTCCGATGTATATCAGTATGGGGTTCAGGTCGGATTGATGGGGGTTGAAAGTAAATACGAGGGCTTTTTGAGAGGTGAAGATGGGGCAGAATACATAGAGATGGATGCGAGAGGCAGAGAATTGGAAATTTTTTCTGAGAAGAAAGGGAGAGATCCTGTGCCTGGAAATGATATCTATCTCACAATAGACTTCAAACTGCAGAAAATAGTTGAAGAGACTTTGGAAGAATTCGGTGCTGGTGCCTGCGTGGCGATGGATCCGCAGTCAGGCGAAATATTAGCAATGCTTTCTAAACCCAATTTTGACCCGAATGAAATTTGTGAAATGTGGGAATCTCTCTCAAGCGACCCTAACTCTCCATTGTACAATCGTGCAATTTCGAGTGGCTACCCTCCAGGGTCTGTATTCAAACTCGCCGTAGCTGGATGTGGTTTAGATTGTGATGTAATAAAAGGGGAGAAAAAATTCAAAAAATGCACTGGAGAATATCGATTTGGAAGACGGGTATTCAAGTGCTGGAAATCTCACGGTAAAGTTCCTCTTAAAGATGCAATAATTCAATCATGCGATATCTATTTCTACCAGTTGGGACAAGAGATTGGACTGAATCGGTTATGTGAAAATGTACGAAAATACGGTTTTGGAGACCTTGTCGGGGTGGATCTTTTAAATGAAAATAGAGGACTTGTACCAAATTCAAAATGGTATGATAAGAAATTTGGAAAGGGGAAATGGTCTAAGGGTGTGGTATTGAATCTATCAATTGGACAGGGAGAGATATTAGTTACACCCTTACAGTTAGTGCAGTTCGCTTCGGCAATAGGGGCAAGTGGTAAATCTTTTACACCTCACATAGTTAAGAAAATAGTTGATACTGATGGAAAGATATTATACGAGTTTAAACCTACTTTTAAGCAACTACCAATGTCAAAAGAGACTATAGAGTTTCTAAAAACTGCTATGGATGGTGTGGTTAATGTACCACATGGAACTGGGGGCTTAGCCCGGAGTTCCAAAATTAGAATCGCTGGTAAAACCGGGACTGCTGAAAACCCTTGGGGGGAAGACCACGCCATCTTCTGCTGTTATGCTCCAGTAGAGAACCCCAGGATTGCCCTCTGTTTATTTATTGAGAATATAGGTACGGGTGGAGGCGTTGCTGCTCCACTCGCAAAAAAAATACTTGAAAGATACCTGTATGCGAGAAATTGATATACCTTTACTATTGACAACTGCGGGATTGGTCCTTTTAGGACTTTTAATGGTAAACAGTTCGACACAGGTGGAATATTTACAACCGAATACCTTTCTTCAACGCCACTTCTTTGCACTAACAGTCGGTGTAATACTCCTCGTCCTCAGTTATATTATACACTTTAAGACTTTCTGGGCATTCGGATATATCATATATTTTCTAACAGTTGTTCTTCTTGCAATGCCTCTATTATTCTCATCTGGGTCTATTAAAAGATGGGTATCATTCGGAGGAATAAGCTTCCAACCTTCAGAATTTGCAAAACTTGGGCTCATCATTGCCCTCGCAAATCTATTATCCAATATAAAATTCAACCCCCAGAAGTTATCTGCGATATGTTTTGCTTTTTTAGTTTTTCTTATTCCTTTTGCCCTAACCATTGTGGAACCAGATCTGACCACCGCTTTTATCCTTTACTGCATTTTAATGGGGATGTTGTTGTGGAGGAATGTGCGCACATTGTATATACTTCTGCTCGTAACCCCACTTTTAAGTATAGCAACTGCTTTTCACCCTGTCAGTTGGATAGTTTTCATAATTCTGCTTTTAACATGTCTGGTTCTTTTTCGAATGAAATTTCCCGAAATCCTGTGTCTCTTTTCAGTAAATTCTGTTATCGGTATACTCACCCCGGTCTTCTGGGGTTCTTTGAAAGGATACCAGCAGAAGAGGTTACTCTCTTTTATAAATCCAGGTTCAGACCCGAAGGGATTTGGGTGGAGCATCATCCAGTCGAAGATAGCCATCGGTTCAGGAGGTCTATTTGGTAAAGGGTTATTTCAAGGCACACAGAAAAAACTCTCATTCTTACCGGGTGTTCATACAGATTTTATCTATTCTGTAATCTGTGAGGAGATGGGCTTTATTGGGAGTACAGTAGTTATCGGACTTTTCTTTATTTTGATATACAGGGCAATAGTTATAACAAAGAACACCAAAAATAATTTTGCAAGTCTTTTGGGCAGTGGAATTGTGAGTCTGTTTTTGTCACAGACTCTAATAAACCTTGGTATGGCACTCGGTATACTACCTGTTGCAGGGGTGCCACTTCCATTCATAAGTTATGGGGGTTCTTCTTTGGTAGTATCCCTCATATCCGTAGGGCTTTTATTAAATATCAAAAGAAGGAGGCTTTTCTACTGATGTATCCTACGTTGTTTAAAATTGGACCCTTCGCCATTCACTCCTATGGCGTGGCACTTGCCATTGCTGTATTTTTGGGTATATACATAGTCGAATTCAAAGCAAAGAAAAATGGAATTGACTCACAGAAGATATATGACTTCGCATTCTGGGTCCTCATTACAGCGATAGCAGGTGCAAGGGTTCTTTTCGTAGTCACCCATCTCGGTGATTATAGGGACGAACTGTGGAGGGTAGTAGCGATATGGGAGGGAGGGCTCACCTTCTATGGAGGATTGATTCCTGCGGTGGTGGTGGGTATCCTCTATCTGAAAAAGCAGAAACTCAATGTGTGGAAGGTCACAGATTTCACCGCACCCGCCATCGCTCTTGGTATAGGAATAGTGAGAATCGGATGCTTTTTGAACGGGTGCTGTTTCGGTAAACCGACACAGTTAGGATGTGGTGTGAGATTTCCTCCTGGCTCCTACCCTTACCATCAGTTTCCAACCGAAACAATACATCCTACACAACTCTACTCATCACTCACTGGATTTCTAATTTTCTTTGTATTGATAGTGCTTGGTAGAAAGAGGAGATACGATGGATTTCTTTTCTCCTTCTATTTAATCTCCTATTCGATATTTAGATTTTTTATAGACTTCATAAGGTATTACGAAGAAAGTAACATAATTTTAAAACGATGGGGAATTGAATTTACCATAAATCAGTTTGCATCTTTATCTCTGCTCGTATTTTCAGTTTTTCTAATGATAAGATTAAAAAAGGTGTAGAGAAATTTTTGATTAAGATGAAATGTCAAGAAGAAAGAACCCACGAATCACACAAATTACACGAATAATATCAGCGTCCATTTATTTGTATTAAGAAGTCTATTTCTATCGTATGAAAGCGAGTCAGTCCGTATTTGTAATTTGTTGGACTGACCCCAATCTGTGTGGTTTCTTTTTCCTTGACAGATTTTGTTGTATAACCTATAATATTCGAGATGAGTATAGGGAGTTTTTATAGAAGAGAACTCACACCAACCAGATTCATCATTTTTGGATACCTCTTTTTCGTCATTGTTGGTTCACTGCTTTTGACTCTGCCATTCTCATCTACACAAAAGAGGTGTTCACTCATAGATTCAGTCTTTACCGCTACCTCTGCAGTCTGCGTCACAGGTCTCATCGTTAAAGATACCGAATACGATTTTTCTCTATTCGGAAAAGTTATTATTCTCCTTCTGATACAAACCGGTGGGATCGGATATATGACCCTTGCAACAACATTTTCGGTAATTTTGAAAAGGAAAATATCTTTAAGAGAAAGATTGATCATAAAAGAATCCTTCAATCAACTCACATTTAAAGACCTGGCTAAATTTTCTATAAGGGTATTGCAGATTTCACTCATTTTAGAATTCATAGGGGCTTTTATTCTGTTTTTTAGATTCACCAATTTTTTTCCATATCTGAAATCAGCAGGGGTATCCATTTTCCATTCTATTTCTGCATTTTGTAACGCCGGTTTTTCTTGTTTTTCAACAAATCTCGTTAATTATCAAAATGACTTCTTTATCGCCATAACAGTACCAGTCCTTTTTATCATTGGCGGAGTCGGATTTATATGCATAAGTGATTTGTACAAAACCTATCTAAAGAGAGAAACCAAGGCTGTTTCTGTACATACGAAGTTTACAATTCTCATCACTCTGACACTCATTGTTTGCGGAACTATTTTGATTCTTTTCAATGAATGGGGGAATGCATTCAACGAGATGGCGCTAAAAGATAAACTGATGGTCTCCTTTTTTCATGCAACCACACCAAGAACAGCCGGATTTTCTATATTCAATATACGCAATTTTACATTGCCAACTATGGCATGCATAATTTTTTTCATGTTTGTGGGGGCATCACCAGGGGGGACTGGAGGCGGGGTAAAAACGACCACTTTCGGGATAGTTTTACATTCTATAAAAAATATGAGCAGGTCTTCACCTGTCAATCTTTTCAAAAGGCAAATAGCAGACGATACAATTAGAAGGGCATTTCTAATAACGGTCATCGCTGGATCAATAATTTCACTTGGTACCTTTATTCTGCTCTTTACTGAAGGAGAAGTCTGCAAAAATAAGGGGTTTTTAGGAGTTTTGTTTGAACAGACCTCTGCACTTGGAACCGTTGGTCTCTCATTAGGTTCTTTCAGTAATCCAAACTTGAGTCTATCCCATAACTTCACTCCCTTTGGTAAGTTAATAATAGTTTTAACCATGCTCTCAGGCAGGATAGGACCACTCACTATTGGATCAGCAGTGCTACTGCCAAAAGAAGAGAAGATAAAATTCCCTGAAACAAGGTTGGTTATAGGATGAGACAATTTTTGGTAGTCGGTATAGGAAGATTTGGTTCATCGATAGCAGAAGCTTTATCTAAGAAAGGTCTTGAAGTGCTCGCAATAGATAAAGACAGCAAGAAGGTTCAAAACTTCGAAAGTATCGCTACCCAGGTTGCAACACTGGATGCTACGGATGAGAAGGCATTAAAAGAGATTGGTGCGCAGGATTTTGATTGTGCAATAGTAAGCGTGGGGGAAAATATAGAAGCGAGCATACTGATCACCGTCATATTGAAAGAATTGGGCGTGAAAGAAGTCGTTACTGAGGCGATTGATGAACTGCATGCAAAAATTCTTGTAAAAATAGGTTGCGATAGAGTCGTTTTCCCTGAAAGGGATATGGGAATAAGAGTAGCAGAAAGTTTGATAACACCAAAGATTTTCGATTTCATAGAACTGTCGTCAACTCACTCTATGATGGAGATAGTCGCACCAAAGTCCTTTGAAGGTAAGACCCTCAAAGAAATTAAACTCAGGTCAAAATATGGAGTCAGTTGTATTGCTATAAAGCGAAAGATTCCTATAGTAAAAGAGGATGGCGACACAGAGTTTTCCGAAGAGACAAAGATCGCACCCGTTGCTGGAGACGATATACAGAGTGGAGATAGACTCTATCTCCTTGGTGAATATGCATCATTGGAGAAGATTAAAAAATTATGAGTCAAAAAGAGAAACCGGAAGAACTTGCTGAGCTGGCAAAATTCTATTTTTTGAACAAAAAATTTGAGGAATCTGTGAAGAAATATAAAGAGGCGATAAAACTCAACCCCAATGACCCACATCTTCACTATAATTTAGGAATTGTTTACGAAAGTATGAATATACTGGATCTTGCCAAAGAATCTTTTAGAAAAGCACTGAGTTTAGATGAAAATTTCACCTCTGCAAAAGAACACCTTGAGAAACTGGTAGGCAAATGAGAAACAAGATAGATATAATCCATCAAATCTCTAAGTCTCTAAGGTGATTTCATCGAATTTGAGTGAAGATGAAATCTAAATTAAAAAATTCCCTCTCAGAAATGAAATCATTGGAAGAGTTCAGTATATCCATCTTCGAAAGTATAACGAGTGGGATCATTATAGTTGACCGTGAGGGTAAAATAATCAGGGTGAACGAATCATTCTCAGAACTTCTCAACTGTCCTCGAGAGGAATTACTAAACGAAGATGTGGATATCTTCTTCCCCACCCCCTATGGTGAAGAGTCAATATTTAAAAAGACGATCAAAAATAAAAAAGAGTATGATAGATTGGAAATGAATATCGAGAAAAAAGATGGAAAAACGATGATCCTTGGAATGTCTACTTCATTACTTAAAGATGAAAAGGGTAATGTGATAGGTGCAATTGGGATAGTAAGAGACTTGACAGATTTTAAGGAACTTGAGGAGCGAATGAAGAGGTCAGAGAGGTTGGCATTGCTCGGTGAAATGGCGGCTTCTTTAGCACACGAAATCAGAAATCCTCTTAGTGGAATGAAATTGGGTATAGATTCCCTTAAAAATAGTACAAGAGGAAACAAGGATGCCAGTGAGGTCCTGGATTTGGTAGAAGGGGAACTCAAAAGGCTGAACAGGTTCGTGATGGATATAACTTCCTACTCAAAAAGACCAAAATTTGTGTTATCGCCCTGTGATATTAGAGAAATTATAGAGCGTAATATCACTTTATTAAAAAAAGATTTTGAATCCTTAAAGATTAAGGTCAAAAAAAACTATCCCGAAAAACTCGGTAAAATCTCCCTCGATGATGATCAGATTGGAGAAGTCTTTTTGAATCTGTTTTTAAACGCAAAAGATGCGATGCCAGATGGAGGAATCCTATCGATAAATCTTCAATCACTTTCTAAAAATCTGGTTGCTGAGGTTGAAGATACAGGCACTGGTATTCCACCCGGAAAACTGAAAAAGGTATTCGACCCTTTCTTCAGCACCAAGAAAGGAGGCACGGGGTTAGGTCTATCAATAATATATCGTATAATCTGTGACCATAAAGGAACGATCGGTGTAGAGAGTAAAGAAGGAAAAGGAACAAAATTCACAATAGTTTTACCAAAATAACTATGGCAGATAAACCAAGACTGTTAATTGTGGATGACGAAGATACTGTTCTGAAATTGCTTACAAAGTTGTTTGCAGAAGATTACGAAGTAATAACAGCATCGACCGCTTCAGATGGATTGAAGTCTATTGAGGAATCTCCCCTAGATGTAGTCCTTTTAGACATAATGCTTCCTGATCCGACAGGACTGGAACTTTTGAAGGCAGTAAAGACAGTAGATCCAGACACTCAGGTGATAATGATGACAGGATATGCGTCCATAGAGACTTCAACAGAGGCCTTGAGGGAGGGGGCATACGACTACATTTTAAAACCATTCGAGGAGTCACAGATAAAATCGTTGCTGCGAAATGCATTGGACAAAAAAAAGGCGCTAAAAGAAAAGAAAGATTTACTTGAAGAACTTGCAGATTTAACACAAAAATTACAGGAAGCGAATGATGAATTTGAGCGGACACAAGCCAATCTTGTAGACGCGAGGACAAGGGTAGATAAAAAATTGCAGAAGAAAATAAACGAATTGTCAAAATTGAATGATTTGATGAGGCAATTACTTTTAGAGACAGATTTTACAAAACTTCTCGAGTTATCTATAAAGATGACGGTTGAAGCTATGGAGACAACTGGGGGTGCTCTAATGTTCTCAGAAGTTAGAAGTAATCAATTGTTCGTAAAATCGAGTATAGGAATTGATAAATTGCTTCCCAGAGGTTCTAGACTCCCGCTGTCTAAAAGCGAATTTGCCCTGGTTATTTCCCAGGGAAAACCATTGCTTGTGAAATTTGGCAAGCCTGAAAAGATACTTGCCTGTTCTCCATTGGAAGGAAAGAGTGAAAAGTATGGAATAATCTGTGTAGTAGACAGAACGGATGGGGGAAATTTTGACGAGAGTGACCTTGAATTTCTATCAACCATCTCGCAGGCTACAAGTATCGCTTTACAGAACTCTCTGCTGTTCAATTCCCTGCAGAAGAGTTATTTTGAAGCATCCCTTTCTCTGATGTCGATTGAGGAAGCGCTTGACAAAGAGATGAAAGAGCATTCAGAAAGGGTAGCGAATCTTGCACGCAAACTCGCATATGCACTGAGTGTGCCCGAAGGTGAAATCTCTGCAATCAAATATGCAGCGATGTTTCACGACATAGGCAAAATTGTTATGCCACAAGGAGAGTATCTATCCATATCTGAGAAGATCATATCGCCAATAAGATTTCTTGGGACGTCGAAACCAATTATCAGGTATATAAATGAGCGATGGGACGGGAGTGACCGCAGTAAGTTGAAGGGGGAAAAGATACCCATCGGTTCGAGAATCATTGCAGTTGCCAATGCATACGATGAGTATATCTACAAGTATAAATTCTCCCCTGAGGAAGCAGAAAAAAAATTGGAACCCGAAAGTGGTAAAACATACGACCCGAAGGTACTTGAAGCGTTAAGAACGATCCATTCTAAATAGGGATTTATGTAATATGTAAGTCATTTTAAAAATAGGGACCCAGATGAACCCCGTTAGAAAGTTCATTTATAAGATAAATGGAAATAATTCATTAGAAGAAACTTCTCTCCCCGTTCTTTCTAACGGGGTGAACGCAGATTCATAGGATCTTAAATATACAAATCTAACTGAAAAGATCATTAAAACCCTCTACAATGTTTATAATACCTTTGGATATGGATTTTTAGAAGAAGTCGGTTTGCTACTGAACTTCTATCCTAAAGCAGAAGCATAAGACATTTGATAATTTGAGAAAGTAATAAAAAAATCCGCGATTATCAGCGGAAATCTGCGTCCTATTAAAATGTTTTTTGAACGGAGGGCGAGGGATTCGAACCCCCATGGGTATAAAACCCGGCGGATTTCAAATCCGCTGCCTTACCGGTTAGGACTAGCCCTCCCTATTGTAGAGATTATATTATTTTTTCATTCCATTGTCAAGATAAAAGCAACCACGAAACACACAAATAATATAAAAAATTCTCAGAAGGTAGAACAGGGTCTTTAGCCCCTGCTTTTTAAATCTTGTCCATACGGATACCCAAGGAAGTTTTTTCTCTGTCATCCGCAAATATATTCTTTCCTTCTATTCCCCTGTTCATCACACGGTGATATGCACCCTTATAAGTTACCCTTGCTATCCTCATATCTTTATCTTACACCCAAGTATCATAGAGTCACAGAGTCAAGCAGCGTCCCCAAATTCTTCACCCTAAAGGCTCGGTGTAAAGAAAAAACCTTGACAAGTTTTAAAAATAGATTATATTTATTCTACACGATGGTAAAATGATATTTTTTGAAAATCTACTCGCTATCAAAAGAGAGCCTGTCCATACGAATCCTATGGACAAGTTTTCCACAGGATTACGATGCAGGCTTTTTGCTGTAGTCAAGATTTGACACCATGTATTCAATTTTTGTAAAAAGCAATGAAATATTTTGAGTATGTTGTCAATGGTATGAGAAAAAGAGTACGGTGGAGCCGAACCCTTTGGTTAGTTGTAATTTCAGTTACTGCAATTTTGGGAGTTACACTCTGGATAACCCTATATTTTTACCCTCAGTATAATGAACTCTGGGTTCTGTTTTTATATACTTTACCAGCCGAGTTTCTCATCGCTATTGTACCCCAAGAACCTATGGTTATTTATTTTGGCAAGTTATATCATCCATTTACAGTGACATGGGTAACGTTGATAGGGACTGTTCTTACTGAGTACTTAAACTACATGTTAGTAACACTATTTTTTAAGATTCCACGATTGGATGATTTAAAGAAGCGTAAAACTTTTCAGAAAGCGATACACTACTTCTTATTGTTGCCTTTTGTTAGTTTAGTCATCGCTGCAATTACTCCTGTACCGTTTTATCCATTCAGAATAATTGCCGCTGTGAGCAGGTACTCAGTGAAAAAATATCTACTAGCTATTATCCTTGGCAGAACTCCTCGCTTTTATACGTTGGCGTACTTTGGTCATATTGTTGTACTACCAAATAAAATTATTGCTCTATTGTTCGTTTTCCTTTTTACTTTAATAGTTATTTCTTGGTTTCGCCAAGAGACTAAAAACAAAAAATTATAAAGACATGTTTATTATTAGTATTACGAAGTATTATGATATGCTATGAGAACTGACCAAGTTTATAAAATCTTAAATCTGTCAAAAGTAGATAAAGAGGAATACGAATGAAAGGTATGTCGTTGGCTCGATCTGTGCGCATTGCACAACGAGGCTTGCGTAATTATATAGCCAATAAACCATTAGTTATTTCATTTGAAGTTACATATTCCTGTACTTGTAATTGTCTGCACTGTAATAGAGGAGGGAAAATTGAAGAAAATGATCTCCTCGAACCAGCAGGCTATACAGCTCTGGTGTTATCATTACGCCCTTCTGTGGTGCAAGTGTCAGGTGGTGAGCCACTTCTCAGAACAGACTTGGTAGATATAGTTAAAGCGACTAAAAAGTATCCTAACAGGCTTCCATATGTGATCCTGGTTACCAATGGTTCCCTTTTGAATAAAGAGAATTATGCACAATTGAAGGAAGCTGGCGTTGACCGCTTTTCTGTATCGCTTGATTTCCCTAATGAGAAGCACGACGAGTTTCGCAGACATCCTGGTCTATATGCTCATTTGGAGGAAACCATCCCGCGTCTTGTAGCCGAGTTTGGTTATAACGACATTGTGTTGAATTCTGCAATAACCCGAAGAAACTTGCTATACCTGGTAGATTTGGCTAATAAAGCCGAGGAATGGGGTGTATCCGTATCCTATAGCGCCTATGGCGTTTTACGTACGGGAGATAAAAGTTTCTTTATCTACTCCAAAGAAGACCTGGAAATGTTAAAGCAAAAAATTCATGAGCTTATACAAATGAAAAAGGAAAAGAGAAGAATTCTCAATTCAACATACACTTTGATGAGGACATATGAATTCTTTAGGGATGGCTATATTCTTAATTGTAAGGCTGGAAGAAGATCTCTAGTTGTCAGACCAAACGGCTATTTAATCCCATGTTCAATGCGCTCCCATCATCGGGTATATTCAACCCAAGCGGAAATGTTGGAGGGATTCTCAAAGCGCAATAAATGCGGAGAGTGCTACGTGGCAATTAGGGCTTATAGCGATAAATCCTTTGGGAGATTGGTAAAGGATAACCTATCTTTCTTTTTCTCCAATCTACTGTAGAGCAAATGTACCTGGAATAAGATGGTTTGATGAAAATAACGCAAAAAGAAATGTTGTTACAAATTCCGGTATAAGGTCGTATGTTGGTCTTGAAACTTGATAAGTTCGGAGACGGTTCTTGACATGAGAGGAAAACTGTCTTAGAATAAATGTCAAGTCAAAACTTGACACCATGTATTCAAAAAAATATTAAATGGTTGACAAAGTTCCTATTTATATTATATTAAATGCTACGGATTTTATCTCGTTCTTTATCTTAAAAATGAATAATTATCAAGCGATAATTTTCGACTTAGGTAACGTAATATTCAAATTCTCCTTTGAAAATACTTTTAATTATTGGGCAAAAATTTTAAATCTGGAACCAAACGAGGTTAGTCAACGATTTGAGTTCAATGGGGCTTTTAAACAATTCGAAAAAAATGAAATCACTCCCAATCAATTTATGAAACATGTTTCTAATAAGTTAGGATTCGAGTTGACAGAGAAGCAGTTTGAAAAGGGATGGAATTCGATTTATGAAGAAATGGTTCCGGGCATTCTAAATACACTAAGAGCATTAAGAATCAATTATAAATTGGTTGCCTTAACGAACACAAATGTTATACATTCAAAAGTTTGGAAAATAAAATATGCAGAGGCCTTGAATTTTTTTGAAAAGATATTTTGCTCACACGAAATAAAGGTCAGGAAACCTGAACACAAGGCATATGAAATTGTGTTAAAATATTTGAATATTGGACCGAAAAGGATTGTGTATTTAGATGACAATTATGATTGTGTCAAGAGCGCATCTGAAATGGGGATAAAAAGCCTTACGGTAAGTTCGCATGATAAAATGATTCATGATTTAAAAAAAATAGGAATTAAAATTGAATGAAATTCAAACCTTCACATAAATATAAACTTCATTTTTTCTTATTAGTTTCTCTTTAAACAAGCAAATTCGAATTTACAAAAATTTATTTAATACTTGACAAAGTTCCTATTTATATTATATTAAGTGCTACGGATTTTATCTCGTTCTTTGAGGGAGAGAGGTAATCCAGTACCGTGTATTAGACTGGAACTACTGTAAAAATGATAATTGAATTCAAAGATATATCCAAAGTCTACAAAAAAGACTGGAAGGCATTGAATGATATCAACTTGGAAATTGATAAGGGTGAATTCGCCTTCCTCCTCGGTCCTACAGGAGCAGGAAAGAGTACTCTGTTGAAAATCATATATATGGATGAAAGACCGACGACAGGAGAAATTACCGTTCTGAACTATTCGTCAAAGATGATTAAGGGAAAAGATATACCTTACCTACGGAGGAAGGTTGGCGTTATCTTTCAGGATTTTAAACTGCTCTCTGATAGAAATGTCTTCGATAATATAGCCTTCTCACTTGAGGTTACAGGAGCGGCAAAAAAATATATAAAAAGAAAAGTTCTGGAAGTCTTAACTGATTTAAGACTTCAGCACAGAAGGAGTCAATACCCATACCAGATTTCAGGTGGTGAACAGCAGAAGGTCTCAATTGGAAGGGCGTTGGTGAAGGAACCTTTTATCCTGCTTGCCGATGAACCAACAGGGAATGTTGACCCTGAGGGATCGAAAGAGATAATCGATTTACTCAAAGATATAAATGCGAAAGGAACTACCATTTTGATGGCAACACATAATCTTGACATTGTTAAAAGTTTACCCTTTAGAGTGATAAGTATGGAACATGGAAAGATAATAGGAGATGAAGGTGGGCTACGCCGTAAACGAAGCCTTTAGGTCATTTAAAGAAAGAAAGACCACTACTTTTCTTACAATCGGAGTAACAACCGCTTCATTATTCATAATCGGACTTTTCCTCCTTGTAACGGTCAACCTGTTTGAGATTATAGATATTTTTAAAACAAGGGTTGAAATAACTGCTTTCCTAGAAGATGAAGTGAACAAAGAAAATATAGAAAAGTTACAGAAAGAGATTTTAACTATAGGTGGCGTTGAGGAAATTGTTTTCATCTCGAAAGAGAAAGCGATGGAAGAATTCAGCAAAGAGTTACAGGACACACCAGAACTACTCTCTGCTATAAAGACGAACCCTCTCCCTGCATCCTTCAGGATAAAACTCGAAGACAGATTTAAAACAAAAGAGGCAGTGGCAAAAATTTCATCCATGATTGAAAACATGCTTGGCGTAGAAGAAGTCAGATATGGGGAAAAAACCGTAGAGCGTCTCCAGAAGATAATTACAGGAGGGGTTATATTGGATTTGATATTGGGTATTGCATTAGGGCTCGCATCGATTTTTGTTGTGTCAAATACCATAAAACTCACTTTAATTACAAGAGGAGATGCCATCGAAATTATGAAACTCGTTGGAGCAAAAAGCGGATTTATAAGAAGGCCCTTCCTCCTCGAAGGATTCTTCTATGGACTCTTCGGAGGCTTTTTTGCATCCTGCGTCCTTTTCGGACTCTATAAACTAGTGACGATAAAATTCCATGGGATAATATTCCCTGTAAAGGAACTTGTAGGAGGAATAGTAATCTTTGGATGCGTTCTCGGATATATCGGGAGTGCAATCTCCATAAGGAAGTTCTTGAAGATGTAAGCGTATGATTACAATACTCGTTCACTTAATTACAGAAAAGTGATACCAATTTTGGTCAGACCGTTTGCCAGCTTTGCGAATTCTTCCACACTTAAAGTTTCTCCTCTCCGACGCAAGTCAATAGGTAGTTGGGATGCATCTTTTTTCGATATAAAGATGCAGTTTTTTAACATCTTCCTCCTCTGCTGAAAACTCAAATCTATAACTTTAAAGAAAAGATCTTCACAGATCACGCTGACCCTCGGTTTGTCTAAAAATTCCAAATTCACCGTAGCTGAATCTACCTCTGGAGAGGGTAGGAATCTGTCCTTCGGTATATAGAATAGAGGATGCGTTTCTATGAAATATTTCACTTTAACCGTGAGTGCACCGTATGCCTTCGTGCCAGGTCGAGCCACCAATCTTTCTGCAACTTCTTTTTGCATTGTAAGGATACAGCCATCTATAAATTCTCTATTCCTTATCAAGTATGCAATTACAGGCGTGGTAATACTGTAAGGCAGATTGGATACTATTTTTACTTTACCATATTTTTGGAATATCTCTTCCAAGCCCAATTTTAAAATGTCATCGTTGAGCAAGGTTAAATTTTGACTACATTTCAATCTCTTTTTTAAAATTTCAAATATCCGCCTGTCTATTTCAACCGCTATAACCTTTTTGGCTCTTCGTGCTATCTTTTGAGTCAACACACCAAATCCAGCGCCTATTTCCAGGCAGACATCGTCTTTTTTTATATGTGCTGATTCTACTATCTCTTCTGCTATTCCATCATCTATGAGAAAAGTCTGACCCAGTTTTTTGTTCAAACGAATAGAGGTCTGTTTTAAGACTTTCCTTATATATGTTCTCTCATTCACAAGATTTCTTTTGTTTTAAGCAGTTTCACAATAAATATACCTCCAATCGCTGCTCCCAGATAAAAGGTGAAAAATCGCCATATCAAGGTGTAGATTCCCAAGAGTTCTAAAGGACAGATACCTTTATAAAGGAAAGTGAACCCCCCTTCTGCAACACCCGATGCCCCTGGGGTTGGAATGAACATAAGTAGACAGTGTATTATTATCTGTAAAACAGTAACATTTATAAATGGAGCATCAACTCCGAGCCCTGTGATTATAAAGAACGGCATCAGATAGTATGCTCCCATCGAAACAATAGTATACAGAAATGCCACAAGTAGCATAGCCTTTTGGGTGGTAAAAAAATTTCCAAATCCGCTTCTCATTTCATAAACTTCATAGAAGAATTTATCATAAAATCTTCCCAGCCATCTATATTTTTTTAGAAAAGAAAAAAATCTTTTTAAACGTGCAGGAAAAACAAGAAAGAGAACGAAGGAAGTGATGAAAATAATGTATACTACTGAGAGGTAGCCAAAAAGCACCCTAATCGGTCCCCTTGTGAAATAATTTCTATAATAGACAATTATGAAAGGGAAAATAGTTGAAAGTAGCACACCCGTCAAGATACCTCTAGATATGAGAGCAAGGCTTCCTTTACCAAGTGATAGAGATTTTTTGTTAAGTATATAAAGTTGGAGTGGAAATCCACCTATCTGGAACGGGGTCACTGCTGCAAGAAATATACCTGCTAATATGACATCAATCGATGTCTTTAAATTTATTCTACCTCCAAGAGAATTTACCAGTGTCATTAACCTCAAACCATCGAAAAGAATATAGATCATCCACAAAGTTCCTATTATTAAGAAATATTGTGCTTTCAACTTTTTGAAAGAACCCCATGTCTCTTTTTTAATGGTTAAAAGAAGGATTATGATGAGAGTTATTATAGTGATGATCAAAAAAAGTCTTAATCCTCTTTTAATCTTCTCTTTAAGAAATATCTTTTGAGGTGGCAATGCTCTCCTTATCTATCTCACCAAGACTAACTGGATGTCCATAACATTGGTGTCGGTGTTGCCTGTTTTGAGCAAGTCTTTGATGTGGGCAAAGAAATTGTAAGAATCGTTGTTTTTTAAATACGCTTTTGCATCAATATCTTTTTTTGCCGCTCTCTTTACAGTTTTCCCATTAACAACTGCCCCTGCAGAATCGGTAGGACCATCCGTACCATCGGTGGCACCGCTCAGTATGGCTACTCTGTCCAGTCCATCTATACACAACGCTGATGCAAGTGCAAATTCGGTGTTCCTCCCTCCTTTGCCCTTCCCTGATAGAGTAACTGTAGTCTCCCCACCAGAGATAATGCAGGCGGGTGGTTTCACAGGATTGCCCGAGTTCAAAACCTCTTTTGCAATAGAACAATGAATCTTTGCAATCTCCCTTGCCTCACCTTCAATCGAAGACGATAGAATCAGGGTGTTGTACCCGAGTTCTGATGCGCATCTTTCTGCCGCATCGATAGCAAGTCTATTATTTCCCACTATTATATTCTTCACCTTTTTAAATACCGGGTCAGAATCTTTGGGTGTCTCTTCAGGTGCAGTTTTGATATACCTCAAAATCGGTTCTGGTATTTTTCCTTCAATCTCGTATTTTTTAAACATAGTTATACAGTCTTGAAATGTGGAAGGGTCGGCAGCGGTTGGGCCTGAAGCAATCACATCCAGAGGGTCACCGATTACATCCGAAAGGATGAGGGTTATCATCTGTGAAGGAAAGGCAATTCTGGCGAGTCTCCCACCTTTGACCCTTGATAGATGTTTTCTTACGGTGTTGATTTCTGATATGGT
>Ga0114921_10000109_pt1 | contig 32988 bp, 28 predicted proteins | sample BentaG_FD_87016 | JGI IMG/M metagenome (GOLD analysis project Ga0114921, IMG submission 87016) | Deep subsurface microbial communities from South Atlantic Ocean to uncover new lineages of life (NeLLi) - Benguela_00093 metaG | ecosystem: Environmental > Aquatic > Marine > Oceanic > Sediment ... | reverse complement strand
GGTCGGCTGCGGATTCCGAAATCCGGACAACTCAGCCCGCCGGATACGATTCCACTGCACTCGCAAACAGCGAGCCGCAACCCAGACTTCATGCTGATTGCCCGGCTAAAGTCGAAGAGCCGCCATGTCGAGGCGGGCACCCAGTTTCCTAATGTGATGTTGTGCGTTTTGAGTAGGCCAGCGATCCGCTGCCGAGCCTGCGAATATTGGTCAGGGCCTCCCTCAAGCTCATGGATAAGCGCTGGACTCGCTCCGGCGCGACATAGGCGACTGTCCCAGACCAAGGACTGGGAGCCCCCGGAAGGTAAAGGGCCACTTTGCCGCCGTCGGGGTCGCGCTCGATTTCAAAAGCGATTTGAGAATAGTCATCGAAATCTACCCGCACTGGAATAAAACCCTCGGCATACTGCTCACTGGCCTGGATATTATCGCCGAATGCTTTGATAAAAGAGAAGCTGGGAATAAGCGCCGACAGTGTGGCATCCATACTGTCGCGAAACTTCTTGAAGTAAGGACCTTGCGCGATCACCCCCGCCAGGAAACAGACGCCGAGTATCACCAACAAAGCTATCAGGATCAGGAGTACCGTTCCGATAGGGGTTTTCAGGGATATTAGATGTGGCAACCGGTCGGCAACGCCCCGCATTAGTTCGACCAACTTATCGGCGATCAAGACAACCGCGGTCAGCGGAATAAGGAAGAAAATCCCGCCAATAATAGTGCTCTTGATGAAATTTCGTTTACTATTCGTCATCGGATTATAGACTCCATAAGCGATTCACTCAGCTGTTTCTTTCTTTGATTGTCGAAGTTGATGGGCGAGCCAGTAAATGGCCATCGGATCGCTGCACAAGACATCCAGAACGGGTTGGCCCAGAGCGGTGACGAGAACGGCGCCGGGGACAGGCAATCGTATTCAGAGTCGATGGGCGGGAGCCTATGCTCTGCCACCGACAGCCTTGAGCAACGACACGAATACCTGGCCAGAAGGGCTCGGAGCACCATCTGTGCCGAACGTCTTGAACACAGCGATGCCCGGTCTAGATAGCGAGGCCTTATTCGTCGACGTCGTCGCCGGCCTTGCCGTGGTTGGCAAATCGCACCATTTGTCTGACTGTTGCGGCCTAGGTTGAAGGCATGAATCGCATCACTGAGGCTATGGGCTCGGTTTCCAGGACGCTTTCCCGGCCGACAGGCGCCGGCCGCTACCGGCCGCTGTATTTCCTGAACATCCTCGACAAGATTCGGGGTGCGTCCCTGGAGAACGCAGTACGGGACCGGGTCGTGCTGATCACCGGAGCGTCGTCGGGGATCGGCGCGGTGACTGCGAAGCAGATCGGAGCCGCCGGAGGGACGGTCGCCCTGGTGGCGCGTGGGATCGAGAAGCTCGAGGCAACGGCCGAGGAAGTTCGAGATGCGGGCGGCACTGCGCACATCTATCCGTGCGATCTCTCAGACCTCGACGCCATCGAGGCGATGACCGATAAAGCACTAGCGGATCTGGGGCGTGTCGACATATTGGTCAACAATGCGGGACGGTCGATCCGTCGCTCGCTGGAGTTGTCCTACGACCGAATGCACGATTACCAACGCACGATGCAGCTCAATTACTTCGCACCGGTTCAGCTGATGCTCAAGGTGCTGCCGGGCATGCGGGAGCGCAAGTTCGGCCACGTCGTCAACGTGTCGTCGGTGGGGGTGCAGACGCGCGTGCCGCGCTTCGGCGCCTACATCGCGAGCAAGGCTGCTCTTGACATCCTGTGCGACGCATGGCAAGCCGAAACACACTCGGAGAACGTCCGTTTCACCACCGTCCACATGGGTTTGGTGCGCACGCCGATGATTGAGGCCACCACCATCTACGATCAGTTCCCGGTACTGACGCCGGAGCAGGCAGCCGACACGCTGTGCGAGGCGATCATCCACCGGCCCCGACGCTCCACCTCACCGGTTGGTCAGATCGCGTCGTTCGCCGATGCCGTCACCCCGCAAATCATGGATCGCGTGCGAAGCCGCGGGTTCGATCTGTTCGACGACTCTGCCGCCGCCAAAGGGAAGGAGGCTGCCGGCCAGGAGCAGATCTCAACCCAGGGCAAGGTCTTCGTCGAGGTCACCCGCGGCGTGCACTGGTAGTCCACACCCGGTAGCGCGGTGCGTGGCACCCCGGCTAAGAATGTCCGGCTGTGGTTGACGAGGTGTCGGCCACTGCTCCTTTGACCCCGAACGCGGCTGCCATCCGTCGTCCGGCTGCGGGGTCGCCCGTCAGAGTGCCCCGGGGGCCGGCCAGGGATTGCTCGAAATCGATGGTGCCGGCGCCTAGGCCGAGCAGCGTGGCGAGATCGGTGCTCAGCGTGGCGGCCGGCTCAACCGCCGGACCGACGTCCATCTGCACTGATCCATCGTTGACGAGAGCGTGAAAGATCAGGCCGTCGATGCGGAATTCGTAGGACTCCGCAATGCCACGCGTCGCCCCGGGTTGGAATCGCGCCCTGACCGCGCCGATGATGCCGTGTTGGCCCCCGGTGGCCGCCAGGTGGGGTCCGAGGATCGTGATCGCGCGTGCGGCAGCGGAGCGGCTGCCCTCGATATGGACCACCCCCTGTTCCTCCGCATCATCGAGTTGCAGCAACTGGGCGCCGACGGCCAAGAGGGCAGACAGGTCCGCTGAGATTACACAGGCTCGATCCGCGGCAGGACCGTGGCGGACATCGATCGCCGCACCGGCGATACGAATATGGAATACCTCGTCCTCCACCCGGAACTCATAGCTTTCCCGGACGCCGGAGGTCAGCTCGGGCCGGAAGCTGGCCCGCAGGCACCCGAGCAGCCAGTCGAGCCGAAAGCTGTCCCGGGGCTGCGGCACATCGAGCAGTTGCAGGCCCCATCTGGTGAGGGCATCGACGACTGGCCGCAGGCCTTCACCGAGTTCGGTGAGCTCGTAGACCACGGCAACACCGGGTGGCGGGAGCTTCGATCGCCGCACGATTCCCGCCGCCTGCAGTTCACGGAGGCGGTCGGCGAGAACGTTGGGTGTGACCCCGGGGAGGCCGACTTCGAGATCGCTGTAGCGCCGGGGGCTGAGCAGCAGTTCGCGGACGATCAAGATCGTCCATCGGCTGCCGATCTTGTCCAGCCCGCGTGCCACCGGACAGAACTGGTCGTAGCTTCGCATCGCTCCTGCTGTCGTGGTCGCTGTCGGTGAACCCACCGGTCGCCGGTCAGACTATCCTATTGCAAGTACCCACTATGTTTTCTATAGTTCAGCAATGGCGGACGACATTGGGTTGGACAACACTGCGAGAACTGCGTGCATCCTGTGCGAATGCAACTGCGGCATTCAGATCAAGCTGGACGGGCGGCGCTTCGATCGCATCCGCGGTGACGAGCAGCACCCGGCCAGTAAGGGCTACACCTGCGAGAAGGCGCTGCGCCTGGATCACTACCAGAACAACCGGGACCGGATCACCGCGCCGCTGAGACGGCGCGCGGACGGAACATTCGAGGAAGTGGACTGGTCAACTGCGATCGGCGAAATCGCCGCCCGCCTGGCCAAGGTTCGCGAGACTTACGGCGGGGACAAGATCTTCTTTTACGGCGGCGGCGGCCAGGGCAATCACCTCGGTGGCATGTACGGAGCAGCACTGCAAGCAGCCGTCGGAGCGAAGTACTACTCCAATGCGATCGCCCAGGAAAAGACCGGCGAAATATGGGTCGACGGCAAGTTGTACGGCGGACATACCAAGGGCGACTTCGCGAACAGCGAGGTTGTGGTCTTCGTCGGCAAGAACCCGTGGCAATCGCACAGTTTTCCGCGTGCCCGCCCAACACTGAAGCAGATCGCGAGCGACCCGGCGCGTTCGATGATCGTTCTGGACCCGCGTCGTTCCGAGACCGCAGCGATGGCCGACGTTCATCTGCAGGTGCGTCCCGGCACCGACGCGTGGTGTCTGGCAGCGTTGCTCGCCATCCTGCTGCGCGACGATCTGATCGACCGCGACTTCATCGCCGCCCACACCTCCGGTTCGGCGGAGGTGCTGGCCGAGCTTCGCGAAGTGCCGATATCCGAGTACGCCCAACGATGCGGCGTACCAGAGGATCTCATCGAATCCGCTGCGCACCGCATCGGCTCGGCTGCGTCGGTGACGACCTATGAGGACCTCGGCACGCAACAAGGTCCGCACAGCACGCTGGTGTCCTATCTCAACAAGCTGATCTGGATTCTCACCGGCAATTTCGGCGAGCCGGGCACGATGTTTCTGCATTCCAGCCTCATCCCACTGACCGGGCCGCCGCCGCCGCACGGCCCGCAGCACGCGCCCAACAACTTGCCGGCCAAGGCTAAAACGCTTCTCGCAGGGGCCTTTGCGGCAACGGCAGCGCCGGTCGGCAAGCTGGTCTGCGCGTTGGCCGGGATACGCACCACCGCCGCGGCCACAAACCGGATGGCCAAAGCCGTTCTGGACAGGTCCGCCACCCGCGTCGCTGCGCTGGCACCCGTCATCGGGCCCGGCGGAAGTGGGGATCGCACCCTGGTCACCGGAGCGCCGATCATCGCCGGCCTGGTCCCGTGCAATTCGATCACCGAGGAGATCCTCACCGACCACCCAGATCGGCTGCGGGCCATGTGGATCGACGCCACCAACCCCGCACATTCGCTGGCCGACTCAGAGCGGTGGCGACGCGCCATGCGGGCACTGGACCTGTCCGTGGTGGTCGACGTCGCGTTGACCGAAACCGGACGTCTTGCCGACTTCGTACTGCCCGCGAGCTCGCAGTTCGAGAAATGGGAGGCGTCTTTCTTCAACTTCGAATTCCCGCACAACGTCTTTCAGCTACGGGCTCCGGTGCTTGACCCACTGCCCGGAACATTGAGCGAACCGGAGATCTACGCCCGGGTTATCCGTGCGCTCGGCGTCGTCGACCCGAAAACGATCGACACCCTCAGTGCCGCCGCCCACGGGGGGCGGAACAGTTTTACCGTCGCGTTCTTCGCCGCCATCGCCGCCGACCCTGCGATCACCATGCTCGCGCCGTACCTGTTGTACGAAACGCTCGGGCCCACGCTGCCCGATGGCGCCCGGCCGGCCGCCGGCCTCTGGGCGGCGGCGCATCTGTGTGCTCTGCACAATCCGCAGGGAGTCCGCCGCGCCGGATTCACCGGGCCAGGTTTCGAACCCGGCGAGAAGTTGTTCGAGGCCATCCTGACGCGCAGATCCGGCCTCACGTTCACCGTCGACGAATGGACGGACGTATGGAACTACGTCAGCCGCACCGATCGCCGGTTCACGATCGCGGTGCCCGAACTGCTCGAGAAGCTCGGCGGAATCATCGACGATCCGGGCGTCTGGACAACCGAGGAGTTCCCGCTGGTGCTGTCGGCTGGCGAGCGGCGGTCGTTCACCGCGAACACCATCATCCGCGATCCGGCCTGGCGTCGTCGCGACGCGGGAGGAGCGATGCGAATCAGCCCCACCGATGCCGAGAGCTACGGCCTGGCCGACGGTGATTCCGCCAGGCTGGTGACCGAGCGTGGCGCCGCGGACGTCCTGGTCGAGGTGAGTCCCATGATGCAGGCAGGCCATATTTCGCTGCCCAACGGATTGGGCACCCACCACCGCGCCGCGGACGGAACGCAGGTTCAGACCGGCGTCGCGCCCAACGAACTCACCTCGGTGGATCGCAGAGACTGGCTGGCCGGCACCCCCTGGCACAAGAACGTGCCGGCCCGCGTCGAGCCGGCCCGGCATTGAGGAAGATCACGTGGGCGCCAGCGGATCCCCCGCCGACACCGAGGTGCCGATGACCTCCCCGAACCCGTACCGCAGACTGGCCAACAGCTCCTCCGGGTCATCGACCGCGGCGTCATCGGTGCTGACCCCCACGCTCGCGGTGGCCTCGTAGGTCAGCATCGTGACGTTGACCGCCGCGCCGATCGTCCCTACCAGGGGGTACATCCGCTCTGCTCTGGCACCGGCCAGCCACACCGAGGCCGGGACCCCGGGCACGTTGGACGCGGTCAAGTCCGAGGTTTGGGCTGCCGCCGACACCAGTTCCGGCGGCAGGAAGCGGCTGAGCTCGGCGAGGTAGTCGGCCAGCTTCAGGGCCGGCTCGGCGCGCCAGCTGCGGACCGTTTGCGCCGCCGCGTCCAGCACGTCGTCGACGGCGTCACTGATGGGGATCTCGAAACGCGCGATGGTTACCGCGTTGGTCTGGTCCTCGGAGGTCCGCAGCGAGATCGGCATGTTCACGCGTAGCTCGTCGACGGGATGCCCCATCCGCTCGTGGTATCTGTGCATGCCGACGCTGATCGCGGCCAGAAAAAGGTCGTTGACCGTCCGGTCGTGCTTCTTGGCGGCCGCGCGGAACTGGGCGAAGTCGATGTCGATGGTGGCGAAGTGATAGTTGAGGCTGCGGGCCTGCATGATCGGTGACAGCGGACCGAGCGGCGATGGGATCTTGGTGAACCGCACCAACGACGCGGCGGTATCCACGACCTGGCTGATCAACTGCTTAGGGCTCTTGATGGCGAACAGGGCCAGCGGCCCGATGCCCTTGACGGCGTCCTCGGCGGTCTTGGCAACCCATCCGACGTTGTTGCGGATCACGGCTTGCATGAAGCCGCGGTCATCCAACACGGCGGGTTCCGGAGCCGGCGGCATCGGCCCGAGGTCAGTGCCCTCCTGAACGAAGTCGAACAATGCCAGGCCGAGCTGAACGGTGCCCTGACCGTCGGCGATGGCGTGGTGCAGTTTCATGATCAGGGCCGACCTGCCGCCGGGCAGATCCTCCAGGACCGTGACTTGCCAGAGGGGCCGGTCCTTGTCGAAGTCTGACATGCTCTGTCGGCGAGCCTCGGCGAGCACGTCACCCCACCCCGAGCCCTTCGGCATGCTGAAACGACGCATGTGATAGGACATGTCGAAGTTCGGATCCACGACCACCCGCGGGGTCTGGAGGTCGAGCGGACCCTCCACGACGACCGAGCGCAGCACCGGTGCAAGGCGCGTGGCCCGCTCAAAGCGCTCACTCAGTACGTCCCAGTCCGGGCTCTTCTCCAGCACCAGCAGACCGATGATGGTGGAGCGCATCACGGGGTCATCGGTGGCCATGCGCCAGGTAGCGAAATCCCAGCCACCCAGCCGCCTGGCCGAGGTGACCGTCTCCTTGCCGCGCAGTTTCTTAGGGGGTGTTTGCTGGGCAGCCTTTTTGGCCGCCGGCTCCTTCTTCGCCTGGGAAGTCTTCCTCGGACTGTCCGTCACATGCCCTCCTCGTTCGCGGCCCCTGGCCGGGCCTCGATAAGGGAATCCTGTCACCAACCGCGGGCCTGGTGTCTGACATGGTCGGATAAGTCCGAAGTGCAGCCGTAGTCCGCGTCTGCGGCGCAGCCGAAGGTAATCCAGATCTGAGCGAACCTACGCTAAAGGTCCAGTTCGATGTCCGAACAGGCGAGGCTGTTGCAGACGGTGATGCGCTCCATCGAGCCGCGGCCGGCTTCGAGTTGTGTGGCACCGCTCAGTTTCGGCGACACACAGGCGCCGCAGAGACCCCGTTGGCAGCCGGTCGGCACCCGGATGCCCGCGCGCCCGGCAGCCTCCAAGAGCGTTGTAGCCCCATCGATTTCGACTGACCGTTCGCTGCGACGGAATCGGACGGTGTATCTGCGGCCGTCGTCAGCGGGGCGGTCAAGGGTGGGCGGGGCGAACGACTCGGTGTGGAATCGCTCGGGATCGAGGCCCAGGCCAACCAGATGGCGTTGCGCCAGATCGATCATCGCGGGGGGCGCACAGACAAAAGTCTCACGGTCGGCGACATCGCGGACATGGCGCTTGAGCAGAATCTGGGAGAGCCGTCCCTGGGTGACATCGTGAAGTCGTGACGGCTCGTCGGTGAAGAAGTGGACCCGAACACCTGAGCTGTCGGCAAGTTGACGCAACTCGCGCTCGAAGATGATCGAGTGATCGTCGCGGTTGAAGTACAGCAGCACCGCGTCGGATGCCGGTGCTTCGCGGGCAATTTTCCGAAGCTGGCTGATGATCGGCGTGATCCCTACGCCGCCCGCGATGAACAGCGACTTGCGTGGGGGGGTCGTTAGGGTCATCCCACCGGTGTTGGCGGGTACGCCGACCAGCGTCACGTATTTCCCGGACCGCAGGGTGTCGTTGAGCTGGTTGGAGACTCGACCGTCGGGCACGCGTTTGATGCAGATCTCCATGGTGTCCGAGCTGGCACTGTCGTGAACGAGGCTGTACTGCCGTACCAGAACGTCGTCGCCGACTTCGACTCGGACCGAGACGAAAGCGCCTGCTTCCCAACACACGTCCTCCCAGCCGCGCGGCTTTTGCACGCGAATGTGGACTGCCTGCCCGTTCGCCGCCGGGTGAGCCGACAACACCTTGGCCGGCACGTTGTAGAACCTCGGCTGCTCCAAGTAGGGGCCCTCGGGCAGCGGCTTGTACGCCGCGCCGAACGCCAGCCGGCGGGCCAGCGACATGGGTTGCGCCAGAAGGCGCAGCGGCTTACCGACCTCTCTCTCGCCCAAGGGGATCGACAGGCCGGTGATGGCCTTCGCGAAGAGCCGCATCGATTCCAGCAGTGGCGTTTCGTGGTAGGGCAGGCCGTGCCGCGCCGCGATCGTGCGCACGGCGGGTGCGATCTCGCGTTGCCGGTTGGGCGGCAGGTCCGGGAACATGTGATGCTCGATGTGGGTGTCGAGGCCGCCATAGAAGATTCGGAAATCGGGGCGGTTCTCGAAGGGAACTTCTTCGGTGAGGATCCGCTCCAGGAAGTCGTCGATGCGCGGACTGCGGACGAAGTTCCTGGTCGCGCGGAACTGGCGCGCGTAGTACTGGTCCGGTGTCTCATCTGGACCGGGGTCGGGAAACATCTCCAGCTCGCCGGCGTGATGTTCGATCGCCACGAGGAAGAACACCGACATGTAGCCGGCCACGCCACCGAGATAGTTGGCCAGCAAGGCGGGCAGCAAGCTCGAACCGGCGGTCAGCGGCTCCCGCAGGTAGCGCTCCCGCGCATCGCGCAGGGCGATGCGCACCGGAGCGCGCAGCAGGTTTCAGCTGAAGAAGCGCCGGCCTTCTACGTGCCGGGTCACGTTGCCGAGCATGAACGGTGCGCTCTGGGGTGCCGTCGCGGCGAGCGCCCCGATCACCGCGGTCTGCACGACGTGGTGGCCGAACCAGTCCTGCCCAGCCATCGCGCGCGAGATGCTGTAGCCGAGGTCGTGATCCCGGCCGGCGATGTTGGTGTGTGGGTGGTGCCCCTCGTGGTGCATCACCTTCCATTGGCGGATGTCGACGTTGAAGTCCCACTCGTAGCGCTCTGAATGGTATTCGCCGCAGTTGGGCAGGTGGTCGTAGCTGCCGTGGATGATGTTGTGGCCCAGCTCGGAGAACTGGAGCAGGCGGTAGAGCATCTCGAGGACCACGGCACGCCCGACGGCCTTGGGGCTACCGTCGCGCAAGAGCTCGAGCCGACGGGCGTTGATCGCCTGGCCGTAGGCGGTGACGTTTCGGATGTGGGCCAGGTCCTCGTCACCGACCTGCGCCTTGGCCACTCGGTACAGATCCTGGAGATCATCGGCGAGACGTTGGTCCTGGCCGAGGGCGATAGCGGTCGTCATGGTTACCACGGTAGGTAGGAAGTCTGGGCAAAGGAATGTTCCTACGGGACAGCAATTTGGTATTTTCGGACAGTGGAAACAGGCCCGTGCTGGGCGGTGCCTCGGGGCACCGAAGGCGTCCGCATCATGGTGCAGGCCGGCATCGCCAACGGGATGACCGCCGTGGAGTGCCTTGCCGGCAGCGGTGTGACCGAAGCGGAACTCGACGACGAGAACTCCGAGATCTGGGCTCACCAGGAGTTCGATGTCATCCGCAACTTGATGACCCGGCTTGGCGATCGACCGGGAGCCGGCCTCGAGGTGGGACCGCACTCCACACTGGGCCGCGCGGGGGTCATCGGCTTTTTGATCCTGGCCTGCCCGACGGTGCGGGAGGGCGTGGAGTCGGCCTTGCCGTTCCTGGCGCTGTCCCCGACACACTTGCGTTTCTCGGTGGAGATCGACGAGGAATACACCTATCTGGTCGCCGACGACAGCGAGTTACCCGTCGATGTAAGGGCATTCATCGTTGAACGTGACCTTGCCGGATTGGTCGCCGCGTTGCGCGGAGCGCAACTCGGGTTCGCTCCGCTGTGGCTGGAAACGACGCTCGATACCGAGCGGGCCACCAAGCTCGCGGAGTTGTGGCGGCTTCCTCCCGGCGATGTGTATCCCGGTCGGCGCGGCAACCGGATCGCCATGGCGCGAACATTTCTGGATCAGCCATCGCCCTTGGCCGATGCGAATACCGTGCGCCTGCTCAGTCGCCAGTGCGGGGAACTGCTCGGCCGCAGACTGTCGCGGGTCGGAGTCGCGGGGCAGGTCCGCAGTCGGCTGCGGCACCAGCCAGGCGAACTTCCGTCGATGCAGACGGTAGCCGACGAACTGCATATCGATCCGCGGACGCTGCGCCGTCGCCTGGCCAACGAGGGGACGTCGTTCCGGGCGCTGCTCGACGAGGTCCGGCGCGGGTTGGCCATCGAATTGCTGGAGCAAGACACCCCTGTGGCGCAGATCGCCAAGCGCCTCGGATATGCCGAGACGGCGAACTTCACGCATGCGTTCAAACGTCGGGAAGGCATGGCGCCCAGCGATTTCCGCAGGAAAAACTGAGATCCCTACCCGGACACTTGGCCGCTCAGCTTCGCGATCCTCGGACCGTCGCGTTGGCACGCCGCTAGATTGGGATCGCCAACTCAACGAGGGAGCTCGGATGAACGCGCGACTGAACGACGCTATCGACGCCGACGCCGACCGTTTGGTGGACATCTTCAAGGACATTCACCGGAATCCAGAACTCGGATTCATGGAGGTCCGTACGGCAGCAATCGTCGAAAAGGAACTCAGATCGTTCGGGTACGACGTGAAGACCGGCATCGGCAAGACCGGAGTGGTGGGGATCCTCGAGAATGGTAAGGGACCGGTCGTCATGTATCGGGCCGATATGGACGCCAACGCGGTCAAAGAGGCCAGCGGGTTGCCCTACGCAAGCACAGCCACCGTCAAGCGCACGACCCTGGGTGGGCAGGAAGAGGAAGTGCCGGTGGGGCACATGTGCGGGCACGACGCACACACAACCTGGCTCATCGGTGTGGCCAAAGCAATGGCGGAGCACAAGTCCGACTGGCACGGCACGCTCGTGCTGCTCGGGCAACCGGCGGAAGAGTTGATTTTGGGAGCGGCCGCGATGGTGCGCGACGGTCTCTATGAACGCGGTGTGCCGAAACCGGACTATCTCATCGGTTTGCATACCGCGCCGATTCCTACCGGCTTGGCGACGTGCAACGCCGGACCGACCATGGCCGGCACCGACCAATTGGATGTCACCTTTCGCGGGATCGGCGGACACGGTTCGTCACCGCATCTCGCCAAGGACCCGGTATTGATGGCGTGCACAGCGGTGATTCAGTATCAGTTCATCGTCAGTCGGGGCGTCGACCCGCTCCACGCAGCGGTCCTCACGGTGGGTTCGCTGCAGGCCGGCGACGACAACAACGTGATTCCGGAGTCGGCGCTGGTGAAGATCAATCTGCGCTGGTACGACCCGAAGGACCGGGAGCTGATGCTTGCCGCCATCGATCGCATCAACCAATCCATCGTCGCGGCATACGGTTTGCCCGAATCCAAGTACCCCACTACCGCGATGAAGGGCGGCTCGGTGGTCTTGTCGAATGATGGGGAACTGGCCGAATCGATAGCGCCTGCGCTCACGGAGTTGCTCGGCGAAGATGCTGTTCTCGCTGAGATCCCCAAGCTGATGGGGTCGGAGGATTTCCACCATCTGGTCATCGAGAACGAGAAGAGTCGTTATCTGTTCCTGTACGTGGGCACGGCGAAACCGGAGCACGTTCAGCAGGCGCAGGCGAGCGGTCGGCAGGTGCCCTATGTCAATCACAACCCGGACTATCAAGTGGACCTCGATGCCATCCCCCTCGGCGTCAAGATCGCAACGGCGACGCTGCTCAAGCTGATGGGGACACCGGAAGCAGGTTGACGACCCGTTCGGGATCGTGTCGCGAGCCAACCTGATCGGTTTGCCTCGTTTTCAGCCGTGACCAACACGCCGTGACCAACACGCCCGTGACCAACACTCAGCATGTTCACGGCTAATGCGGACGTTCACGCTCAGGTTCGCCAAGCACCCTGACTGGTGGAAGCGGGCGGTCGAACCAACGGCTTTCGGCGTCGCAAGTGTGCCCGCGCGCGGGCCTGCTCGGCGTATTTCCGATGTGACCCAGAACAGTCGCGCGATATTGAAGGAGGCGGGCCGATGGTTGTTGCCACTACGTACTTTAAGAAGAAAACAGCGCCTTGCGGGCACGCCGCAGACGGCGATCATCATGTCGAAGATGACTATGAGGGCTTGCTGTATGACGACTTCAAGTACTCCTGCGGATGCCGGGAGATCCGGCACGTCTACCACGATGGATGCGTGCGGATAAAGACGATCCGGCATGGCGGCAAAGTGTTGCGGTACGAGCGCAGTAGCAGTGTGGCCTGAGCTGCGGCTCCGGCGGACCTAAGGCGCCTGCGTCACAAGGCGTTCTGGAATGGCTCAATCTTCCCACCAGCCGACTCGGCAGCCCGCCGATCCGGCTGGTGGGGAGTTCTATTTGGCGCGATGGGCGGAGACCAACCAGGAGGGGAGTTGGGCGTGGCCGTCAGAGCCGATGGTGATGTTTCGGTATTCGAAGCCGGCCGGCAGGGACTTGGGGACATTGACCCATGATCGAGCCTGTCGAACTTCGTCGACGACGAGATGGCGTCCGACGATGTCTCGCAGTTGTTGTTCGGTGAATGGCCGTGGGCCGAAGTTCGCGTCGGGTGGGAAGGCTTCGGTCGCGAAGACCAGCGCGAAGAACCTTCCGCCTGGTTTGAGGGCGTGTGCCGAGGACTGGATGTATCCGTCTCTCAGTTCGTCGGGTAGGCAGTGAAAGACGAGGCCGTCGACAATGGTATTGAAATGGCTTTCGAAGCCGGTGGATTTGCTGAGGTCTGCCGTGTGGAATTGCGCGTGCAGGCCGCGTTGATGGGCGGATTTCCTTGCTTTGTTTATGGCGTCGTGGGAGAGGTCGAGTCCGACGACATCGTATCCTTTTGCCGCCAGTGTTAATGCGGTAGTACCGATGCCGCAACCTGAATCCAGCACGGGGCCCGCGAATCGTCCTTGCCGTTCGAGGGCGGCAATTTCGGGTTGCATTTCTCCGATATTCCAACCGGGGTCGCCAGGCGCATAGGCGGCGTCGCCACGGTATAGTTCGTCCCAATCCACGGTATTTACGTTGAATGTTGGCATAGCGCCGACGTTACGCCCCGCGGCGCCTATCTGAAACCGGCGAACCCGCAGGTCAAGGACGTGGGGACCGCGGTGATCCTAACGTAGTTCGCTGAGATTCAGCTTAGCTGCGTATTTGAGCAGCCTGTGCTGCGATTAGCAATGCGCCAATTCAGCCCCCTCTTTATAACGGACTGGTCACGCTTACGAACTGTCATGTGGCGCTTTTCACCCATTGCCGGGGAATGCTATGACAGAAGTCACGGCTATGCCATGAGTCACCATTCGCCCACTTGGGGGTTGGGAATGCCGTGCTGAGAGCGGTCGACGATCGCGGTGAAACAGCGGGTACCGTGCGCGTCATCTTCGAACAGCAACCGCTATACCAGGATGTCGGTGACGCCGAGATGGCGTACTGGCGCGTCGGATCCGGGCCGGCGCTGGTGTTCGTGCACGGCTGGCCCTTGTCATCGGCCACCTGGGTGAAGCTCGTTCCGATACTTTCGGAGCACTTCACGTGCGTCGTGATTGATCAGGCTGGCGCGGGACAGACCCGCACCAGTCCTGACACGGACTACAACTTTCGCGGGCAGGCCCGGCGGCTCAACTCGTTCCTCGATGCGCTCGGTGACCCGACGGTGCACGTATTGGCGCAGAACACCGGAGCAACGGTCGCCCGGGCGGCGGCGCTCCAAGCTGGGTCCCGCATCGCAAGTCTGGTGCTGACCAACACCGAGATCCCCGGGCACCGGCCGCCCTACATCGAGATGTTCCAGACGGTCACGAAGCTGCCGGGGGCGGCGCGGGTGTTCCAGCAGCTGCTCCGCTCGCGAACCTTCGTCCGCAGCGCGATGGGCTTTGGCGGGTGTTTTACCGACAAGTCCCTGCTCGATGGTGATTTTCGGCTGCGGATCATCGAGCCCCTGTTGCACTCCCGGGAGCGCGTCGCGGGAATCAACCGCTACCTCTGGGGCATCGACTCGGGAATCGTGGATGGCCTCGCCATCGGCCACACCCGGCTCGATGTGCCGGCGTTGTTCGTCTGGGGTGAGGACGACCCGACGTTTCCGATCGAGCATGCGAGACCGATGGCCACTCAGCTTCGGGATTGCCGCGGGTTCAAGGCTGTGCCGGGGGCTTCGCTGTTGGTGTACGAGGAGCGCGCCGCCGTGGTGGCCGAGCACGCACTCGCCTTCTACCGCGATCTCGGCGCGATCTGAGCGCGGGCGCTCAACAGCATCGTAGTCCGGCCGGGCCGCCGCAGAAGTTTCCTGGTGCCGGCATCGCCGGATAGGCGAAAACTGAGAACCTACAAACTTCAGCTGCCCATTGACGTTGGCTGGGGGAGGATTCCATGATGTCCAGTCAAATCACCCGAAACATCGCCATGGTCCGACCCTGCTCGTTCTACTTCAACGCAGAGACGGCTGCCAATGACTTCTTCCAGAAGAACCTGGGAGAGAAGCACGACATTGTCCAGGCGAAGGCACTCATCGAGTTCGATGGATTCGTCGACAAGCTGCGGAGTAAGGGAATCAACGTCCACGTCCTTCAGGATGATGCCGCTGTATACGACACTCCGGACAGCATCTTCCCTAACAACTGGTTCGTGTCCCTTGACGGAGACAGACTCGTCCTGTGCCCGATGTTCGCCGAGGACCGTCGGCTGGAGCGCATCAAGTTCCTCGGTGCACTGGTCGAAGACATGGGACGCGACCAGATGAAAATCTATGACTACACCAAGCACGAAAAAGAAGGCCGTTTCCTCGAGGGCACTGGGGCGATGGTGCTCGATCGCGCCAACAAGAAGGCCTACTGCTGCCTGTCACAGCGTGCTGACGAGGGGCTCTTCGGCCAATTCTGCAAAGACTTCGGTTTCAAGGCCGTGCCCTTCCATGGATTCCAGAACTACCGCGGGCAACGTGTCGCGATCTACCACACCAACGTGATGATGGCGATCGGCGAGAAGTACGCAGTCGTTTGCCTGGAAGCAATCGATGACCATGACGAACGAAAGATGGTCGTCGACGAGTTGACCGAGAGCGGTAAGGAGATTCTTGCAGTCTCTGAGCACGAGATCGACAACTTCGCGGGCAACGAGATAGAGGTACTCGGCGCTGACGACAAGCACTACACCGTGATGACGCACTCGACCTTCAACGTGCTGACCATTGAGCAAAAAGCCGAGATCGAGAAATCCAGCGAGATTCTTGTGGGAGATGTGCAGACCATCGAGGCCTACGGTGGGGGATCGGTGCGCTGCATGATTTCGGAAATCTTTTGAGTCGAGTTCTCTTCAGGGGGAAACATCCGATCGAACACATTCCACGTACCAGCGATCGACATCACACCGTGGGTCAGCGGCGGCGAGGAAGAAGCCAAGCGTGCGGTGGCTGAGGCCGTCGACGACGCTTGCCGCCGGGTCGGTTTCTTGCAGATTCTGGGCCATGGCACGCCGCCGCAGATTCTCCACGACCTGGCCGGCGCGATGGATCAGTTCTTCGACTTGGACGCTGCCACCAAGATGTCCTACCGGGACGCGAGGGCCAACCGCGGGTACAGCCCGCCGAAGACCGAGTCACTGAGCCTCTCCCTCGGCGTGGAATCCGCGACCCGGATGAATGATTTCTTTGAAGCTTTCAACGTCGGGGTGGAGGCTCGTTCGTTCACCGAGCTCGACCTCGACGAGGCCGATTACGGCATCAACGTGTGGCCGGGCGAGTTGCCGCAGTTCCAGGACCGGGTCACGGCCTACTTCGCCGAGGCGAGTCGCGTCGCTGGCGTGTTGACCGACATCTTCTGCGCCGCTCTATCTCTGGCCCCCAACTATTTCCAGAGCATCACCGACCACTCCAACGACGTGCTGCGGATGAACAACTATGCGCTGCCCGAGGGCACTCCCACCGTCGAGGGCGGGCCGATCGGAATGGGTGAGCACACCGACTTCGGCATCGTCACGGTGCTGTGGGCCGATCAGGTTCCCGGATTGCAGGTGCTGGGTACCGACCGACGGTGGCATGACGTGTCCCCGATCGACGGCGCGCTGCTGGTGAACCTCGGCGACCTCACTGCACGCATCACCAATGACCGGTGGATGTCGACGCTGCACCGGGTGAAGCCGCCGGTTGTTGAGGGTTACACCGAACGGAGGCGTTCTGCCGCGTTCTTCCGGGACGGGAATATCGATGCGGTGATCTCGACTGTGCCCGGATTCCTGGATGCGGATGCGGGTCTCGCGTACGCGCCGGTCACCGTGCGTGACCACCTCGCCGCAAAGCTGGCCGGCTCGCGTCAGGGAAAGGCCAACGTGGCCGCGGTGCGCGAGGCCGCGCGGTTACGGGCGGCAACGTCGACGTCCCCGGATTCGGTCTGAGTCCGGGCCCGTGTCGCAGCTTGTCGATCGGGACCGAGACGGTCTCAGTTGCCGTACAGATGCAGGGCTCGGGCCGCAGCCGTGGCGATGTCGCCGCTAAGCCGGGTGATCGGTGGACCACCGCGCTGATGGATCACGTTCGCGAGGACCGCTACATAGGTGTCTGAACGCGGGTCGAGCCACAGCGTCACCCCGGTGAAGCCGGTATGGCCGAAACTGCCGACGGGAAAGACCGTGCCTCGCGGCGTCGAGTGGGCGGTATCGATATCCCAGCCCAGGCCGCGGAGTGGCTGTCCTGCCATCGCCGAATAGTTTGGAGCGAGTAGGGGGTCTGTTTGGGCAGCGGTGGTTCCGGGCGGTTGCGGAGTCGTCATCAATTTCGCCGTCGACTGCCTCAGCGGAAACGGGCTCGGGCGGCCGGCGAGGCGGTCGAGGAGGGCTTGCGCGTACCGTCCGACGTCGTGCACCGTCGAGAACATCCCGGCGCTGCCGGTCACTCCACCCATGCGGCGTGCCGTCGGGTCATGCACGGTGCCGCGAAGCAGATGGTAGAAGTCCGGGTTCTTGGCAGGATCGTCTCGGCTGTCCTCGTTGCGTGCCGTTGGTGCGACGCGCGCCAAGAGGTCGGTGGTCCAGGTGCCTGCCGGACACTGATCCACCGGGGGTGCGCTCGGATCTAAGGAGATCGCCGTCCCTGTGACCCTATGCGGCCCACAGGCTTTGGCCGGGGGGAGGTAGTAGGTGTCCGCCAGGCCGAGGGGTGCGAATACGTTGTCCTGAACGTAGATGTCGAGGGGCTCGCCGGTGATCTTTTCGAGCAGTGCGCCGAGAAGGATGAAGTTGATGTCGGAATAGTGAAACAGTTCTCCTGGATCGAACACCACCCACGCGGCGAGCGCTCGGCGAACGCCCTCGGCCTTGTCGGCCCGATCCAGCCCCCAGGGGCCGTCCAGGCTCAGGTCTCCCGCTATTCCCGACGTGTGGGTGAGCACCATGCGCAGCGTCACCTGAGCCCGTCGCGGGTCGTTCGTCGGGTTGAAATCGGGCAGGTACTTCTGGAGGGGATCGTCGAGTTGTATTCGGCCTTGCTCGTAGAGCTGCAGAACGGCAGGGGTCGTCGCAAGGCTCTTCGTCAACGATGCCAGGTCGAAGATCGTGTCCTCGGTCATCGGTTCCGCGGGCGCGGGCGAACCCTCCAGTCCCGGTTCGCCGGGGAGCTTTCGTGAGCCGAAAGCCTGGCGAAAGACGACCTTGCCGGCGTGCCCGATCTGAACCACCGCGCCGGGCAGCCGATGCGCCGCGATCGCATCGTTCACCAATTGGGCGACAAGTGCGAATTCCCCGGCCGGAGCTTCGACTGGCGGGATCGAGGTTACTGTGGGCTTCCCCGCCGTGCTGGTGGTCGCCGTGCTGGTAGTCGCGGTGCTGGTGTCCAGCGGTGCTCGCCCGGCGGATCCACACGAAGGGATCGCAGCGAGGGAGAGCGCAACGGTGCCGGCGACGCAGGCATAGGCGACGCGCGATCCCATCATCACCAGATCGACGGTAGCCGCACCCCCTGGTTACGGCATCAAAAGAATCCGATCGGCGGGGACGATCGGCCGCAGCGGCGTGATCTCAGCGGAAGCGGATGTTCATGGTCGCCAGGCCGAAGATCTTGCGGGCACCTGACTTGGCGGCGACCACCACGACTCCGCTGCGGGTCGCCGGGTCCAGCGACTTGATCCGGCCGCTGAACTCGATGTCGGCGCCTTCGGTGGCCGACACGATCGCAGGGGCGGACAGCCGTGCGGCGTAGCGAGTCACCGCACCGGGGTCGCCCGACCATGCGGAGGCGAATCCGGCACCCAAACCCATGGTCAGCATTCCGTGGGCGATCACATCGGGCAGCCCCGCCAGCTTGGCGATGTCCTCGTCCCAATGAATCGGGTTGGCGTCCCCTGCCACACCGGCATAGTTCACCAGATCGCCCCGGGACAGTCGGGTGTGGTGCGCCGGAAGCTCGTCGCCGACCTTCATATCGTCGAAGGACGGCGTGCCCGGGGTCCGGGTCATGCCTCCCTCGGCGATCCGCACCGCACTGTCCGGGCGCACCGTCTTGCGGTATTCGGTATCGAATGTACTGACACCGGAGAAGTCGACGTCGTGCATCATCGCGTTCTGCACCGCGGTCTTGATCGTGGGATCGAGGTCCTCTGCGGTCACGCCGACGACAGTGGTGTGCAGTGTGTGCACCCGCTCGCCGGCGTTGTCGGTGAACGTGTTGGTCACGGTGATCATGTCCCGGCCGGCGATCCTGCGCACCGCTGTCAGTTCGACGTCGACCTGCAGTTCGTCGCCGGCGACGATGGGGCGGTGCTGTTCGAAGACCTCCTCGGTCTGCAGGTAGGTGTCGTAGCCGACGACCACTGACTCGAACATCCGGCGATTACAGGACATTCCCGGAGCCGAGGTGAAGGTCAGCGGAGCCACCAGACCTGAATAGCCCAGCCCAGCGGCGACCGCGACATCCCAGTGCGCGGGGTGGTAGTCCTGCACGGCACGGGCGTACTCACGGACCTTCTCCCGGCCGACCAGGTAGGTGTCGTCCATTTGGTAGTAATGGCCGACCCGCGATTCGAGCTCGGAGGGCTCTGCTGCTGCAGTCATTGGATCACTCGACATTTCTATCGACTTGGCGATGAAGCCGACACCGCACACTAGCGCCCATGCGTGGATCGCCGGGCGGGCACCCGCATCCAGCAGAGCGGCCCTCCTCCCACCGGTGGACGGGTGAGAGAAGGGCCGCGTGGCGCGAAACGGCGCCGGGGGCCTACTTGTCGTCGGGGTTGAGGGCGCGGAACGCGAAACCCGCAGCAATACCGGCGATGACCTGTGCGCCGATGTACGTCAGCAGCAGTGGTGCGCTGAACAAGCCCATCGCGACTCCGCCGACTACCACGGCAGGGTTGAACGCGGCGCCGGAGACGCCGCCGACGGCGACGGCGCCGGCTATCACGGTGAACCCGATCGCCAGTCCGTAGAACAAGTTGTTGGGGTGGTCTTTGCTGGTGGCGACGTTCAGCACGACGTAGCACAGGGCGAAGGTGAACAGCAGCTCGGCGACGAATGCGGCCACCAGCGCATGTCCTGACAAGCTGAGCGCTTCGACCTGCCCGGGGGCGGTTTCGACCTGTCCGGGGCCCACGGCGAGCAGCACCGCCCCGGCGCCGAGCAGTCCCCCGAAGAATTGAGCGATCCAGTAGCCGATCGCGTCGCGCAGCCCGATGCGTCCGCGTACTAACGCAGCCACCGTCACCGCCGGGTTGTAGTGACCGCCGGAGATGTGCCCACCGGCGTAGATCATCGCCATCAGGACCGCGCCGATGGCCAGTGGCGCAAGGACGCTGCCGTTGCGAACGCTGGCCCCGACGGTGAAGACCAGAAACAGCGTTCCGATCCCTTCGGCCAGGTAGCGCACCATGGTGTCGGGGAGATGGGCGCCGGTTCTGGGGAGATGGGCATCGCCCCGAGGATGCTGATCGACGCCCGCGGCAGCGATGTTGTCGGATACGCGGGTGTTTGTTCCAGATGCGGTCATGATCGAACAACTCCTTGGTTCCACGACCGCCGGGTGTGAACTGTGGACATCAGATCCTCCCGCGGCGTCTGTCGAGTACTTACGCTGTTGAATGCTCGCGGGGTCAGCTGAAGCGAACCTGAAGTCAGTGGTGCATACGCGGATCTCTTCAGGCAGGCTTCAGGGTGAGGTTGATCGGTAGCGACAATCGGAACGCGGCGCCGACGTCGCTGGACAGGCAGACAAGCGTTCCGTTGTGGGCCTCGGCGAGCGCGCGCGCGATCGGCAGTCCGAGTCCGACGCCCCCGGAGTCACGGTCTCGGGCCCCGTCGAGGCGAACCAACCGGTCGAATATCTTCTCCCGATCGCTGTCGGCGACACCGGGTCCGGCATCGGTAACCGTGACTTCCGCCGTGTCGTCCGTCTTTTCGACGTTGACAGTGATCTGCCCGGAAACCGGACTGTGGCGGCGGGCATTGTTGAGCAGATTTGAGAGAATCTGCGCGACCCGGGCCGGGTCCGCATCAAGGTAGAGGTGCCGCTCACCGGTGTGCCGCACGCTCAGGTCGGGTGCCAACATCGCGGCCCGAGCGACTTCGGTGGCCACGATGTCTCCGAGGTCGGTGCGTTCAGGACGCAGGCTGAGCCCGGCGTCGATGCGGGCAAAGTCGAGTAACTCATTGATCAGCCGGGCGGCCCTGCGGGTCTCGCTGCCCAAAAGCTCGGCGTGCCGTTGAGCCCGTGTCCCCGGTACATCGGTGCTGCCGGTGCTGTCGGTGCTGTCGGTGCTGTCGGGCCGGGTTCCGATTCCGGCGATCAGTTGGTCGGCGATGACTTGAATACCGGTAAGTGGGTTCCGAAGCTCGTGGACGGCATCAGACAGAAACTGTCGGCTCTGCGCCTCTGCACGGTGAGCCGTGGCGGCGGAGTCCTTGGCGTCCTGTTCGGCGGATTCCAGCGCATTGAGCATCGAGTCGAAAGCCTCGGCCGCCTTGCCGAGTTCGGTTCCCGGTCGATCGGGGTGAATCCGGCGGCCCCGGTCGCCATGCGTGATTCCGACAGCCGTGGCGCTCAGGCGCTGCAAAGGCGACAACGCTCGCGCCACCACCAGGCGCACCGCCAGTGCCGCTAGTGCCAGCGTGCCGAGCGCACCGAAGAGCATGTTGCGCCGGGTGATTTCGCGGGTATGCGTGATCCTGCGAGTGTCCGCTTCGATGGTCAGTAACGAGCCGTCGGACAGGGTGCCGGTCACTTTCAGGCCGGGCAGATCCCCCCAGGGGAGTGGCGTGGACGGGTCGACATCGACCGGAACAGGCTTGGGAAGGGGATGTGATTGTTGTTCCGCGGGAACGATCTCGGGGTCGCCGAAGACTGCGCCATCGGCGTCGACGACCTGCACCCGGAAGTCAGGTTCCCGCAATACTTTCACCAGCTCTTTCGAGCTCAGTCCCGCCTCGATCAAGGCGGGCGCGTCGTAGAACAGGTCGGCCAGTTCGTCATCGAGATCATCGGTGAGTTGGGCCCCGAAGAGCGCATCGAATGCGACACCTACCAGAACCAACAACACGGCGATGAGTCCGACAACGGCGAGCGTCACACGTCGGCTCAGTGACGGCGTCGACGTGAGGGCCTGGCTCACTACGTGCTCGCCGACAGTCGGTAGCCGATACCGCGTGCGGTGTGCAGCATGCGTGGCCCGTGGACCTCCAGTTTTCGGCGCAAGGCGCTGATGTGCACCTCGACAAGGTTGGGGTCGTAGGCGTCATATCCCCAGACTGCGGCCAGAATTTGTTCCTTGCTGACCACGCGACCGCGCTGATCGGTCAGATAGGACAACAACCGCAATTCGGTGGCGGTCAGGTCCAGCACCGCTCCGGCACGGCTCGCGGTCGCTGCATCGACATCGAGGACGAGGTCACCGAGTTGGATGGCCGACGAGACCCGGCCTCTGCGTCGCAGCACTGCCGCGACCCGCGACAACAACTCCGCGATCTCAAACGGCTTGACAACGTAGTCGTCGGCTCCGCTGTCGAGCCCACGCAGCCTGTCCTCCAGGCCGTCTCGCGCGGTGAGGAGCACGATGCCGGCGTCACCGTAACCGCGCACGACGTCGATGAGCGCGAACCCGTCACGACCGGGCAGCATCACATCGAGCACAACCGCATCCGGCCGAAAGGCGGCCAATACGTCTTCCAGCCCTGCGCCGTCGGCGCGGCCGCCGCTGACATAACCGGCATCGGCAAGAGCCTCGACGACCATCTCCCGAATGGCAACTGAATCTTCGACGATGAGTACCCGCGGTGGACCGCCGTCGGGGCTCTGATTGGTGGACGTCACTTCGGGGCCGACGGTGTCGTGTGGTCGTGCTGTTGATGGCGGTGCATCGGGTCGTCCCAGTCGAAACTCAGATCGCGCAGCATGGAGTGTAGGTGGTTCCCGGTGAATTCGGGGTCGTGCTGTATCGAATACTGTTTGCTCTGTAGAACTTCCAGCAACAGGTCGTCGACCACCGCGTAGGTGAAGTGGTGAGAGCCAATTTGATCCAGGGGCCCCCCGGCCCAGGAGAGAGTCAGGGGCCGGTCCTCGTGGATCGTTTGGTCGAAGCGCGCCAGGTAGCCGGGGCCGATACTGGAATTCATTGCACCGGTGTAGAAGCCAAAGGCTTGGCGGAGGTTCCACAGCGCTTCTTCAGGCAACTCGCCTGGCCGGATCTCGACGTGCGGGTACGCGGCGATCGCCTGCTGGTTCACCCCGGGGGACAACGCCGCGATCAGCGACGAGGGCGGCGTATCCAGGACCAGCGGCGGAGCCTGCGTCAACAAGTCCGCACCGATGAACGCATCGCCGCGGGCCGTTTCAGGCACCTTGCGCCAGAATTCCCGCAGATGGTGCACGACGCTCAGCATGAGCACCTGGCCCTTGGCCCAATGCCATTGTGAAGCAGTATCCTCGGGTGCGAAGGGATCTTCGGGAATGACCATGGGGAAGGCCCCGACGAAGAGCGGTGTGGAGTGCACCTCGCGCTGCCCATCGGCGTTGGTGAGAAAGGTCACGTTGACCGTGATGTGGTGGCCCTCGAAGCGGATGGCCCACGAGTCGTCTCCGGGATTGCCGATGATCGCGATGGTGTAGTCGCAGAATTGCTGGAACCGAGCGGCCAGGCCGGGCGGCGGATTCCAGCTCCAGTCGACAACCGTACCGGCTCCGAGGAGCTCCTTGGCGCCGCCGACGACTGGATACCACGGCTTGGAGGGATCGGGGTTCGGCGCCAAATCGAAGATCGATGCCGCGCCGGTAGCCGTGGGATCGGTTTGCAGGATTCGGTCGACCACCCCGCTGTCGCCGACGTCCTCCATTTCGCCGATGACGCGGTTTCGGTTTAGCACGGCGACGACGGCCTGGTATCCGCTGGGCGACAGGGCCCGATCGAGAAGCGCGTGCAAGGCTGTGCGCTGCGCTATGTCCATCAAACAGACCGTGATGCCCTGACCCAGCGGGCACCACTGCAGGACCGCGCAGAACGCTTCGGTCTGGCCGGTGTCGCGTCCGCGAGTGCGGGCGGTGCTGTCGAAAGGAACCACCAGATCGGCGCGCTGGGCTTCGGGCGTGACGTCGACGAGGTGCCTGGCGGCCCGGGCAACGTCTGCGGCGTAATACCCGGGCCCTGATTCAGGCAAGTCAATCTCGGGCTGCCCCGGCCGCGAACAGGCCAAGGGCAGGGCAGCTAGTAGTGGCGCCGCCAGGACGGCTCTTCTGGGCAGATCGCAGAGACTGGATCGGGGTAGCGGCTGCTGGTCATTCTCAAGGTCGCGGGCCACAATCGCCGTCACCTCCGCCGAACGTCCGATTCGAACTCCTCCGAGTTCGAGCCGAATCTTACGGAATTCGAGATTGTTTGTCTGGGGGCGGTGGAATCTTGTTGACCCGCAGGCTTGCCCGGGTGGCTGAGGAATGCTGGTTGCCAGGATAAACATCCTCGGCCGCAGGGAGGCGCATCAGGTGAACCAACGCCATTACGTGCTGGGCCACTCAGATCACGAGTTGGGCCGTCTTGGTCGCCAGGCCGAGCTGTTGGACCCGGTCACCCGGGAGTACTTGGTGACCGCCGGCGTGAAGCCAGGCATGAGGGTCCTGGACGTTGGCAGCGGTGCCGGTGACGTTGCTTTTCTTGCCGCGGCCCTGACGGCGCCGGGCGGTTATGTTGTCGGAACGGACACCGCGACGGCCGCAGTGAGCGCGGCAACAGCAGCCGCGTCGGCACGGGGCCTGTCCGAAACCGTCCGCTTTCTCGCCGGTGACCCCGCCGAGTTGACCTTCGATCGGCCGTTCGACGCGATCATCGGTCGCTACGTTTTGGTCTTTCAGCCAGATCCAGCAGCGATGCTTCGTCGGCTTTCTCGGCATCTGGCGCCCGGCGGGATCGTTGTCTTTCACGAGCCGGACTGGCGTGCCGCCCGCTCATCTCCGCCGGCGCCGACCTACGACCGATGTTGTCGATGGATCGTCGAGACGACAGACCGGGCGGGCAGTTCCTGGAACATGGCTGATCGGCTGCACAGCGCGTTTTCCGACGCGGGCTTGCCGGCGCCGACCTTGAGTATGCGGACTTTCCTCGGGGCAGGGGACGGAGCTGAGGTCTGGCTGCGTGCCGTGGTCGACATCATCGAGACGCTTGTCCCGGCCATGGAGGCACAGGGTGCAGCCACCGCGACGGAGGTCGGAGTGGACACCCTGGCCCAACGCCTGATCGACGAGGTCCAGAAGAGCCGCAGCACGCTTATCGGGCGCTCGGAGGCCGGAGCGTGGTGTCGCGTTGGTTAAGCTCCTGACCCGCTCGCGTGCCGGGAGGTGGTTCGGGTCGGATCACGTTGAAAGTGCGCCTGGACGAACGGGACTCGCCGTGGACGAGAGCCTTCACAGACCGCGCAGCAGGCGCAGCGGGTGCATTCCGTTGACCGCGCCGACAAATGGGGGATGGATGCTGTAACCGAGCATCCGCTGCAGATCGGGGCTCACCTGTTGCACGATATCGGGCGGCGTCGAGAGTGTGAATGCCTCTTGGGGGCGCAGATAGGGTTGGCAGTACTGGGCAGTGATGGCGAGCCGGTTCCCGGTGGTGGAGTTGGCGCCGCCACCGTGCCACAAGGTGCCCAAGAAGAACACGCATGACCCGGCGGGCATGACCGCGATGTCGCGCGCATCTGCGCTGTCCGGTCGTCGCAGATCGTCCCAGGTGTGACTGCCGGGTAGCACCACGGTGGCTCCGTTGTCTGCGGTGAAATCGTCGATGGCCCATACGGTTGCGGCCGACAACGCCGGTCGCGGTCTCGCAACGGGATACATGCCGTCGTCGAAATGCTCGATCTGGGCCTGCTCGTGAGCTCCGATGTCGATGACCTGCAGTTGAGAAAGCAGGTAGTTGGGGTCCAGCAACCGGTCCAACAGCGCGAGCACTCGGGGATGGTCGACCAGCCGATCGACGGCCCGGGTTTTGGCCATCACGCTGTAAACACGGCGGGTCTTGACTCCTTCGAAGTTGTTGCGGCCCTGTTCACCCGGGAGCGGTTCAACAGCATGCCGTATCTCGGCGCACTGTTTAGCGGTGAGAAGGTTGGGCAGGATTAGGTATCCGTGCCGGGCGATTTCCGCCAGATCGGCGTCGACAATGCCTGCGTCGACGTGCTCCCCGGCGCTGTTCGTGCGGCGGTAGCGTGCCGCCAGGTCCCGCGAGAGGTCGTCGATAGAATCAATGGACCTCGGTTTCTTCACGGTGGTCTCCTCGCTTCGTTGGTTTCTTCAATTACGGAGGCCGACAGCGCCTTTGACAAACAGCCAGATTTCGATGGCCAGGTCGTGGGGTGTGGGACGCTCGTCGCGCTCGAGAGCCGTGGCGGTGGCGGCATGGACTCCGGCCAGTACCGCCGCCGAAAGCAGCTGCGGGTCGCGGCTGGCGCTCAGCTCGCCGTTGCGTTGTGCGCGAGCGATATTGGTCGCGCCCACATCGGTGATCTCGCGCAGTTGCCGCTGGTTGGCCGCAGCCACTGCGGAGTCACCGGTGAGACCGCCGAGAACCAGAACCGATAGCGGCTCGGTGTACAGGAACGCGACCCAGTCCTTGATGCGCGCTTGCTCCCGCTCGGCCCAGCTCGACTGGGGATACTCGGGGCCCAGCGCAGCCTGCCACAGCTGGAGATAAAACTCGTCCACCACGGCAACCAGCAAGGCGCTGCGATTGTCGAAGTATCGATAGGGCAAACCGATGCTCACCCCGGCCCGGCGGCATACGCCGGCCACCTCCAGCTCTCCGGTCGCTACCAGCTCTTCCTTGGCCGCGGTGAGGATGCGCTGCCGCGCGGTCGTTGCCCGCGTGGGCCGGCGGCTGACCATTGCGCAATAGTAAACTGAATTCATTTCATTCTGCAAGTGCGAGGGCCGGCTTGGTCAGCACCTCGGGTTAGAGCGGGCCCGCACCGCGCACCGGTGCGACCGCCACGTCCACCAGCATCGGACCGTCGCACGTCAGTGCAGACCGCAACACGTCTACCAGCTGTTCCGAACGATCTACCCGAACGGCAGGCATGCCGAGCCCTTGGGCGACTGCGGATAGGTCGATCCCGGGAAGATCCAGGCTCGTTTCGATGGCGGGTGGAAATGAAGGGATCTCGAATAGATTCTTGAACAGCTTCATTGCGCCGTACTCGGCGTTGTTCAGTACCAGCACGGTCAACGGGACGTGATGCTTGGCGGCTGTCCACAGGGCCTGGATGGAGTACATCATCGACCCATCGCCCATCACGGCCACCGTGCGATGGGTCGGGTCGGCCAGCGCACCGCCGACCGCGGCGGGCAACCCCCACCCCAGTCCACCGCTGAAACCGTTGAAGTATCCACCGGGTTCGTCAATGGGAAGGTGGGTCCGCAGCGACGGTCGGTACGACGGCGCCTCCTCGACGATGACCGTTCCGTGCGGTGTTAGCTTGCCGAGCATGTGCAAGGCCGCGTCGGCGCTGATCGGGTCGGTCAACGGCGGCGCGGCTGGGTGTTGCTTCGGCGGCGGCCCCACTCGGCTGGCCGGCGTTAGCTGTGACGAGAGAGTCCGCAAGCCCAATCGTGCAGAGCACAGAAGGCTTTCACCGACCGGCGCGGCAAAGGCGTGGGTGGGATTGTCGGTCATATGCAGTGCGACGGCGCCGTCGGGCAGGAACGGACCCTCGGTGTGGACGTGGTAGGTGAAAAGCTGCGCACCGACGACGAGCACCACATCGTGGCTGTCCAACTCGTGAACGACCTGCTGGCGGCTGGCAGTCAGGAAACCCTGAAACAGCGGGTGACGTTCGGGGAAGCTGCACCGCGACGACCACGGCGCGACGTAGACCGCGGCGTTGAGTCGCTCGGCGAGCTCGACAGCGTCGTAACCCGCCCGGTCGCCATCGACCTGCGGCCCCACCACGATCGCGGGTGCGGTTGCAGCCGAGAGGGTTTGGGCAAAGCGTGCGATGGTGTCCGGGTCAGCGCCCAGCGCCGGTACAACCGTGTGTTCCGGTACCAGAGCTGCCTGGCCTTCCCAGTCGTCCTCCGGGATCGAGACGAATACCGGCCCGCACGGTGGCGTGCTCGCGACCAACAGGGCCCGCGCCAGCGCACCCGGTACGTCGGCGGCCCGGGCCGGCTCGATCGCCCACTTGACGTGTGGCTGCGGGAGCAGGGTGGACTGCGCAGAGCACAGATACGGTTCGGTCGGCAGCATGGCGCGAGTCTGTTGGCCGGCGGTGACAACGAGTGGAGTCTGGTTGCGCGAGGCGGTGATGACCGAGGCCATCGCATTGCCCAGTCCGGCGGCGGTGTGCACATTGGCGACGCCCGGCCGCCCCGAGCGTTGGGCGTAGCCGTCCGCCATCGCGACCACGGTTGCCTCCTGCAGGCCCAGTACGTAGCCCAGGTCATCGGGCCATCGCAGGAACATGCGCATCTCCGTGGAGCCGGGATTGCCGAATACCCGGTCGACACCGAAGCGGCGCAGGACGGCGAAAGTCGCGTCAGCGACGCTCTGGGGATCCACCCCCACATCATCGCAACATGGTCGGGCGCCCCGTCTTCGATTCCAATGCCGTCTATTCCACTGGGCTCGATTCCACCGGCGCCGGCTCCGGGGGCCGGGCAGTCAGTTGCCGCGTGCCGACTCCAGGGCCGATTGAACCTTCTGGCGGCGTTCCTCGATGGCCTTGCCCAGCTCCTTGAGCAGTGCGGGCTTGTGCATCACGAGTTCCTCGATATCGTCGCGGTCGATCTGCAGCACCAACACCTCTTCGAGCGCGGTCGCATCTGCGGTCACCGCCTCGCGGATCAGTGCGCCCTGACCCAGATAGTCACCGTGTTGCAGGGTCCGCACCGGGATGACCGCGCCGACATCGTCGGTGACGGTGACCTGCACGCGCCCGGCCATCACGAACGCCATTCCGGTGGGCAGGTCGCCGTTCCGCTGCAGTATCTCGCCGGCCCCGTAACGCGTGAGGTGCACTTTGGGCAGCAGCAACTGCTGGTCGGTCCCGGACAGACGTAAGGTCGGTGCGATCGCCTGCAGCTGGGTGCGCGTCCTACTCTCGGTGGCGAAGTCATCTTCTGCCTGGTCGAGGTGAAGGCCCGCTCGGCGGGCGGCATACCAGGTCCAGCGCAGAAATGTGGCGCGGGCCGCGCCGTCGTCGGCGGGGGAACGCACCGGGATGGTAGTGCGAAACTCGGTGGTGCCCATGGGCACTGTGGAAGGCTGGCCGCCCTCGCGAAGTTGGGGTAGGCGGGCGGCCACCAGGGTGAGTGTGTCGCATACCGCGTCCGGCGAGTCGGTGGCCGCAAATACCGTCGAGACTGACATGGTGTGCGCTCCGCCTGGCCGGCTCAGGTTGTTGAACGACGCCCCAGCCAGTACCGAGTTCGGCATCACTTGTAGGCCGCTGCCGGTTTCGATGTGGGTGGCGCGCCAGTTGACCTCGACGACACGGCCCCGCGCCGACGGGGTGTCGAGCCAGTCGCCGATCTTGAAGGGTTGTTCGAACAGCAGAAACAGCCCGGAGACGATCTGACCGACGGAGTTCTGCAGCGCGAGACCCAGCACGATCGAGGTGACTCCGAGGGCGGTGAACAACCCGCCGACATTGGCGCCCCAGACCACCGACAGGATCAGCGCCAGTCCGACGGCGATCAGCCCGAAGCGGGCGACATCGAGGAAGATCCTCGGCAGCCGGCGGCGCCAGCTGCCCTCCGGAGCACTCTCGAAGAGTGTGGTGCTGAGGCCTGACAGCAACAGCACGAGCACCACGAAGCCCAGCGTCGTGGACACAATCCGGACTGGAGTCGCGTGCGACGGGACTTGGTTGGCGCCGGTCAGCAACACCAGCAGAGCACCCAGCGGAAGGATGTAGTTGCGCACGACCTCCACCGAACGCGTCAGCGCGCTGCCGCGGCGGGCGAGTGCGTTGCGCAGTTCGGTCAGCGCGATCAGCCCGATCGGCAGGCCGATGGCGACCGACACAGACCAGTAGAACCACGGCTCCTCGATGAACTCCATGGCTAGCTGCTCTCCGCGAGGCGGTAGATCTGTTCGTCGGTCCCGTCGCGGCTGATCACGCCGGCGGGGACGAAGTCATGCAGTTCGCGCACGATGTCGTACACCCGGGAGGTCACGTAGACCGCGGGTTGCGTGGAACCTTTGCGCACCTGGTAGGCAAGGTTGACCGCGCCGCCCCACATGTCGTATTCGATATTGGACTTGCCGATCAAGCCGCTGCCCACGGTGCCGGTGTCGATGCCGGCGCGCAGCCGCAGGTCATAGCCATTCTCGGCGTTGAACCTGTCGACGATCTGCTGCATCTCGATCGCGAAGTCCACGGTACGGCGGGCGTTGTCGAGCCTGGGCTGGTTGAGTCCGCAGCTGGCCAGGTAGCCATTGTGTTGCGTGCGGACGTGCTCGATGCCCAGGCCGTCTGCGGCTGCGTCGAACTGGTGCACCAGTTTGTTGACGATCGCCAGCGATTCCCCCGGTGGCAGGCGCGCCGAGAGCTCGTCGATCCCGACGAAGTCGGCGAAAATTACGCTGACATCCGGATGATCCAGGGCGATGTTCTCTTCACCGTCACGGTAGCGCTGCACGATCGATTCCGGCATCACAGATAGCAGCAGCTCAGTGTTCTCCTCACGCTGCTGGGTGAGCAACTGCTGGTGCAGAGCAAGATTGCGGCTCATCTCGTTGAACGCCACCGTGAGGTCGCCGAACTCGTCGAGCGAGCGAAGGGGCAGCACGGAGCCGTAGTCGCCGGCGGTGATCCTGCGTGAGCCGGCCTCCAGCCGCTTGATGGGCCGCACGAATTGTCGGGCAAGAATCATCGCGACCACGCAGACAATGAAAATGATCGCGCTGGTCGACAAGACCAGGATGCGGGTAAAGCTGGCAACGGGCGCGAACGCCTCCTCGGAATTGATCTTGGCGACGATGTTCCACTGCACTTGCGCGTTGGACACCGGTGCGTAGGCCTGCAGCGTCTTGCGCCCCAGGTAGTCGTCGGCGATCAATGTGCCCGTCTGCCCCTGGTCGGCCAGTCGGGTGGCTTCTGTGCCAGCCGTCTGAATCAGCACCGTGGTCCCCTGACGAATCGCGGCGTCGGCAACCTCGGACGGGGTGCCGGCCGCGATCACCGCCGACCGGTAGGCCTCGGGATCCTCCAGGAACAGCCGGGAGTCCGACCGCATCAGCTGGTCAGCGCCCACCAGGAACGTCTCGCCGGTGGTTCCCAACCCGGTCTGCTCCCACTGTCTGTCGAAGGTCATCAGGCGGTTGATTCTCGACATCGGCATCTGCAGCGCCAAGACCCCGGTCGCCTGCGCGGCCGGGCCCACCGGGCTGACCATCCACGCAGTCGGCTCCTGAGCGGGTTGGTAGGCGCTGAAGTCGGTCACCTCGACGTGATCGAGCGCATTGCTCTGCAGTGCATTGTTGAAGGCTTTGGTGAGGTCTCCGCCGCGGAACGGGCCATCAACGATGTTGGTGCCCAGGTCGATGCCCTTGTTGGCGGAGTACACGACGTTGCCCTGGGTGTCGATCAGAAGTGCATCCGCGAACTCGAGGCGTTGCACGACGGCGCGGAAGAAGCTGTTGAAACGCAGGTTGGCCGCCGACCATTCGCTGCCGTCTCCGGCGTCATCCAGATCGATCCTGCGTTGGGGATCGGTGTAGGGAATCGTGTAATGGACCTGCAGGTAGCGCTGGGCGTATGACTTCGGGAGCAGCGCCGGCACGTCCAGTTGCACGCCCGTCTTGGACTCTTCTGCCGGAGCGAAGACGTCGGTGTAATAGTCGACCAGCGCTTGGTCCTGGGCGGGGGTGATCGGCGGCGCGCCCGGTCTGTTGAGCTGATTGAACCCGCTCGTGTAGGCCTCCATCCCGGTGCCGGCGTCGCGGCTTCGCGAGAAGAGGATGATCGAGTTCTACAGCTCGGCGAGCTCGGCTTCCAGTTGGCGGTTCTGGGATTCGCGAACCTCCGCGAGTCGGTCAAATGCCGCGGCGCGAAGCGACGTGCGGCCGGACTGAAAGCCGATGTATCCCACGACGCCCGCCGACAAAATGCTGATTGCCAACAACATCAGCAAGAACTTGGACTGAATGCTCATCCGAGACAGCACCTTGCCTAGGTGCCGCGGCAACTCCACCGGATACGCAGGCTCCGTGTCCGTGTCCGTGTCCGTGTCCGTGTCCGTGCCCGTGCCCGGGGAGCCGGCGCCGCCGGACTTGTGTAACCGCTTGATCATCGGCACATGACACTATCCTGCGACGGATGCCGGGGGAGCAGCTCGGCGAGACCAGTTCGCCGGCGGCGGGGCTCATTGCTGCGTGCCCGAAACCTCGGCGGTGATCTCGGCCACGACCGCGTCGAGTCGGTCACGATCTGCGTCGATAGTCGCGCTCGCTTCCGCACCGGCTTTGCGCAACGCCTCGTTCAGGCGCTGCTCGACGGCCTCTGCGCCCAGTCGCAGCAGACCGTCCTCGATATGCACGTTCTGCAGCCAATGGTGGCCGTTCAAAGTCACTTCGACGGTATCGCCGTCGTCGGCAGCGGTGAAGGAATCGCCGTCCATTTTGTCCAGCTGCTCATCCATCAGCGACTGAAGCCGCCGCGCCTGATTCAGGACCGCGGCCACCTCTGGATGCATGTCTTCGGTCACTGCGACTCCTTCTTCGTGTCCTCGGGAGACCCGCGGCGCCGGGCCCGATTGCCGATGACTGCCTCGGTCCATGGCCGGTCTTCGGTGTAGAGCTCCTCGTCCTCGGAGAGCTGGGGATTGCGCTTCTTGTCGCCGTTCCCTTCGCCTTTGGCCCCGTGCATCATCGGTGCCATACCACCGACACCGCCGATGCCGCCCCCCGTAGTTCCGCCGGCCGCCGCCCCGGCTGCCGGGCTGGCGGGTGTGATCACCGGCGCCACCGTCTCGGCGCCTACCGCGGGCTGCAGTGGCGACCCGGGCATTGCGCCTGCCCCGCCGAACCTGCCAGTGCCCGAGCCGCCGCCGGCCGATGCAGCGGGCCGAACGCTCGGCTCGGTGGGCACCTTCGGGGCGCCCCTGGGGCTGATCGGCGGTCCGGTGCCCGGCTGCCCGCCCCCCGGGGAACCCCCGGCTTGTGG
>Ga0114921_10000108_pt1 | contig 32999 bp, 29 predicted proteins | sample BentaG_FD_87016 | JGI IMG/M metagenome (GOLD analysis project Ga0114921, IMG submission 87016) | Deep subsurface microbial communities from South Atlantic Ocean to uncover new lineages of life (NeLLi) - Benguela_00093 metaG | ecosystem: Environmental > Aquatic > Marine > Oceanic > Sediment ... | reverse complement strand
TGCTCTGGTGACCACCCAGCGCAACCTGAATCGCATGCTGCGCGGGCACATTCGGGCACAACCGCATGTTGGCCAGCAAGCCGATGCCTTCGATGAAACTGGTCGCGTTCTCCTTGGGGCCGGTGATGACCAGCCAGCCGGACCGGTATCCCGCCACCCGGTAGGCCTTGGAAAGGCCGTTGAAGGTCAAGCACAGCACGTCAGGCGCCACGGTCGCCATCGCGATGTGCGCTGCATCGTCGTAGAGGATTTTGTCGTAGATCTCATCGGCCAGCAGCATCAGCTCGTGCTTGCGGGCCAGGTCGGCGATCTTGGTGAGAACTTCGCGGGAGTACACCGCGCCGGTGGGGTTGTTCGGATTGATCACGACAATCGCTTTGGTGCGGTCAGTGATCTTGGATTCCAGATCCGCGATGTCAGGCTGCCAGCCCTGGGTTTCTTCACATAGGTAGTGCACGGGGGTACCACCGGCCAGCGATGTCGACGCTGTCCACAGCGGGTAATCCGGCGCCGGGATGAGCACCTGGTCGCCGTTGTCCAGCAGCGCCTGCAGGGTCATGGTAATCAGCTCAGAACAGCCATTGCCCAGAAAGACATCGTCGATGTCGAACCGTGGGAACCCTTCGACCAGTTCGTAACGGGTGAAGACGGCACGTCGTGCGCTGACGATGCCCTTGGAATCGGAATAGCCCTGCGCGTAGGGTAGCGCGGCGATCATGTCGCGCATGATCACGTCGGGCGCTTCGAAGCCGAACGGCGCCGGGTTGCCGATGTTGAGCTTGAGGATCCGGTGCCCTTCGGCCTCCAGGCGTGACGCATGCTCGTGCACAGGTCCGCGAATCTCGTAGAGAACGTCCTGCAGCTTGCTCGACTGCGTGAAAACCCGCGGCCGGTCATGGTGGCCGGTCGAGTGCCAGGGCAACTGGGAAGTGCTCATGGGCACTATCGTCCCACTGCTGTCGAATGAAATAGGAATCTGAGGCGCGACGGTGACCTAACGCTTGCCTGGCGGGCGTGCGCCCTTGGCAATACCGAGGCCCTTGACGGGCGGCTCTTCTTCGACTTTCTCGGCCTCTTTGGTCGAAGTAGCGGCCGCTTCGCCGTCGCTGCTGGGCTCGGCGGACGGCTCCGGCTGGGCTGTTGCGGGTTCGGCAGGGGCCGCCGCAGCCGGTGCCTTTTTGGCACCTGGGCGACGCGCGCCCGCGGCGATGCCAAGTCCCTTGACCGGCGGCTCCGGCGAAGACTCGGCCGGCTTCGCCTCCGACTGCTCTGCCGGAGCAGACGCCGGGGCTGACGCCTGGGGGGCAGGAGCGGACTTCTTGGCGCCCGGGCGCTTGGCTCCACCGGCGATGCCCAATCCCTTGACCGGAGCTGCGGGGGCGGCTTTCGGGGCGGTTGCGGACTCCGGGGCGGCAGGTGTACCGCTTGCCGCGGGAGCTGCCTTTTTCGCACCGGGCCGTTTGGCGCCACCGGCGATACCCAGGCCGGTGACGGGCTTGGATTCGGATGGCGCTGCGGCCCCGGACTTTGCCGCTTCCGCGGGTGCGGCTGCCACGTCTTCGGCTGCGGGTGCTTGATCAGCTGCGACACGGGGTCGGCGCTTCTCGGCTTCCTTTGCGGCGGCGCCCTTTTCAGGCAGCGTGAAGGTGCTCTTGTCCAGCGAACCCAGCAGCAGCTGGGCCACATCGAGAACCTCGGCTTTTTCCACGTCTCTGGCCGTGGCGACGTCATCGACACCGTCGGTGATCATCACTCGACAGAACGGGCACCCGGTGGCGATCTTGGCGGCGCCCGTGTCCAGGGCCTCTTCGACGCGTTCGGTGTTGACCCGCTTGCCGATGTTCTCTTCCATCCACATCCGCGCACCGCCCGCACCGCAGCACAGGCCGCGGTCGGCGTGCCGGGGCATCTCGGTCAGCTTTGCGCCGGAAGCTCCGATCAACTCGCGCGGGGCGTCATAGACCTTGTTGTGCCGGCCCAGGTAGCACGGGTCGTGATAGGTGATGTCTGCTTCGCCCGGGCCGCTGGAGCCGACGGGCTCGACCGGAACCAACTTCTTGTCACGGATCAGTCGATTCAGCAACTGGGTGTGGTGCAGCACGGTGTAGTCGCCGCCAAGCTGCGGGTATTCACGGCCGAGGGTGTTGAAGCAGTGCGGGCAGGTGACGACGACCTTTCGGTCCACCTGATCGACTCCGTCGAAGAGCTCTTTGAGCGTCTCGACGTTCTGCGCGGCGAATTGCTGGAACAGGAACTCGTTGCCGGACCGGCGGGCCGAGTCACCGTTGCACGTCTCGCCCTCGCCCAGCACCAGGAACTTCACGCCGGCCGCGGACAGCAGCTCGGCGACCGCTTTGGTGGTCTTCTTCGCCCGGTCCTCGTATGCACCGGCGCAACCCACCCAGAACAGGTACTCGAAGCCTTGGAAAGAGTCGACGTCCTTGCCGTAGACCGGCACGTCGAAGTCGACCTCATCGATCCAGTTGGTGCGGTCCTTGGAGTTCTGGCCCCACGGGTTGCCCTTGTTCTCCATGTTCTTGAACAGCGCACCGAGTTCGCCGGGGAACTCCGACTCCATCATCACCTGATAACGGCGCATGTCGACGATGTGGTCGATGTGCTCGATGTCCACCGGGCACTGCTCGACACAAGCGCCGCAAGTGGTGCACGACCACAACACGTCCGGGTCGATGACGCCGCCCTGTTCCAGGGTGCCGACCATCGGTCGGGTCGCCTGCAGCGGGGAGTCGGCGGGAACACGCTCGAAGCCCGACTCCGGCACATGGTGCTCGTCGTCATGTTTGGTCTCGATGAAGCCGCCCTCGGCCGACTCGAGTTCCTTGGCCACCGAGGCCTCGCTGGGCATCTCCTTGCCGTCCAGGAAGTAGGGAGCCTTGGCGAACATGTGGTCGCGAAGGTTCATGATCACGAGTTTGGGTGACAGCGGCTTTCCGGTGTTCCAGGCAGGGCACTGCGATTGGCAGCGTCCGCATTCGGTGCACGTGGTGAAGTCCAGGTAGCCCTTCCAGGTGAAATCCTCGATCTTGCCCCGGCCCAGCACGGCGTCCTCGGCGGGATCCTCGAAGTCCACAAGCTCGCCTTTGGACTCCACCGGCAGCAGCGGGCCCAGGCCGTCGGGTAGCCGCTTAAACGTGACGTTGAGCGGTGCCAGGCCGATGTGCAGGTGCTTGGAGTGCAGCACGATCAGCAGGAACACCAGCATGATCGCGATGTGCGCGAGCAGGGCGATCGTCTCGATCCACTCGTTGGCGGTATGGCCCAGCGGCTCCATGATCGAGCCCATCAGCTGAGAGAAGAATGCGCCGTTGCCGTACGGCAACGTGCCGTTGTTCACCGCGGCCCCGCGGACCAGGGCGTAGGTCCAGATGACGTTGAAGATCATCAATAGGATCAGCCAGGCGCCGCCGGTATGTGATCCGTAGAAGCGGGAGCTGCGACCGTGCTGTTTAGGTTCGGTGCGCAGCCGGATGATCGCAAAGGTGATGATGCCGAGCAGCACTGCGACGGCGAAGAAGTCCTGCAGGAAGCCCAGGGCGTCCCACTTGCCGATGAACGGAATGTGGAAGTCACGGACGACGAGCAGACCGAAAGCCTCGAGGTAGACCGTGGCCAGGATAAAAAATCCCCACATGGTGAAGAAATGCGCGATACCTGGGATCGACCAGCGCAGCATTCGGGTCTGCCCGAACACTTCTTCGACTTGCGTGGCGATCCGCGTTTTCATGTGGTCTTTGCGGTTGTTCGACTCACTCATCGGTTGACCGGACCGGATCAGCCTTGTCAGCCACAGCACCCGCTTGACGGCGAACACGCCGACCACGGCGATCATCAATGCCCCGACGATGATCCTTATCAGCATCTGCGTTTCCACGCGCATCCTCCGGTCGTGGGGTTACCGACGGGTAACATCGGCTACATTACCGATGGGTAACTTTGGCTGGTTGCCTGCTCATAGTCGCATCTTGCAGTGAAACCGCGCTATGAAGGCTGTCCTAACTATCGATTGGTCAGCGTGACGGCGGCCGCATCGCGGCCAAATCAGCACCCGCAAGCGGATCGGCGTTGGCGCACGCGAACGCCGCGCCGATGGCCGTGAGGAGGATGTGTCGTCGGCGCGGCGCGGGACTCGCGATTACGCAGGTCACGCCACGGCGTCGGGTGCGATGGCAGTCGTGGTGATCAGATCCGCGGGTGCGGCCGTGGTGGTCGGCGGCGCTGCCGTGGTCGTTGTTGGCGGCCGAGTGGTGGTCGGCTGGGTGGTGGTCTGCCGTGTAGTGGTCGGCTGGGTGGTGGTCGGCTGGGTGGTGGTCTGAGTCGTTGTTGCGGTCGTCGTCGTGGTGGTCGGCTGCGTCGTGGTGGCTGTCGTCGCACTCGTTGTCGTCGCACTCGTCGTCGTGGACTCCGGCGGGGTCGGCGGTGGCTGGCTCACGGTGGTGGTTGCCACCCCGTCCGGCCCGACCGTGACCGTGGTGACCGGTGGGGGCAACTCGGACGGTGATGCCTCGCCCGGAGCGGGCGTAGCGGTCTCGGTGACCGTGTTCGGGTCACCGATCGAGCTGTTCAATGTCAAGGCGAGCCCGCCAATTGCAAGGAGCGCGGCGGCGGCAGCCACCCCGAACAACACAGGCGGGCGTTTGTACCAGGGGAACGGATCGGGCTCACCGTAGGGTGCATTGCCGGCCGATTCGTAGTTGCCGGCCGATTCGTTTGGGTATCCGCCGTCCCCGGAGGTGAAGTCCACCGGCGGTGGGACAGCGGTCGCGCCCTGACCCGGGTAGGACGATGTGGAGGTGTAGTCGTCGCCGGTGTAGGGCAGTGGATCCCCGACCGATTCGTCGTCTTGGGACCAGGCGAGCGCGCGGAAGGTCGCCGACGCGGCACCGTCGACGGCGGATTCGCCGGCGGCCAATCCGGCCGCCCGTGCCGCCCATGCCGCCGATCCCATGGCGGTAGGCGCGTCGACTGGGTGGGCGCTTCCGGTCGGCGCGTCGGCTGCCGGGCTCGCGTCGGCGACCAGCGCCGCGCCGACGGCCGCGTTCAGTTGGGGATATGGGGTGGTGATCACGGGTGCGTGGAGCCGCTCAGCCAGCCGCCGCGTCACCAGCGGAATGGCGGCGCTGCCTCCGACGGTGGCTACCGCGGAGACATTGGTGACCGAAACCCCGTTGCTTCGCAGGATGTCCTCGACTGCGTTCAACAGTCCCCCGACGGGTTCGGAGATCAGCTGGTCGAACTCGGGGCGGGTGACCCGGATGTCGGATTTCAACCCCGGGAGTTCGGCGGGCACCACCGCTGCGGTTTCCGCGGAGAGCCTTTCCTTGGCAATGCGGCACTCGTCACCTAACCGGGCAAGCGAATCCTGAGCGGCGGTGCGCCCAGTGTCGTCCTGGTGCGCCTCGGCCAACGCGGCGAGCACATAGTTGAGCATCACCTGGTCCAGCGCGTCACCCGAGAACTCTGCATAGCGGGCCGTATGGCCGATCGGGTCCAGGTTCGCGGCCGCGTCGGCCAGGGTGATGCTGGATCCGCTGCCGCCGAGATCGACCAACACGACCACGCCACGGTCGGGCAGCCCTGGGCCGGCCTGGAGCGCTGCCAGCGCAGCCATCGAGTCAGGAATCAGCGCGGCGGGCGTGCCGCTGGGTGCCAGGCCGGGCAGGGCGCGCATCGCACCGCGCAGCGCGCCGATGGCCCCCGGGCCCCAGTGCGCGGGTGTCGCGACTGCGATCGGAGAACCCCCGTCGACCAGATGTGCCATCGCTTCTAGGGCGGCGGCCAGCACCTGCTCGCCGCGGTGGATCGAGCCGTCCGGGGCCACCAGCGGAGCCGAGCTGCCGACGCGCTCGACGAACCCGTTGAGGGCGACCCCCGGCGTGCCGCGATCGAGGTTTCCCGAGCTTTCCGATGTTTCCTCTTTTTCTTGGGTGGACACCCCTACCTCAGGTGCCCGGCCCGTGAACAGCGTGAGGATCGATCGCCGCAGCACAGGCGGGCGGCCGACCCGGGCCGCCACCAGGTTGGTCATACCGATCGACAACCCCAAGGGTTCACTCATGGTGCCGTCTCTCCTGTCTGGGCGGTCATAACCTTAGCGGCGGCGGGCGACCCAGAGCCGCTGCCGACGCGTGACGCGTGACGCGCGAAACCCGATAACCGCGTTACAGGCGCCAGCCGACGACGACCAGGGCCAACAGGCCGAGAATGGCAATCAACGCGGACATGACCCCGGCGAGCGAATACGGCATGTGAACGCCCTCGGCCCGCAGTGACTTCATCTCCTGGCGGTGCTGAAACCAGGCCAGCGTCAAGGCTGCGAGCCCGAGGACGATCATGAACATTCCTATGGCCCAGGGACTCAGAATCGGGCGATGTCGCTGTTCCTCTGCCGCCAGATACTGAAAGAACTTGAAGATGGTGAAGCCGAATGCGATCAGCGATGTGCTGGTGCGAATCCACGCCATCAGCGTTCGCTCGGCAGCCAGGCGCGTGCGATCCACAGCGAGTCGGGTTGATGTGTCCAGCGGTTGATCTGCCATTCTCAGGGCTCCGGTTCAGCTGGTGGCGGTTGGGTGATCGTTACGGTCTCGGTCTGTGTAACGGTGCTGGTGCTCACACTGGTGGGCGGTGTGGTGCTGGTCGGCGCGGTTGTGGTCGGTGTGGTTGTGGTCGGTGTGGTTGTAGTCGGCTGGGTTGTGGTCAGCGTCTCGGTTTCGGTAATGGTCACCGGGGGCGCCACTGTCGCAACCCTCGTCGAGGTCAATGGCGTGAGTGAAGTCGTGGGTGTCGAATCGGAGATCGAGTCCCCGGTGATGGCCTTGGCCAGGCCGTAGACGATCAGAGCGATGAGCACCGCGCCGCCTGCGCCGAACGCCACCAGGGCCACCGGCTGCCGATGCCAGGGCACATCGCCGGGAGGTGGTCCGGCGTCGGGGAAGTTGTCCGGGTCGTCGGGGGTTTCGTAGCGCGGCACGGAATCCGATAGTAGGCGCTCTGATCTACCGGGCCGGGTTGAGCGTGCGGGGCACGCTGGTTCTGGGTCTGCTGCGCGTGGTCTGCGCCTCGGAGCTGTCGTCCTCGCGGGTTCTGGGGGCCCGATAATTGGGGTTCCGGCTGGAGACTTCCGCGGAACCCGTGCCGGGGGGCGTCGGGTCGGGGTTGATGTCGCTGGTGATGGGCGGTCTGGTGCTGGTGATCGTGCTGGGCGCGGCCGGCTTCGACGAGGTGCCGGTGGGCGCCGATGGTCCGACGTAGTTGATCGGTGCCCGCTCCGGCTCGTCGAACTGGCGGACCAAATAGGTGGCTGAAGTGAACACGATGACAATCGCGGCCAGGCCCGCCACGCTGGCCCCTAGCACCGTCGAGGTGCGGTTGTGCCACGGTACGCGCGGCGCCTGCCGATGGGCGCCTCCGTCGTGGTCCTGGCTGTTCACGGCCACCGATGGTAGCCGCGGCTGCGGGACCGATGCTCGTTCAGCGAAGCTGGGTAACCACCTCGTCGGCGAAGAACGCAACGTGATCCAGATCCGACATGTCGAGAAGCTGCAGGTAGATTCGCTGAACACCGGCCTCGATGAAGGGGCCCAGCTTGTCGACGATCTCGGCCGGAGTCCCTACCGTGGGTGAATTGGCCCGTAGCTCTTCGACCTCACGGCCGATCGCATCGCCGCGGCGGGCGATCGTCGCCTCGTCGCGGCCGGCGCACGCCACAAACGTTGCGGAGTAGGTCAACGCGTCCTTCGCGCGCTGTGATCCGCGCTGTGATCTCTGAATTGCCGCCGCCACCCGCTCGTACTGCGTTCGCAATGTCGCCAACGGCGCGAACGGGATGTTGAACTCCGCGGCGAATCTGGCCGCGAGCGCCGGGATCCGTTTGGCGCCGCCACCACCGATGATGATCGGCGGGTGCGGGGACTGGACAGGCTTGGGCACCGCCGGCGAATCGGAGACGCTGTAGTGGGTCCCGGAATAGTCGAATGTTTGGCCTGGTGGGGTGGCCCATAGCCCGGTGATGATCTCGAGTTGCTCGGTCAGTCGGTCGAATCGCTCGCCCAGCGGCCGGAAGGGGATGGCGTAGGCGCGGTGCTCGGCTTCGAACCATCCGGCACCGATTCCGAATTCGACACGCCCGCCGGACATTTCGTCGACCTGAGCCACCGAGATGGCCAATGGCCCCGGATAGCGGAAGGTGGCTGAAGTCACCAAGGTGCCGAGCCGGATCGAGGTCGTTTCGCGCGCGAGACCGGCCAACGTCACCCATGAGTCGGTCGGGCCGGGTTGCCCGTCGCTGTTCATCGCCAGGTAGTGGTCGGATCGGCAGAAGGCCGAATAACCCGCAGCCTCTGCGGCGCATGCGACGGCAAGTTGGTCGGCGTAGGTGGCACCTTGCTGAGGTTCGACGAAGATTCTGAAATCCACTGGCGTCACGCTGGCCAGCTTAAGGTCGGCCGTTCAGAAGCCCTCGACACCCTCAACGCTGATGGACATGCCGCGCCCGGTTCTGTCGTTGGTGAATCGAGTGCCGTCCCGGCCGGCGTCAATCGTCCAGCCGACTGCTGAATAGGTCTGATAATCCAGGGTCACCGCGGGAATGGCGCCCAGATTGCCCAGTACCCAACTGATTTGCCCACTTGCACTCAATCGCACGCCGTTGGCGGTGAATCCGTTGACCTCCGGAGCATTGGTGAACGCCGCCTCGCAGCCCACTTCCCGCTGGTCGAGTTGGCAGCGGGTCTTACCGGACTTCGTCTCGATGAAGACGACGCCGTTTCGCGGTTGCAGCACCTCGCCGTTGGGTTGCCGCGGCGACCCGGGGGACTGGGTTGGTTCGATGGTGGAAGGTGGTGCCGCGGTGGGTCTGCTGGGTCGCGGGGTCGGGAAGTTCGGTTCGGTCGGTGAGTCGGGGATTCTGGTGGCGGTGCCGTCGATGGTGGACTGGCAGCCGACGAGCGCCGCCGTGCAGGCAAGCACGCCTGCGGTGGCCAGCGGAATCTTCATTCATTGCAGAATACGGCGCTCTTCGTTGAGGTCGCGAAAGTGACGCGCGGGCCCACGGGGCCGCGCCGGTGTCACCGACGTACCCGGGCGTGGCGCGAGCAATATGCCGCCGTCTGGGCAGCTGCTGATTGCGCAACCGGGAACAAATACGTGCGACCTCCCGTTGACCCCTATGACAACTTGAGTGTACTAGACTCAAGCCTGGGTTGACATCTAATGGCCGGCCCGGGCAGTCTTGAGCCCGGTGCACTCAGTCCGATTGAGTGCAGTGCACTCGTGACCAATGATTCGTTCTATTCAGGAGGCAGTAATTATGGCTCGTGCGGTCGAAATCGACCTCGGGACCACCAACTCCGTCGTCGCGGTCCTGGAGGGTGGTGAGCCCGTCGTGGTCGCCAACTCCGAGGGTTCCCGGACCACCCCGTCTGTTGTCGCGTTCGCGCGCAACGGTGAGGTGCTGGTAGGTCAACCCGCCAAGAACCAAGCAGTAACCAACGTCGACCGGACCATTCGTTCGGTCAAGCGTGAGATCGGCACCGACTGGTCGGTAGAGATCGACGACAAGAACTACACCTCGCAGGAGATCAGCGCGCGGGTACTGATGAAGCTCAAGCGCGACGCCGAGTCCTACCTCGGCGAGGACATCGCCGACGCGGTCATCACTGTTCCCGCGTACTTCAATGACGCCCAGCGCCAGGCCACCAAAGAAGCCGGCCAGATCGCCGGCCTCAACGTCCTGCGCATCGTCAACGAGCCGACCGCGGCCGCACTGGCCTACGGCCTGGACAAGGGCGAGAAAGAACAGACCATCCTGGTCTTCGACCTCGGCGGCGGCACCTTCGACGTGTCCCTGCTGGAGATCGGTGAGGGCGTTGTCGAGGTACGTGCCACCTCCGGTGACAACCACCTCGGTGGTGACGACTGGGATGACCGGATCGTCGAATGGCTCGTCGACAAGTTCAAGGCAAGCGCAGGAATTGACCTGACCAAGGACAAGATGGCGATGCAGCGGCTGCGTGAGGCCGCCGAGAAGGCGAAGATCGAACTCAGCTCGAGTCAATCCACCTCGATCAACCTGCCCTACATCACTGTCGACGCGGACAAGAACCCGTTGTTCCTCGATGAGCAGCTGACCCGCTCAGAGTTCCAGAAGATCACCCAGGATCTGTTGGACCGCACCCGCAGTCCGTTCCAGTCGGTGATCAAGGATGCCGGTATCCCGGTCTCCGATATCGATCACGTCGTGCTGGTCGGTGGCTCCACCCGTATGCCCGCGGTCTCCGAGCTGGTCAAGGAGATGACCGGCGGGCAGGAGCCCAACAAGGGTGTCAACCCTGACGAAGTTGTCGCCGTCGGCGCGGCTCTGCAGGCCGGCGTGCTCAAGGGCGAGGTGAAAGACGTTCTGCTGCTTGATGTCACCCCGTTGTCCCTCGGTATCGAAACCAAGGGCGGCGTGATGACCAAGCTGATCGAACGCAACACCACGATTCCGACGAAGCGGTCGGAAACCTTCACCACGGCGGATGACAATCAGCCTTCGGTGCAGATCCAGGTCTTCCAGGGTGAGCGGGAGATCGCTTCGCACAACAAGCTGCTCGGGTCGTTCGAACTGACCGGCCTGCCGCCGGCTCCGCGCGGAGTGCCCCAGGTCGAGGTCACCTTCGACATCGACGCCAACGGCATCGTGCACGTCACCGCCAAGGACAAGGGCACCGGCAAGGAGAACACCATCCGCATCCAGGAAGGCTCCGGCCTGTCCCAGGAGGAGATCGACCGGATGGTCAAGGATGCCGAGGCGCACGCCGAGGAGGACCGTACCCGTCGCGAAGAGGCCGACGTTCGCAACCAGGCTGAGTCGCTGGTCTACCAGACCGAGAAGTTCGTCAAAGAGCAGCGGGAACCAAAAGAGGGAGCGGGCGGTCCTGCCGTGGCCGAGGACACCTTGGCCAAGGTGGACAGTGCGATCACCGAAGCGAAGTCGGCGCTCGATGGCACCGACATCGGCGCGATCAAGGCCGCGATGGAGAAGCTGGGCGAAGAGAGCCAGGCACTGGGCCAGGCGATCTACGAGGCCACCCAGGCCGAGCAGTCGGCAGCCGGCGGCGAAGGACCTGCGGGTAACGCCGCAGGTTCCGATGATGACGTGGTAGATGCTGAAGTTGTTGAGGACGACCAGGAGCCCAAGTGAGTGACGCCGATCACGACCGTTCCTCCGAACACGGCGAGCCAATCACCTTCACCGACAGGCGCAGGATCGACCCGGAAACCGGCCAGGTGCGCGACAACGCGGACACCGGGCCGGTCCCGGAGGCGCCCACCGTGTCTGAGGAATCTCAGAGCGAGGCCGCCGAGTTGATCGCCGACCTGCAGCGCGTGCAGGCCGACTTCACCAACTATCGCAAACGGGCTCTGCGCGATCAGCGGGTGGCAACTGATCGGGCCAAGTCCCACGTGGTGGCCCAGTTGTTGCCGGTGCTCGATGATTTCGACCGGGCTCGGGCGCACGGCGACCTCGATTCGGGTCCGTTGAAGTCGGTCGCCGACAAGCTGATCGGTGTGCTCGAGGGGCTGGGCCTGGCGGCCTTCGGTAGCGAGGGTGAGGAGTTCGATCCCGCGCTGCACGAGGCCGTCCAGCACGAGGGCGACGGGTCGCATTCGGTGATCGGCACCGTGATGAGGCGGGGCTACAAAGTCGGTGATCACGTGGTGCGCCACGCCATGGTGGGTGTCGTCGATACCGTGCCCGACGCATCGGGGCCCGGTAATGCCGCCCCCGCGGCAGAAGAGCGCTCAGAATCAGAACATTGACCAACAGGAAGCGACGAGCAGGCGAGGAGGTGACGCGGTATGGCCCAACGTGAGTGGGTTGAGAAGGACTTCTACACGGAGTTGGGCGTCAGCTCTGACGCCGACGAGAAAGAGATCAAGCGGGCGGCCCGCAAGATTCTCTCCGAGAATCACCCCGACCGGAACCCGGACAACGCCGCGGCCGAGGAGCGGTACAAGGCCGCATCGGAAGCCAAGGAAGTGCTCACGGATTCGGCCAAGCGCAAGGAGTACGACGAAACTCGTCGACTGTTCGCCGGCGGCGGGTTCGGTCGAGGTCGCTTCGGCGGCGGTGGTGGTGGCGCCGGTTTCGGTGGCGGCGGGGGGGACGGTCAGGATTTCAACCTGAACGACCTTTTCGACGCGGCCGGTCAGGATGGCGGCGCCAACATCGGCGACCTGTTCGGCGGGCTGTTCGGCCGGGGCGCTCAACAGGCTCGGCCATCACGTCCACGCCGGGGCAACGACCTCGAGACCGAGACAGAACTCAACTTCCTGGAGGCCACCAAGGGTGTGGCGATGCCGCTTCGGCTGACCAGCCCGGCCCCCTGCACGAACTGTCACGGCAGTGGCGCACGTCCGGGTACCAGCCCCAAGGTCTGCCCCAACTGCAACGGTGCCGGTGTCATCAACCGCAACCAGGGCGCGTTCGGATTCTCCGAGCCGTGCGCCGAATGTCGTGGGAGCGGCTCGATCATCGAGAATCCCTGCGACGAGTGCAAGGGCACCGGTGTGGCTACCCGCACCCGCACCATCAACGTGCGGATACCTCCAGGTGTGGAAGATGGTCAGCGGATCCGGCTGGCTGGGCAGGGGGAAGCCGGACTGCGGGGGGCGCCCTCGGGTGATCTGTACGTCACCGTCCACGTCAAGCCGGACAAGGTGTTCGGCCGCAACGGGGACGACTTGACCGTCGCGGTTCCGGTCAGTTTCCACGAATTAGCTTTGGGCACAACACTTTCAATTCCGACGTTAGAAGGCAAGGTCGGAGTGAGGGTGCCCAAGGGTACATCTGACGGTCGAATCCTCCGGGTGCGCGGCCGTGGTGTGCCCAAGCGGTCCGGCGGTCATGGTGACCTACTGGTCACCGTCAAGGTAGCGGTGCCGCCGAAGCTGGAGGGCGAGGCGGCCGAAGCGCTGGAGGCCTACGCGAAGGCCGAGCGCGCCAGCGGATTCGATCCGCGGGCGGGTTGGGCCGGTGCGCTGTGAACGCCAACCGCCGGGATGAGGCCAGGACGTTCCTGATCTCGGTGGCCGCCGAGCTGGCGGGTATGCACGCGCAGACCCTGCGGACCTATGACCGACTCGGCCTGGTCAGTCCCCAGCGCAGTTCCGGCGGCGGCCGGCGCTATTCGGAGCGCGACGTCGATCTGTTGCGTGAGGTGCAGCGGCTGTCCCAGGACGAAGGCGTGAATCTCGCGGGGATCAAGCGCGTCATCGAACTCACCAATCAGGTCGAGGCGCTGCAGGCGCGGGTTCGCGAATTGAGCGGGGAAGTCGAGTACCTGCGGGCCCAGCCGCGCGCGAAGAGCACCGCACTGGTGGTTTGGCAGCCCAGGCGGCAGCACTAACTGATTCTGATCCGGAACTGTGCGGTCGCGGACTCACCGGGCTGCACCTCGTGGTAGCCCCCGCGCCGCAGCGCGTCGGTCGGGGCGGCCATCGGCTCGAAGCACACGACGTCGTCATCACCTGGCGCGAACACCTGCGCCGCCGTGAAACCCTGATCGAAGTGCACCTCGATACGCCGGTCGCCGCCCGAGAGGGCGAAGATCGACCCCGGTTCGACTTCGTCGTAGCCCTCGTCGACGAATCTGTCGCCCAACAGCTCTGAGGCCGCGGAACGCTGCTCCACCCGTCCGGTGGGGATGCCCCACGCGTTGACAGGCTGGTAGCGCATCGCCGGCGTCTCTATCCGCCACTGCGCGCGGGGGATGCCGGGCAGCTGCAGATAGGGGTGAAAGCCGAAGCAGGTCGGCACCCGCGAACCCGTGGTCGCCGTGACGGTTGTCTTCACGGTGAGCGTGCGCTCGAGCAGCGTGATGTCCAGCGTCAGCAGGTGCGGAAACGGAAAGGTTGCCAGCAGTCCCGGCCGGGCCGCAAAGTCCAGCTCGGCTGTCAGCTGTGATTCCAGCAGCGTGGTGACGGTCCAGTCCCGGTAGGCGGCCAAAGTCCCGTGAATGGGCACGCCGTGCTGGTCGGTGCGCACGCCGCCGGTGCCCGGCGTCAGCGTAATGACGGCTCCGTCGACGCCGTAGCCGTTGCTGCTGAGCCGGTTCGCCCACGGATAAAGGATGGGGATACCCATGGTCTTGTGGTTCGATACGTAACCCTGCAGGCCGCGGCGCTGGCCTAACAGCTCCACGCCGTCATCCGACAGCGATGTGGCGACCATGCCGGCGACTGGGACGTAGGTGGCGGTCAGTGCTGACGACGGATCGCGCAGCGTGACGGTTTCTAACTCGTCCATGGCTGTCGATCCTGCCATGTGATTTCAGCTTGCCAGGGGATCGTGGTGAATATGCTCAGCGGGTGCGCCCTTGGCGATGAGTGCCGCCCTGGTGGCCAGCACCATCGCGGGCTTGCCGCACAGCAGGATCTGGCGATCGCCCCAGCCGCCGTATCGGGTCACGATGTCGGGCAGGGTGCCGGTCTGACGCACGTGCAGCCCGCGCGGCGGCGCGGTGTCGGGGTACTCGGCGGCCCACGTTGGGTCGACTCGGTGTTCTGACACTGGAGTCACCGACAGCCACGGGTTGGTCGACGCGATCTCCCAGAGGGTGCGCAGGTCGTAGAGTTCGCCCGGATACCGCGCCCCGAAGAACAGATGCACGCGCGGGTTGTCCACGAACCTGGCCAGGTCCATGATCAGCGCCCGCAGTGGTGCCAGCCCAGTCGAGCCCGCGACCATTAGCACGTCGCCGTCGTCGCGGTCGATGTGCAGCGCGCCGTGCGGATTGGACACCCGCCATCGATCACCCGGCCGGGCTTCCCCGACGATTGCTGTGCTGACCATTCCGCCGGGAACCGAGCGGACATGGAACTCGACGTATCCGTGCGGGTCGGCCGGTATCGCCGGGCTCAGATAGCGCCACCGCCGCGGCCACTGCGGCACCTGGACGGGCAGGTACTGCCCCGGCAGGTAGGTCAGCGGGTAATCCATCTTCAGCCGGATTATCGACACGTCCCGGGTGGGTCGCAGGTGTTCGAGAACGGTGCCGTCACTGAATGCTGGGCTGGTCTCGGCGGTGGCGGCGCCGCTCATCACGCCGACGGCGAGCTCGACGACGTCGTGGACCGCTTCGTTGAGTCGGCGGTCCCAGTTTTGCGCGAGATACGATCTCAGCGTGCTGAGCAGCGCATCCTTCAGCGTGGCGTAATGCGCAGGGGTGACCCCGTACTTGCGATGGTCGCGGCCGAGCTGAGCGAGAAAGGCCACTGGCTCGTCGGAGCGCTGGGCGATGATTTCGTCGCATAACCAGCACAGGGCATGGCCAAAGACGTAGCGCTGGTGGGCCATGTCCGGTGGGAACAGGTCCCGCGCCGTGGGGTCGGCACCGAACCATCGGGTGTAGAAGTCTCGGATGAGTGTTTCGGCACTGCGGTCAGGATCGACGGCATCCCGCAGGATGCGTATCGAGTCCCGGTCTTCGAGTCCCACGCGGCACGATCCTCTCGTCAGAGGCCGTGAATTCCCTTGTACAGCACCATGAGGCCGATCACGACCAGAATTGCGGCGACCAGGGCGGCATGCTGGCGCTCCATCGAGGCCTTGAGCCGTTCCAGCGCGGGGTCCAGGCGTTCGCCTGACACCGCGTATCCAAGGATCGGCAGCGCCACCGAGGAACCTGCCATCGCGACGTACCAGGCTGCCGCGACCCACACGCTGGGTGAATCCAGCCCGGATGACCCGATCGCCAAACCTGCTGCGGCACAGATGAGGAGTACTTTGACATTGACGACCGTCAGCGCTAGCCCGGTTACGGCGGCTTTGGCCGGAGTGAGGCTGCTCATCTTCGTCATCCAGCCCGGCATGTGCGCAGACTTCTTTCGGGTCACCCAGCGGTACACGCCGAAGATGATCAGCGCGACGCCGACGACGATGCGCAGCCACGACGCCCAGCTCGGCGGGCTCTTGCCCAGCCCGCCAGCCAGATCGGACAACGTCAGGAAGATGCTGGTCAACAATGCCAAGCCGAAGATCCAGCCGGCCAGGAATGCCAACCCGGTGGGTTTGGGTCGAGGGCTGTGTAGCACGAGAACGGCCGGGATGATCGACAGTGGGGAGAATGCGACGACCAGGCCAAGCGGAATGAGCTCCGTCAGAATCGATCCCCAAATGCCCGACACGGGCTCAACCTAGCAAGGTGTGTGTGCTGCTGCTGACGATCGCGCATTGATCCTGATCGGCCGCGAATAAGTTGAGCGGAACAGACTCAACCTTGACGACGTTATATAACGCGACAAGCATTTGAGGGGCCGCTGTTTCGGCCCGTGCCCGTTGCGGCACGTATTGAGAAAGTGAGGTGTCGTGGACTCGTTCAATCCGACGACCAAGACCCAGGCGGCGCTGACTTCGGCCCTGCAGGCAGCGACGGCTGCGGGAAACCCGCAGATTACGCCCGCTCATCTGTTGATGGCGCTGCTCACCCAGAACGATGGCATCGCCGGACCGCTGCTCGAAGCTGTCGGAGTCGATCCCGCGACCATCCGAAACGAGGCGCAGCAGTTACTGGACCGGCTGCCCAGCGCCAGTGGATCGGCATCCACGCCGCAGCTGTCTCCAGACTCGATCACCGCGATCAGTGCCGCTCAAGCACTCGCTACCGAGATGGACGACGAGTACGTCTCGACCGAGCATTTACTGGTTGGGCTGGCCGGCGGCCCGGGTCGCTCCGCAGGCTCGGCTTCTGCCGGCGACAGTGACACCGCCAAGGTGTTGAACAGCCACGGCGCGTCGCCCCAGGCGCTGCGGGAGGCGTTCGTCAAGGTGCGCGGTAGCGCCCGGGTCACCAGCCCCGACCCCGAGGGCACCTATCAGGCGCTGGAGAAGTACTCCACCGACCTGACCGCGCTGGCCAAGGACGGCAAGCTCGACCCGGTCATCGGACGTGACCACGAGATCCGCCGTGTGGTCCAGGTGCTGAGCCGACGCACCAAGAACAACCCGGTGCTCATCGGTGAGCCCGGCGTCGGCAAGACCGCGATCGTGGAGGGCCTGGCCCAGCGCATCATCGAGGGTGACGTACCGGAGAGCCTGCGTGACAAGACCGTTGTCTCCCTCGATCTGGGATCGATGGTGGCCGGGGCCAAGTACCGCGGCGAATTCGAGGAACGGCTCAAGGCGGTCCTCGACGACATCAAGAACTCTGCAGGCCAGATCATCACCTTCATCGACGAGTTGCACACCATCGTCGGCGCCGGCGCGACCGGCGAATCGGCGATGGACGCGGGCAACATGATCAAGCCCATGCTGGCTCGCGGCGAGTTGCGGCTGGTTGGCGCCACCACCCTCGACGAATACCGCAAGTACATCGAGAAAGACGCGGCGCTGGAGCGCCGCTTCCAGCAAGTGCTGGTTGGCGAGCCGTCGGTCGAGGACACCGTCGGCATCCTGCGCGGGCTCAAGGACCGCTACGAGGTGCACCACGGCGTCCGGATCACCGACTCCGCGCTGGTGGCGGCCGCCACCCTCTCGGACCGGTACATCACCAGCAGGTTTCTGCCCGACAAGGCCATCGACCTGGTCGACGAGGCCGCCTCGCGCCTGCGGATGGAGATCGACTTGCGGCCGGTGGAGATCGACGAGGTGGAACGGCTGGTTCGGCGGCTGGAGATCGAGGAGATGGCGCTGGCCAAGGAGGAGGACGCCGCCTCCAAGGACCGGCTGGAGAAGCTGCGCGCGGAGTTGGCCGACGACAAAGAAAAATTGGCCGAGCTCACCACCCGCTGGCAGAACGAGAAGGGCGCCATCGATATCGTCCGCGATTTCACCGAGCAGCTGGACACGCTGCGCGGCGAGGCCGACCGGGCCGAGCGCGACGGGGACCTGGCCAAGGCCGCCGAGTTGCGTTACGGCCGCATCCCCGAGGTGGAGAAGAAGCTCGACGCGGCGTTGCCGGTCGCCGAGGCTCGCGAGAACGTCATGCTCAAGGAAGACGTCGGGCCTGACGACATTGCCGATGTGGTGTCTGCGTGGACCGGCATTCCGGCAGGGCGGATGCTCGAAGGTGAGACCGCCAAGCTGCTGCGGATGGAAGAAGAGCTGGGCAAGCGCGTCATCGGGCAGAGAAAGGCGGTGCAGGCGGTTTCTGATGCAGTTCGCCGCAGTCGCGCCGGTGTTGCCGACCCAAACCGCCCGACGGGCTCGTTCATGTTCCTGGGCCCTACCGGCGTCGGAAAGACCGAGCTGGCGAAGGCCCTGGCGGAGTTCCTCTTCGACGATGAACGGGCGATGGTCCGCATCGACATGAGCGAGTACGGGGAAAAGCACTCGGTGGCCCGCCTTGTCGGTGCGCCTCCCGGCTACATCGGGTACGACCAGGGCGGCCAGCTGACCGAGGCGGTACGACGACGTCCCTACACCGTGATTCTGTTCGATGAGATCGAGAAAGCCCACCCCGACGTCTTCGACGTCCTGCTACAGGTACTCGATGAGGGCAGGCTGACCGACGGTCAGGGCCGCACGGTCGACTTCCGCAACACGATCCTGATCTTGACGTCCAATCTCGGCGCCGGGGGGACTGAAGAGCAGGTCATGGCAGCGGTACGCGCGGCGTTCAAGCCGGAGTTCATCAACCGCCTGGATGACGTGATCATCTTCGACGCGCTCGATCCCGAGCAGCTGGTGGCGATCGTCGACATCCAGCTGGTGCAGTTGCAGAAGCGGCTGGCGCAGCGCCGTCTCGCTCTCGAGGTGTCGCTGGCGGCCAAGAAGTGGCTGGCTGACCGTGGGTTCGACCCGCTCTACGGTGCGCGGCCCCTGCGGCGACTGGTGCAGCAGGCGATCGGAGACCAGTTGGCCAAGCTGCTGTTGGCTGGTGATGTGCACGACGGCGATATGGTGCCGGTCAACGTCAGCGAGGACGGCGATTCGCTGGTGCTGGGCTGAATTTCTCCGCCCCCTCCCGCCCCCTCCCGACGCCCCAGCTTCCCCCGGCGAGCAGACGCAAACTCGCGCGTAATGGGCCTTATGCGTGCGAGTTTGTGACTGCTGGTGGGTGGTGGGTCTCACGGTGATCGGGTTGTGATCTATTCGAGTTCGGGATTCGACGGCATGAGCGGATACTCTTTAGCCAATGGTTCCGCTCTGGTTCACCCTGTCTGCACTCTGCTTTGTAGGTGCGGCGGTGTTGTTGTACGTCGACCTCGACAGACGTCGGGGTCTCGGCCGTCGCCGCAAGTCGTGGGCGAAGTCGCATGGATTCGATTATGAGCACGAGTCCACTGACATCCTCAAACGCTGGAAGCGCGGGGTGATGTCAACTGTCGGTGACGTCACCGCGCGCAACGTGGTCCTCGGCCAGATCCGCGGCGAGGCGGTCTTCGTCTTCGACCTGGACGACGTCGCGACGGTCATTGCGCTGCACCGCAAGGTGGGTACAAACGTCGTCGTCGACCTGCGGCTCAAGGGCGTCAAGGAGCCGCGCGAGAGTGATATCTGGCTGCTCGGCGCTATCGGCCCCCGAATGGTGTATTCCACCAACCTGGACGCGGCCCGACGCGCCTGCGACCGCAGGATGGTGACGTTCGTGCACACTGCGCCGGACTGCGCCGAGATGATGTGGAATGAACAGAACTGGACCCTGATCAGCATGCCGGTCACCAGCACCCGGGCCCAATGGGACGAGGGCCTGCGTACGGTGCGCCAGTTCAACGACCTGCTGAGGGTGTTGCCTCCGTTGGCCACGGCGGCCGCGGCTCAGCCCGTCGCGCGCCGCGCCGGTTCGCCCAGCCGTCCCATCACGCCCGCACCCTCGGGGCGTCCCGAGTTGTCGCCCGGAAGGGCCGACCAGCCACCCGGCCGCGCCGACGTGGGCCACTACGTCGACCAGCCCGAAGCCGCCCGGCCCGAAGCCGGGTCTGCCCAGCCGGACCCGGCGCGCCGCGCGCAACCGCCGTCGCGCAACGGTCGGCAGTCGCCGAACTATCAGCGGTAAGTACTCTCGGGGCATGTCACGCCCCGTCGCTTTGATCACCGGGCCGACGTCCGGGCTGGGAGAGGGCTTTGCCCGCCGCTACGCAGTCGACGGCTACGACCTGGTGCTGGTGGCCCGCGACATCGAGCGACTGGAACGCCTGGCCGCCGAGTTGAGGGATGAGGCAGGTGCCCGGGTCGAGGTCATTCCTGCGGATCTGGCTGTCGCCGCCGACCGGGTGGTGGTCGCCGACCGCCTGCGGGCAGGCGTCCAAGTGCTGGTGAACAATGCCGGATTCGGCACCGCGGGGGAGTTCTGGTCGGCCGATCTCGAGGCGCTGCAGGCTCAGCTCGACGTCAACGTCACCGCTGTCATGCAGCTCACCCATGCCGCGCTGCCGCCCATGCTGGCCGCCGGCGCCGGAACCGTGCTCAACGTGGCCAGCGTCGCAGGGCTGCTGCCGGGGCGCGGGTCGACCTACTCGGCCTCCAAGGCATGGGTGGTCTCGTTCTCCGAAGGACTGGCCAACGGGCTCGGCGGCACGGGCGTGGGCGTACACGCGCTGTGTCCGGGCTTCGTCCGCACCGAGTTTCACCAGCGGGCCGGCATCGACATGGCAGGCACCGCCTCGTTCCTCTGGCTCGAGGTCGACGACGTGGTCCGGGAGACCATGGCCCACGTTGGTAAGGATGCCAAGAGCAACAAGACCGTGATCATTCCGGGCTTGCAGTACAAGGCGCTGACTACCGGTGGGCGCATGGTGCCACGGAACGTGGTGCGCGCCTTGACAAGAGTTGTGGGCAAGGGCCGTGACCGTACTTGATAACCAGTGCCGGCAGCCACGATCCTGGTCAACCTGACCCACGTGTTGCCGGCCCCACGGAGTGGGGTGAGTCCCACGGGGTCGGTCCGTGGACAGGGCCGCCGCCTGGTGACGCCAGGTACGACCCAGAGCTGCTGAGTGCCGGCGACACCCGCAATGTCGTTGATGAATACCGCTATTGGACCCGCGAAGCCATCGTCGCCGATATCGACGAGCGCAGGCACCGGCTACACGTAGCCATCGAGAACTTCGGGAATGATGCGAACATCGGCGCGGTCGTGCGTACTGCGAACGCCTTCGCCGTCGACACGGTGCACATCGTCGGCCGCAGGCGCTGGAACCGGCGCGGGGCCATGGTCACCGACCGGTATCAGCGGCTGTGCCACCACGAGAAGACCGCCGACCTACTGGACTTCGCCGCAGAGAGCGGGTTGACCGTCGTTGCGGTCGACAACACCCCCGGGTCCGCGCGCATCGAAGAGGTCACCTTGCCGCGCGACTGCTTGTTGGTCTTCGGCCAGGAGGGGCCGGGTATCACCGCGGAGGTTACGGCCGGCGCCGGGTTGACGGCATCGATCGCCCAGTTCGGCTCCACCCGCAGTATCAACGTCGGTGTCGCCGCGGGGATTGCCATGCACACCTGGATTCGCCAGCATGCCGACCTCGGCCGCGCGTGGTGACGGAGCCGGGCTACCGGCGACATGGGGCTTGGGTCGCAGCAGTAGCCAGACTGCGACCGCTGCTGTGAGCAGCAGCACCGCACCGGCCCCGGAGGCGATCGCCAGGCCCTCGGTGAACGCCGTCTTCGCCGCGGTGAGCAATGCGGTGCCCTGGTTGGCCGGTAGCTCTGCGGCGACCTGGATAGCTCCGGGCAGCGAGTCGCGCGCCTCGTCAGCTGCCGCGGCCGGAAGGCTCGGCGCGATCGCGACGGTGCGGTAGATGGCGGTGACGATCGATCCCAGCGTGGCGATGCCCAGCGCCATCCCGAGTTCGTAGGCCGTTTCGGAGACCGCGGCCGCCGAGCCTGCACGTTCTTTGGGAACGCTGGCCAGGATGACGTCGCTGGCGACGGTGAAGGCCAGGCCCAGGCCGATGCCGACGACGAAGAGGGCCAGGCCGAGTGGCAGGTACGGCGTGACGGGCGCGAACAGCGTCAGCGACGCCGACAGCGAGGCCATCGCGACACCGATAAGCGTCAACCCGGTGGTCAGGACCGCGCGGTGCGAGACGTAGCGTACGGCCACCCCGGCGAGGACACCGAACACGGTTGCGGTCACCGCGGCAGGCAGCTCCGCCATCCCGGCTTTGAGCGGCCCGAAACCCTGCACGAGCTGGAAGTACTGCGACAGGAAGAACACCAGCCCCGACAGTCCCAGCACCGACAACAGGTTCGCGGACACCACTCCAGAGAACACCGGGTTGCGGAACAGCCGGACGTCGATAAGCGGCACGGGTAGGCGCAGCTGACGCCGCACGAACAAGATCAGGGCCGTCGCCCCGACGGCACCCGCCAGGACTGCGTCGAATCGCAGACCGTGCGCCAGACCGATGAAGCCCTCCTTGATGCCGTACACGACACCGAGCATCCCGAGCATGGACAGCGCCACGCTGGGGAGATCCCACGGACCGGGTTCGGGGTTGCGGTGCTCGGGCAGCAGCACGATGCCGCCGACGAGTAGCACCAGCATCACCGGAATGTTGATCAGGGAGACCGATCCCCACCAGAAGTGTTCAAGCAGCACGCCGCCGACGACCGGGCCCAGGGCGGCGCCGGCCGAGAAGGCCGACGCCCACACACCCACGGCGATGCTGCGCTCCCTCTGGTCGGGGAACAGTCCGCGAATCAGTGCCAGGGTGGCAGGTGTCAGGGTCGCTCCGGCCATGCCTAGCAACGCCCGGGTAAGGATCAGCGTCTCCGGTGTCGAAGAATATGCGGTCACCACCGAGATGATGGCGAAAGCCGTTGCGCCGAAAAGTAATAGCTTCTTGTGGCCGATGCGGTCACCGAGGCTACCCATGCTGATCAGCAGGGCGGCGAGAACGAACGAGTAGATGTCACCAATCCAGAGAATCTGGGTGCCGGTGGCACCGAGGTCTGCGCTGATGAACGGGGTGGCCAGCGCGAGAACCGTGCCGTCGACTCCGATGAGCAGCACGGCCATGGTGAGGACACCGAGGGCGAACCAGCGGCGGGTCATGAGGTCTGTACTCCGTTGAGCATTAGGTCGGTGATGAGTCGGTCGAAATCTAGGCCGGCGACGCGGCCCGCCCGGATGGCCCATGCGGTCCCGGCGACCAGGCTGTAGAACACCTCGGTGAGCCAGGCCGCGGTGAGATCGGGCCGGAAGTCTCCGTCGCGCTGTCCACGCTGGAACAACGACGTGATCTCGGTGTCGACCTCCAGCCATGCGTCCTGCGTCTCTTCGGCGTCGAGCTCCTGGCTCTGGCTGTACAGCAGCGCTAAGTAGGGCGACACCGGCTGACATGCCGAGACCAGGCGACGCAGGGCGTCGGTGGCTGAACCCTCGTGCAGCTGAACACTGTTCAGTACCTTGCGCATCTCGTCGATGGCGAGGTCTTCGAGCGCCTCGCTGAGCGCGATGCGACCGGAAAAGTATCGGTGCAGCGTTGCTCGGCTGACCCCGACTGCGGCGGCGATCTCGTCCTGTGTGGCGTTCGGACGCCGGCCGAGAAAGTCCGCCGCGGCACGCAGTAGCTGGTCGCGAGTGGCTGACATGCAACGACTATAGCTCATGTGAAACAGAATTGTCTCATCAGTTTCTACGGCTGCCTCCCGGCACGCCCTCGTTTAGGGCAGGATCAGTGTCATGGATCAGTTGTGGGCCAACCGCGCCGCCAGTGCGGAAGCCGCGATCACGAAGCGGCACCTCAAGCGGCTCTGGGGCATACCGGGTACTCAGCTGGGCGTTGTGGCCTGGCCCCCTGCTAAGCAGCACCGGCGGTTCGCGACCTGGCATTACTGGTGGCAGGCCCACCTGCTGGACAACCTGGTGGATGCGCAGCTGCGCGACCCCCAGCCCGAGCGGCTGAAGTCGATCGGTCGGCAAATTCGTGGACATCGGCTGCGCAACCTCGGGTCCTGGGGCAACGACTACTACGACGATATGGCGTGGTTGGCCCTGGCTCTGGAGCGCTCGGGCCGGCTCACCGGAGTGGGTCGCCCGAAGGCGCTGGAGAAGCTCGCCGAGCAGTTCCTCAACGCTTGGGTGCCCGAGGACGGTGGCGGAATCCCCTGGCGTAAGCAGGATCAGTTCTTCAACGCACCCGCCAATGGGCCTGCCGGCATCTTCCTCGCCCGTCACGAGGACCGGTTGCGCCGAGCACAACAGATGGCCGATTGGATCGATGAGTCGCTGATCGACCCGGAGACCCATCTGGTCTTCGACGGCATCAAGGCCGGCTCGTTGGTCCGGGCGCAGTACACCTACTGCCAGGGGGTGGTCCTGGGGCTGGAAACCGAACTCGCCGTGCGCACCGAGGATGCCGACCATGCCGAGCGGGTGCACCGGCTGGTGGCTGCGGTCGCCGAGGAGATGGCGCCCGACGGTGTGATCAAGGGCGCCGGCGGCGGGGACGGTGGATTGTTCAACGGGATTCTGGCGCGCTATCTGGCTCTGGTGGTCACCACGCTGCCCCGGCGCGGTCCCGAGGACGAGCAGGCTCGTCAGACCGCGCGATCGGTGGTGCTCGCGTCGGCGCGCGCTGCCTGGGATAACCGCCAGACTGCTGAGGATCTGCCGCTGTTCAGCGCATTCTGGGATCGGGTCGCCGAACTACCAACGGCCGCGACGCAGCAGGCCCAGTTCATCGAGGGAGCGGTCAACTCCTCGCAGATTCCAGAGCGCGATCTGTCGGTGCAGTTGGCGGGGTGGATGTTGATGGAAGCCGCCTATGTCGCCAGCGACGAATCAGGTGCCGCGGGCGATTGAGGCCGACTATCAGGTCGTTGGCTCGGCTTCGGTGGCACCTTCGGTCTGCTGTGCGGCTCTGCGTCGCTTGTTCCACTCGTATGCCATCGGGAGGACCGAGAGCACGACGATCCCGATGATGAAGGGTTCGAGCAGACTCTGGATGACCTCAAATCGGCCTAGCCAGTACCCGAGCAACGTCAGACCGACGCCCCACACCGTGGCGCCGACGGCGTTGTACAGCGTGAAGACGCCGTAGTTCATCTTGGCGGCGCCGGCGGTGATGGGCGCGAGGGTGCGCACGATCGGCACGAACCGCGCGATGACGATCGCGAACGGGCCGCGCTGCTCGAAGAACAAATGGGCCTCGTCGAGGTACCTCTGCTTGAGGAAGCGTGCGTTGGGCTTGAACATGGCGGTGCCGACTTTGCGTCCGGTCCAGTAGCCGACCTGGCCTCCGAGGATCGCGGCGATAGGGATGAACACCAGCAGTTGCCAGAGCGCGAAGTTGACGTGGACGGTGCCGTCGTGGGCTGCTGCGGCGGTGCCGGCAGCGAGCATTCCCGCCACGAACAGCAGCGAGTCGCCGGGCAGGATCGGGAACAGCACCCCGGATTCGACGAACACGACCACCAGCACACCGATCAGCACCCAAGTGCCGAAGAAGCTGAGGAGGTTGATCGGGTCCATGAAGTCGGGCATCAGCGCGAGATTGTCGACGACCACGGGGTGCAAGGCTACCGGCGCCGAGGACGCTTTCGAATAGCTCCTCGAGGTCACTCACAACTGCGGCTACAACCGCTAGCGTGATCGCGTGCTTGCAACTGTCACCAACCTGGTCCGTGGTGCACTCATGGGCGTTGCCGAAGTCATCCCCGGTGTGAGTGGCGGAACGGTCGCATTGATCGTCGGCATCTACGAGACGCTGATCAACGCGATCGCCAATTTAGTGCTCTCCCTGCGGCAGCTCGTCGGCCTCGGGACCGGGAGAGCCTCCGCGGGTGCCTCCGCCTCCACATTCCGAAGTCTGCCCTGGCGAATTCTGATCCCTTTGGCGATCGGCATGGTGATCGCGCTGATTCTGGGAGCACGATTCCTGGAGCCGCTACTCGAGGCGCATCCGGTCCAGATGCGGGCGTTGTTCTTCGGATTGGTGCTTGCGGGTATGTACGTGCCGGCTCATATGGTGATCCGCACGTCACCGGGCGCTTGGCGCGCGAAGGACCTCGCCGTCGGGCTAGTGGCTGCGGTCTTCCTCTTCTGGCTCACGGGTGTGCCACCAGCCAACATCGCTGACCCCAGCCCGATCGCGATCGTCCTGGCTGCAGCCGTGGCTATCTGCGCGCTCGTATTACCCGGAGTCTCCGGTTCATTCCTCCTGCTATCGGTCGGCATGTATGAGACGACCATGAGCGCGGTCAACAATCGGAACTTCGCCTACATCGCACTCTTCGGACTCGGCGCCGTCATAGGTCTCGCATCGTTCGTCACGCTGTTGAGGTGGCTACTCACACACCGTGCTCGCAGCACCCTCGTCGTGATCACCGGGCTCATGGTGGGGTCTCTTCGGGCGCTCTGGCCGTGGCAATCCGCGGACCGTGACCTGCTCGCGCCGGCTGCCGACATCTCCATGGTGTTGCTTCTGTTCGTTGCCGGAATTGTGGCCGTCGTGGGGCTGATTCTCATCGAACGCCGGCTGGGAATCTCCGAAGAGCAGACAGACTTCGACTGATCGGCGAGATTCTCACGGGAACGGGCCGAGGCCTATGCTGCGATGGACGAAGGCTGCGAGCTGTGCCCAACGGCGTTGACCGTGTGAGGATGGATCGTTCTTGAGATACTGCCGGTAAAACCAGGACAGCCGAGAGGAACCAGTTATGCCCATCGCCACTCCCGAGGTCTACGCCGAGATGCTGGGCCGCGCCAAGGAGCACTCCTTTGCGTTCCCGGCGGTCAACTGCACGTCCTCGGAGACCATCAACGCAGCGCTCAAGGGCTTCGCTGATGCGGGCAGTGATGGCATCATTCAGTTCTCCACCGGTGGCGCGGAGTTCGGCTCCGGTCTGGGCGTCAAGGAGATGGTGACCGGCGCGGTGGGTCTGGCCGAATTCGCCCATATTGTCGCTGAGAAGTACCCGGTCACTGTCGCGTTGCACACCGACCATTGCCCGAAGGACAAATTGGACGGCTATGTCCGGCCGCTGCTGGCGATCTCCTCGGAAAGAGTGGCCAAAGGGCACAATCCGTTGTTCCAGTCCCACATGTGGGACGGCTCGGCCGTCCCGATCGACGAGAATCTCGAGATCGCTCAGGAGCTGCTGAAGCTGTCCGCGGCCGCCAAGATCATCCTGGAGATCGAGATCGGGGTGGTCGGCGGCGAGGAGGACGGCGTCGAGGCCGAGATCAACGACAAGCTTTACACCAGTGCCGAGGACTTTGAGAAAACCATCACCGCCCTGGGCGCCGGTGAGCACGGCAAGTACCTGCTGGCGGCCACGTTCGGCAATGTCCACGGCGTCTACAAGCCGGGCAATGTCGTGCTCAAACCTGAGGTTCTCGCCGAGGGGCAGAGGGTGGCCTCGGCGCAGTTGGGCCTGCCGGAGGGTTCTCAGCCGTTCGACTTCGTTTTCCACGGCGGTTCCGGGTCGTTGAAGTCCGAGATCGAGGACTCCCTGAAGTACGGCGTGGTCAAGATGAACGTCGACACCGATATGCAGTACGCGTTCAGCCGGCAGATCGCCGGCCATTTCTTTTCCAACTACGACGGAGTGCTCAAGATCGACGGCGAGGTGGGCAACAAGAAGGTCTACGACCCGCGCAGCTATCTGAAGAAAGCCGAGGCCGGCATGGTCGACCGGGTCATCGAGGCGTGCAACGACCTGCACAGCGCGGGCCGGAGTGTGACCGGCTAACTGGCCGGTGCCTGGCAGATCTTCCACTGGTCGTCGCGGAACTCCAGATCGAAGCTTCGCGTTGAGCGGGTCCGCGGCGCATACGCCATGAAGGTCGTCACGTTCGCCTCGGCGTGATCGCCGTTGACCACCACCTGATCGATGCTGGCAACCACCGGGTACTGCTTGGCGGCAGCCACTCGCGAGTGCGTTTCAGCCCAGGCTTTTTCGTTGTAGCGGACGTAGTTGTCGCGGGTGGTCCCGCAGGTGATGCTGCGCAGCGTCGACAGGTCGCCGTTCTGCACCGCGATGTCGAAGTCCTGGATCGTGGCCCGGACCATTTCCTCCTGGGACACCTGCGGGGCAGACGCGCGGGTCAGCAGGATCGTGCCGAGGATCGCGATGGCCGCCAGCGCCGCGACAACGGCCACGATGGCCGCCACCCAAGCCCAGTTGTGTTTCTTCTTCGGCCGCTGCGGCGCATCACCACGTGGCGGAATCAGTTGGGGTGTAACGGGTTGCTGCTCGCCGGGCTGGCCGCCCTCGGTCGAGGAGAACACTTCGGTGGCGGGGTCCGCGGGCTGGTCAATGATCTGGGTTGATCCCGCGTCGAATCCAGACGGTGCGGTGAACCGCCGCTCCCCGGGTTGCCCCGTCTGATCCTCGGCCGGGTCGGCCGGGTCGGCCGGTGCCATGACCTCGGTTGCCGGTTCGTGGTCGGAGCCTGGGGTTTCAGCCGTCTCGTCGGTCGATTCGCCGGTGTTCTCGTCGGGCTGGCCAGGCCCTGTGGGGTGCGACATCCCTGCTCAAATCCTTTCCGGTCCTAACCCGACGACGGCGTCCTAACCCAACGACGGCGTCCGTCACTCACTGACGCTACGGCGGAAGCTTAACCATCAGTGGTGACAGGCGCCCGCGGCCGCACGCCAGAATCCACCCGGCACAATGGTGCGTATGACTCGGATGGGCGATCTCCTCGGACCAGAACCGGTGCTGCTGCCCGGTGATCCCGCTATAGAGGCGGAATTAGCCGCTGCGGACAACCCTGCCACCGTGGCCGCGGCGCATCCGTCGGCCTCGATCGCGTGGGCGTTGCTCGCCGAAGAGGCGCTCGACAACGACCAGGCGGTCACTGCCTACGCCTACGCCCGCACCGGTTACCACCGTGGGCTCGATCAACTTCGGCGAAGCGGTTGGAAGGGTTTCGGTCCGGTGCCGTTGTCCCACGGGCCTAACCGGGGCTTTCTGCGGTGCGTTGCGGCGCTGGCCCGGGCCGCCGAAACGATCGGTGAGACCCCGGAGTTTCAGCGGTGCCTGGATCTGCTCGACGACTGTGATCCCTCGGCCCGGGCGGAGCTCGGCCTGTCCTGACGACAGCGCGCTACCGCTTGCCGCTTTCACATTCGCAGTCGGTGGCCGCGTCAGGTGGTTCCACCTGAACCGTCGAGTGGTCGAGGCCGCGCGCGGTGAGCACGGTTCGGGCGTCGTCGAGCACCAGCGCTGAGTGGCGTCTGCTGGTCAGATGCGCGGTGACCATGTCCTTGCCCGGCACCAGGGTCCATACGTGTAGGTCGTGGACTTCGGTGACGCCGTCGACAGCGCCCAGCGCGGTGCGCAGCTCTTCCACGTCGATGTGGCTGGGTGATGTCTCGGACAGGATGCGCAGTGCGGTCCGAGCCAGCGAAATGGCGCGGGGCAGCACCCACAGCGCCACCAAAACGGCGACGACGACGTCGGCGTAGGGCCACCCCGTGGTGACCGTGACGATGCCTGCGATCAGCACTCCGACGCTGCCGAGGGTGTCGGCGATGACCTCCATGTAGGCGCCCTTGACGGCGAGGCTGGTCTTGGCGTCCGAACGCAGCAGGAGCACGACCACAGCGTTGGCGAGCAACCCTGCCAGTGCGACGACGATCAGCGGGACTCCGGGGACGTCGGGGGCGTCCCCAAGCCGTTTGAATGCCTCGTACAGGATGAAGCCCGCCACCCCGAGCAGAAGCACCGCGTTGGCCACTGCGGTGAACACTTCGGCGCGGTGCCAACCGTAGGTCCGCGATGGTGACGTGCTGCCGCGCCGGGCCAGCAGCACCGCGGTCAGGCCCATGAACATGGCCACCAGGTCGGTCAGCATGTGGCCCGCGTCGGCCAGCAGCGCGATGGAATTGATCGCCAGCGCGGTGGTCAGTTCGACGACGAAGAAGATCGACAGGATGCCCGCTGCGATGAGCATGCGCGAAACGCGGGTGTCGGCCTTCCCATGATTGTGTCCCGCACCCATGGCCTGAAATATATGCGGATAGTTGCATGTATGACAAGGCGGTGGGTTTCGGCGCGCTCGGTAGCATCGCGTGATGGGTGAAAGCCGGGAGTCCCCCGTGTACTACCTGGTTGCCACCGCAGGCTTCCCGAATTTCGGCGACGAACTGATCCTCGACGGCTGGTTGCGCCACCTCAGCGAGGTCGCACCCAACGCCGAGGTGTGGGTCGACACCCACTCGCCGGGTCCCAGCCAATTGCTCTTCGGGCAGGCCCATCCGCGGGTGCGTTTCGTCGACACGCTGTGGCGACTGTGTTGGGAGGCCCCGTCCGACGATCCGTGGGAGGTTGCTTCCTGGGTGCAGAATGCCATCGCCAACCCCGGGATGGCGCCCCGCTGGCACCAGGGCATTGTGGCGCTTCACCGCCTCCAAGTCGTTCACGTCCTCGGTGGCGGGTATGTCAATGCCGTGTGGCCGCGGCACGTCGGTCTGCTGGCGGGGGCTGCTGCGGCTGCCCGGCATTCGGGGGCCAGGGCGGCGATGTCCGGACATGGGCTGACTCCGCAGCCGCCGGGTGCGGGCCCGCTGCTGGCAGCGCTGGCGGACCGATTCGACGTCGTCGATGTTCGCGACGCGGAATCGGCGAAGCTGCTCGGGATCGGCCCCGGCGTCGACGATGCATTCCTGACGATCGGGCTGGGACACCGCACCACCACGCCTCAGGAAGCCTGGCCGGACGCCCCGCCGCCTTCGGTGATGATCTGCCTTCAGTCAGACATGAACGACATCGGCAATGGCTCGGTGGCCGGTGTGGCGCTGTCCATGTTGCGCGCGTGGGCAGTGCGTCCCGAGCAGGTGTGCGTGGTCGAGGGAATACCGCGGGTCGACCGGGAGGTCTACGCGCTCATCGAACACGAAATGCCGGGGGCGCGTTTCTACCCCTTTGTCGATGTCTGGGCCAACGGTCTTCCGGTGTCCGCCGGACAGACGTGGATCTCGACCCGATTTCACCCGCACTTGATTGCCGCTGCGGCCGGCGCGTCTGGTGTGGCGATCTCGATCAGTCCGGACTACTACGCCACCAAGCACCGCTCGTTGATCGAGCTGGGTTCAGGCTGGACGCTGGCCGAAGACCTGGACAAGGTGCCCGAGCGACCGACCGGTGCAGGCTTTGCTCCGGGCATCGTGCAATGGCTCAGAGCCCAGAAGCGCGCCGTCGCCAGTGCGATATACCCATAACCAGATACAACTGGCCAGTTGGTGGGCCCAGTCAGCTGGCCCAAGTAGCCAACTGGCGCACACCGGTCGCTCAAAACCAGGCCGACCAGAACCGGGTCAGCTGACCCCCGGCGGCCGACAGCGCGGTGGGCACACCGGACAGTTCGAACAGCCAGTACACCGCCGAGAAGAACCACTGATTGAGGCCCGGCGCGATGAGCAGGAGCAATAGCAGGAAGAAGCCCCACTGTTTGGCGGGCTGCAACGCGCGCTGCGTTTCCGCACTGAGATGGGGCTCCAGCGCGGAGTAGCCGTCCAGGCCGGGAATGGGCAGCATGTTGAGCAGGAACGCGGTGATCTGCAGGAAGCCCAGGAATGCCACGCCCGCCCAGAACACCGAGTGGGCCGGGTCGTACATCAGCCGGGTCAGCGTGAGCAGCAACACCGCGAACCCGAGGTTGACTGCCGGGCCGGCCAGGCTGACCAGCGTCTTTTGCCGCTTCGTCATGAACCCGGTCTGGAGGTACACCGCGCCGCCCGGCAGGCCGATGCCGCCCAGCGCGATGAACAGGACGGGCAGTCCGAGCGACAACAGTGGGTGCGAGTACTTCAGTGGATTGAGCGTGAGATATCCGCGTATGGCGACGTCGCGATCACCGAACCGCCATGCCGAGTAGGCGTGGCCGAACTCGTGCAGACACAGTGTCACCAGCCACCCGAAGATGACGAAAACGAAGACGCCGAGGTAGGCCAGCGGCCGGATCTGCTGCGCCGAGAGCCACGCCACGGCCCCGCCGACCCCGGTGAGCCCGACGATGGCCAGGAAGATCGGGCTGGGCCGCACCGACTGATGCAGTGGGCGAATGCTCACGCCACCAGGCTATCTGGGGCAGTTGGGCCCGTTGTCAGGGGCCGACGCGCAGCCAGCCCTGAGTATGCCGATAGAAGGTGGAGCGCCGGACCGGCCGCGGCGCCGGCTTACCGTCTCGGACCACCAGCGCGCCGGCGGTGCCCAATTGGGCGGCCCGCCCGGTCACCCAGCGCCTGGGGCGCCAGCGGCCGGACCCGGCGCTGGCACGTAGACCGGGCATCGCCGCGGTCGGCTCTATCCGCACACCGGTCACCGCACCGTCGAACAGCACTGCGTCGTCGACCACAGCCTCGCCGCGGATCTTCCGGGCGCCCGCCTGCGGTAGCCAGTAGGCGACGTGTGTGAGGACACTGCCGGTCTCGTCACGGATGAGCGGAACCCGGGTTGCGGCGCCGTTGCAGGCGCGCCGCCCATGCCACGGTCGCCGCACATGGGCCACCTCGATGTCGAGCCGATCCTCGCGCAGCAGCCGGGTCAGCACCGCTGCCAGGTCGCCATGTGAGCCGACCACGATGATGCGGCGATAGCCGACCAGCCCGTCGAGGTCTGGTCCGGTGTCTACGACGGGAAGCGCGCCCAACCCCCAGGGCGCCCGGCGGCCGCCGAACAGCAGAACCGCGACTTGTGAGTCGTCCAATCTGCTCCTTGTGAAACGGGCGATGATCAGGTCGATGTTGATCGGATAGGGTGGCTCACCGGCTGCACACATTATCGAGCGCGGTACGAGCAGGAGATAGCGCCATGCCGGCAATCGTCCTCATCGGCGCCCAGTGGGGTGACGAGGGCAAAGGTAAAGCCACCGACCTTCTCGGTGGTCGCGTTCAGTGGGTCGTTCGCTATCAGGGCGGCAACAACGCCGGCCACACAGTGGTGCTGCCGACGGGGGATAACTTCGCACTCCACCTGATTCCTTCGGGCATCCTGACCCCGGGCGTCACCAACGTCATCGGCAACGGCGTGGTCGTCGACCCCGGTGTGCTGCTTGACGAACTCCAGGGTATCGAGGCGCGCGGGGTGGACACCGATCGGC
>Ga0114921_10000107_pt1 | contig 33053 bp, 34 predicted proteins | sample BentaG_FD_87016 | JGI IMG/M metagenome (GOLD analysis project Ga0114921, IMG submission 87016) | Deep subsurface microbial communities from South Atlantic Ocean to uncover new lineages of life (NeLLi) - Benguela_00093 metaG | ecosystem: Environmental > Aquatic > Marine > Oceanic > Sediment ... | reverse complement strand
TAGACTGGCTAGACTAGCTAGATTAGCTAGACTAGGAAGGAAGGCTAGACGGGTAAGGCTAGCAAGACAGGTAGGACGAGAGAGAGGAGAAAGGAAGATTAGATAGGCTAGAATATCTCTGTACTTATGAAAAGCGAGTAAAAACAAAGATGAGTCTTAGGGAAATAAGATTTCACTCCCCCAAAACAATAACCGAGGCAGTCGATCTCCTAGCAGAACTCAAAGACGCACGCATTGGCGCTGGCGGGACAGACCTCTTAGTCGATTTAAGGCAAGGATTGATAGAGGCAAGAGACATCGTATCTATTCAAGAAATAAAAGAACTCAAGAGAATAGAAAAAAAAGACAATAAGATTCGCATCGGAGCTGCTGTTACATCTCAAGAGATTATATCCAGTTCCCTCATAAATCAATACATCCCAGCCCTTAGCGAGGCTGCTGCGGCAATGGCATCCTCCCAAATTCGGGCTCTGGCAACCATCGGCGGAAACATCTCAAGCGCAGTGCCTTCCGCAGATCTCCCTCCGCCCTTGATAGCTGCAGATGCTGATGTTGAGCTTCAATGTGTAGAATCCATTCGCCGAGCATATCTTTCTGAATTCTTTACAGGTCCAAGAATAACAATCTGTCGAGCCGAAGAGTTGTTGACCCATATTCTTATCCCTTTGCTCCCGCCCAACACAGGAATATCATTCCAGAAATTCGCACTTAGAGAAGCAAATGCTCTGGCAGTTGCTTCTGTCGCCTCGAGGCTTACTGTCCAAAACGGAAGAATTGATAAGGCGGCCATTGTTCTAGGGGCAGTTGCTGCCACTCCTTTGTTGGCTCTAAAGGCTTCTGAATATCTGTCCGGCAGCGAACCTTCAGATGACCTCTTCGAAAAAGCAGCTTTAATGGCTAAAGAGGAGAGTAGACCTATATCAGATATCAGGGGTTCTGTTTGGTATAGAAAGGAATTGATTCAAGTCTTAGCCCGTAGAACTTTGCACGAGGCATTAATGCGAGCTCAAACAAAATCAGGCAGAAGAAAATAGTCTTATGGAACAGGATAGAAGACAACACCGAATCGTGCTCCTTAAAGTAAACGGCGAAGAGCATTCTGTTGCCGTTAAGGATGGGGAAACTCTTCTTGATGTTCTGAGAGACAAGCTGAGACTTACCGGAACAAAGAAGGGGTGTAATCTAGGAGTGTGTGGAGCCTGCACAGTTCTTGTTGATGGGCAGCCTAAAAACAGTTGCCTTCTTCTGGCGACATCATGTGAAGGAGCTGAAATAGCTACCATCGAAGGGATTGCGGACGAAGGCATGCTTCACCCCTTGCAGCGAGCCTTTATCAATCACGGAGCAATCCAATGCGGCTTTTGTACGCCTGGAATGATTCTAAGCGCCGCAGCCTTGATTAAGAACAATCCAGATCCCTCAAAGGAAGAAATCAAGGAGGCTCTTTCAGGAAATCTCTGCCGATGCACAGGCTATACCCGGATTGTTGAGGCAGTAAAAAGCTGGAAAAAGTATAAAGACACAAAAAAACCCCCAACCCGCTCCTACGACCTCGCTCAGTTCGAAACCGTTGGCAAGAGTCTACCGAGGGTTGATGCAGCCGCCAAGGTCACAGGTATGGCAAAGTTCACAGCAGATTATTATTTTGGGAACATGCTCTACGGGAAGATCCTTCATTCACCCATCGCCCACGGCCGGATTAAAAAGATCAGCACAAAAAGGGCAGAAAAGCTTCCTGGAGTTAAATTGGTTCTAACGGAAAAAAATGTGCCGGATATTACCTACGGTGTTTCCCCAGCCCGCTATGATGAACACATCTTAGCCAAAGAAAGGGTGCGCCATGTTGGAGACGAAGTAGCGGCTGTCATTGCGGTGGATGAAGACACAGCAGAGAGAGCATTAGACCTAATTGAAGTTGAATACGAGGAGTTGCCGGCTGTGTTTAATCCCAGGGATGCTGTAAAAAAGAGTGCTCCCCAGCTTCATGAAAGGTATAAAAATAACATCAACACTCGTGTTGACCACCATTTTGGAGATGTCGAAAAAGGATTTGCTGAGGCTGACTACATAAAAGAAGAGGAATTCATCGGAAATCATGTCTACCAGAATCCCCTAGAACCGCATGCTTCCATCGCTTATTGGGAAAATGATGGCTCAACTCTTGTGCTCTATTCTTCTACTCAAGTTTCCCATTATGTTCAGTACATGGTGGCCCGTGTGCTTGATATCCCTTTAGGTAGTATTCGAATCATACGTCCTCCTGTAGGAGGAGGATTTGGAGGCAAAGCTGGTACAACTCCTCTTGATTTAATCACCGCCATTGCCTCAAAAAAGACAGGAAGGCCTGTAAAAATGGTCTACAGCCGCGAAGAGATGTTTATGTACGGTAGGGGAAGACACAAACAGCACATGAAATTTAAGATCGGCGTAAAAAAAGACGGAAGAATAACCGCTGTGAAAAGTAAGATCTACCTTGATGGCGGAGCTTACTCATCTTTCGGGGTAGTAACTGCCTATTATGCCGGGAGCATGATTCCTACCCTGTATCATATCCCCAATTACAGATACGAAGGCTTCAGGATGATGACCAATAAACCGGCCTGTGGGGCTATGCGCGGCCATGGCACTCCCCAGCCGCGTTTTGCTTTCGAGAGCCTTCTGAATATGATTGCTGATGATTTAGGAATTGATCCAATCGAGATACGTCTCCGCAATGCCATGGATCCTAACACTCGAACCTGCAATGACCTTGATGTTCGAAGCTGTGAATTTAAAGCCACTTTGAAAGAAGTAAAGAAGAAATCTGGCTGGAAACAAAAGTACGGTAAGCTCCCTGCGGGAAAGGGAATTGGAATCGGCTGCGGCGGATTCGTTTCAGGTGCAGGGTATGCTATCTACAGGGGGCAAGTCCAGCGACATTCCGAGAAAAAACCTGAGGCTTTCATCAAGAAAGCTATCTTTCCTCATGCAAACGCCATAGTCAAAATAAGCGAAGACGGAACAGCCGCTGTACTTCTCATCCAGGCTGCCGAAATAGGCCAAGGTGCATCAACTGTTCTTTCTCAAATGTGCGCCGAGGCTTTATGTATAAGCCTCCACAGAGTCCGTATCCGAACCGAAGATTCTGACATCAGCCCTCTTGATTTAGGTGCCTATTCTTCCCGGACAACCCTGATGGGAGGGAACGCTGTCGTCATGGCCAGCAAGGGAGTGCTCCAAAAGCTTTTTGCCACAGTTTCCAAAATGTGGGATTGTGATCTTCAGGAACTTGAAGCCAAAGATAATCAAATATTTCACAAGAGTAGTAAATCAAAAGCCATGGAATGGGCAGAGGCTGCCCGAAAATATTTTAATGAACATGGACCTTTAGTAGGAACAGGCTGGTATAAACCTCCTGAAGGGCTTGGGGGAGATTACAAAGGAGCTGCAGTAGGAACTAGCCCGGCTTTTTCTTACTCAAGCTCTGTCTGTGAATGCAGCGTCGATCTAGAGACAGGAAAGGTGAAGATCGAAAAATTCACTGACTACCATGATTGCGGCACCCCTATTAATCCCCAGGCAGTTCATGGACAAGTAGAAGGAGCTATTGTTATGGGTTCAGGAGAGACAATCATGGAAGAAGTCATGTACGATGAGAGGGGTAACATCTTGAACCCTAACCTTCATGACTATCTTCTGATGACCATAAAAGATATCCCTGAAATCTTCAGTGGAATCGTTGAATCCTACGAGCCAGAGGGTCCTTACGGTGCGAAAGAGGTTGGGGAAGGGGCGACCCTGCCTGTGCTGGCCGCTGTAGCCCATGCCATTGCCAATGCTACCGGAGTTTGGATAAAAGAGCTTCCCATAACATCTGAGAAAATACTGAAAGCCCTGAAAAAGAAAAATAGAAAATAGCAAAATTGGGGACAGTCCCCAATTACTTTAGATTTTGAATGATTTGAGGGAGAATCTTCCCAGCCTCATCGTTTATCACATAATCAGCCAGGTCATCCAAAGGCGTTCCATCTTTATTGATGATAGCTACGGTTGCGCCTCCTTTTTTTGCTCTCAAAGGAATTTCAGCAGCAGGATAGACGACTAGAGAACTTCCAATAGAAAGAAGAAAATCGCAGTTTTCGGCTTCTTCAAAGGCATAGATGAGAATCTGAGGATTTAGAGGTTCTCCGAAGAAGACAACAGCTGGCCTAAGTGTTCCTTTGCATTCTGTACAGAGGGGAGGAATTTCGATCTCAAGCATGGAGAAGACTTCGTCCATAGAATACTCCTTGGAGCAATTTAGACAATAAATAATCCTTGTCGTACCGTGCAACTCAATCACAGAAGAAGAGCCTGCTTCCTGATGGAGTCCATCTATATTCTGGGTGATCACGGTTTTTAAATTCCCGACAGTCTCCATCTCGGCAAGGGCTAAATGAGCATTGTTCGGTTGTACTTTATTTAATTGTGGACAGCGGACTTCTCGGAAGAAATTCCAGTAATAAGAAGGGTCTTTGTAGAAATAGTTGATGTTTGCATACTTATCGGGGTCGTATTTTTGCCAGAGGCCTCCCTCACCTCTGTAGGTCGGAATCCCGCTTTCAGCTGAGATGCCTGCGCCGGTGAAGGCAACAATGTAATTTGAGTTTTTGATATCAGATGCCACTGATTTTATGATATCCATCATAACCTCAATATACGGGCTGCATTTCCATACAGAATCTTGATTATGGATTCTTCTGCCAGGGGGAGGGCTTTGATTGCCTCAATATTGCTGGAGATGGTTTTTATTCCTGGCCAATCAGAGCCGTAGATGAATTTGTCGATATTTTTTTCCATATCTGGGAAGTAGTTCAAAAGATTCTTTGGAGGAAGTCCGGAGATTTCAAGAAAGAGGTTAGGATGAAGCCTGGACAGAAAAAAGGCCTTTTCGTACCAAAGGCCTCTTCCGCTGTGAGCCATGGCTACTGAGAGGCCGGGGAAATCAGTAGCCACATCATCAAGATGAATTGGGTCAGCGTATTTTATTTTTGAGCCTTTGAACACAGAAGATCCTGTATGGATGAGTACTGGCAACTGGTTCTCTTCAGCTAGGGCATAGAGGGGATAAATTTTGCTGTCGTTAGGATAGAAGTGGTTGTAGGAAGGATAGAGTTTTATACCTTTTGCTCCCATCTTAATGTATTTCTTAAATTCCTGAGCAGACTGGCTTGTCAGATAGGGATTGATAGTGCAAAAAGGAAGTAATACATCAATGCCCTGGCAGAACTCAAAAACGTATTCGTTGGGGACGATGCAGGAGGTGATAGGGCTTATTTCGGGCAGAATCACAGCTCTTTCGATTAGATGACTTTTTAAGTAGGCGGCAAATTTCGTTTGGTCAGTCATTTCTTCATAGCGGTCGTAGTAATCTGAATTGGCCGCCTTTTGGTAAGCGTGGATTTGTTCACTCCAGTGTTCCTTCAGACCGATATGGACGTGAAAATCAATTATTTTTAAATCATCTAGTTTGTTTTTCATGCTGATCTAAAAAGGTTATGCATTGCTTTTTTTTGAAGAAAGAACTCTATCAACTGGTTTGTCAGGGTGTATGAGATGTTCAATTGCATTGGCGTAATAACGGAGTAATTTAATCTCATCTGATGCAGCACGATACAAATAATTCTCTTCTGTTACCAGGTGCCGCAGTGTCAACATGCGCAGCCCCACATCAATCGTGTAATCCCAATCGCTACGGGGAATATAAATATGGGCTCCATGCTCTTCGAGCTTGCTAATCAGGCTTTGCACCCGAGCCTTGATTTCCAGCTCAGAAAGAGTCTTTTCTGGGTTTTCAGCAAAAACATAGGCAATGAGTGATGTGGGCGATACAGGAATAAGATTACCAATTTTATGCATTAGGTCTTGAGCCAGTACCTTTACTTTTTCGATACGAACTTCTTTTTCCATATTCTTGAAATCAACTTTGTGTTTTTTCACATATTCTCGCATGGAAAGGGGAGTGCCAAAGTTAACTACAGCATAGCCAAATCGATGCCATCTGCCGCGCAGCATCAGCCATAGGTTATGAATGATAAAAGACGATGTTGTATAGATTACACCTAAGAGAGATTTCTGTTTTGCCTTAGGATCGATGCTCATAAGCAGTGTTCGGTCCTCAAAGATACGGTCATAGTTTACTCCCGCGGGGATGAAAACAAGGTCTCGCTCTTTATCAGGATCAAATTCACGCAACATATAGTCCAGTAGGCCGATTTTAGGTTCCTCAAGTCTTCCGTCCCTGCTCAGCTTGCCTTCAGGGAACACTGCCTGCACCACTCCGGCTTCAGTCGCCATCTGTACATATCGTGCTAAGATACAGCGATACAGGGGATTTCCAGAACCACGTCTCACAAAAAACGCCCCCATTGCCCGGAGAAACTGCTGTATTGGCCAGACGCGTGCCCATTCTCCTGCGGCAAAGCTGAGTACTACTCTTTGTGAAGCGAAAAATCCAAGCAGGATGTAGTCCATATTACTCCGGTGATTCATGATGAACACGATGCTAGATTTTGGGTCGACTCTTCTGATACCTTCCTCATCGACAAAACCAACGCGTACACGGTAAAGCAACCGGGCCACAGATTTACAGAGCCAGCACCCAAACCGGTAATAGATAAGGGCATTGAAGGCGGGAGCGATTTCTTTGGCATAGCGCTCCACTTTTTTTAGTACTTCTTTGGAAGAAGCACCATTCTCTTGGCAATATTCCTCAACTGTTTCTTGAATTTGAGGGTCATACATCAGCCGGTCAATGATTACCTGTCGTTTGATGAGTTTAAAGGCTGGGAGAGGAAGGTCAAGACGTTTATCGAACTCTTCAATGAGGGTGTTCGAACGTCGCCGCAAGTACAATCTAATACCAGGAAGAAATAAGCGATCTAGTAAAGCCCAAACCGTGAGTGCGGCGCCCATGAGAACAAGCCATAAAGGAAGGCTAATGGTTTCTGTCATGATGATTATCTATGCTTCATTTTTTAATTACACGGCTGCAATCGTAATTTCAATTTAAAGAGCTTCTGTACCTATCCGTGTCCTTCATATCGAGGAGCTTCATTGGCATCTGGACTTTCATGTCTGAACCTTCCATGCTCCAGGAAATGAATCACTTGTTCTATTACCTCATTATTCAGGATGATAAATGTATGGCTGTGGGGAAGCACTATAAAATCTGACATGCCCTCAACTTTTGCTCTCTCGACCGTAACTATTCCATCATCTGGGCCCGAAAGAATCGTTGAATAAAAAGGATTAAAACTCTTGTTGCCTGTTATTATTCCTAGTTCAAAATCGACCGGTCCTAAATTTATCGGAATACTATCTTCACCTGTACCCAATTGCTGGCCTGCCGGCCAGTCAAATATATTAAAGAAAAAAGTATCCTTAAAGAAATCTACCAGTTCTGTCCCTTGATTAGGTGGACTTAGCATCACAACCCGCCCAAGATTAGGAAGTTCATGGTATTTTAAATAGTAGCGCATAACAATGCCACCCATCGAATGGGTCACAAAGTGAATTTTTAATACAGAATTTTTGATGTTTTTCTGGATTACATCGTTCAATATTTCATCTGCTAAGTATTCTATAGGATACTTAGTAGAAGGATAATTCACGTTGATAACGCTGTAGCCAGAGTCGGAGATATGATTTTCCAGTTTATCCATCGAGCGGTTCGTTCGGCCAAATCCATGGAGCAGAATAACATAAGCCCCTTTTTCCGGATTAGTCTGTCCTTCGTTAGATTCACAGCTTTGAATTGAGATGAGAAAAAAAAGAAAGAGAGCGAGACATGCGATTTTTAAATTTTTGTGTTTTGCTCCTTGTGGATGCTCAACAGGGAGAAAGAATAATGACGATTTCCTTAATCCTTTTATCACGGTTATAACTCTTATCATAGAAGAAATCTGAGGTCAATGATGCAAAAATTTTCTTGACAAAGAATATGAAATTTTATTATTTTTATGGTAACCAATATTGGTTGCCACAAAAGCATGGAAAAAGATCTTAACTCTCAGATTTTAAAAGCTCTCAAAGCCTCATCTTCAGGCCTCCAGATGGAGGAATTAGCAGAAAAGCTGGGTCTAACCCGACATACGGTAGCCAAGTATTTGGAAATTCTTCGGGCAGAAGGGAAAATCCACTACCATAAAGTTGGACGTACTAAACTATGGAAGGATATTTCTACAACAACCAACATCAGAATGCTAGGCATGGATGATCTTGATGATATCCTGAAAATCGAAGAAAAAATAGAAAAAGAGCAAAAGTTTAAGAGTCCGGATAGAATGGAATTTTTAAAGGAAACAGCTGTTTACCATCTCCAGCATGGAGATCCTCTCATGAATCTTGGGGCTGAAATTGATGGGAAGCTTTACTGTTACAGCAATTACCGTACCGGTTCGGACAGCCCTGAAAGTGCTCAAAAAGTAATGGATAAGGCACCGGAAGATACAGGACTGACCCTGGATAAGATACATTACACCGTAGGAACAGGCTATGGAAGAGTGAATGTTTCCTTTGCCAAGCGGGCCATAACCGAAATAGCCTGTCATGCCCGGGGAGCCAACTTCATGTACGGTCCATCGGTGAAAACCATTCTTGATATGGGTGGTCAGGATTGCAAAGCTATTCATTGTGATGAGAGAGGCAAGGTAACAAACTTCCTCATGAATGATAAATGCGCAGCAGGAACAGGACGAGGCATGGAAGTTTTCGCCGATCTTCTCTCTGTGCCAATCGAGGAAATGGGACATCTCTCCTTTAAGGTGGAAGAAGAACCAGAACCTGTGAGTTCCACCTGTGTTGTCTTTGCCAAGTCCGAGGCTGTAGGTCTTTTGAGAAAGGGCTGGCCCAAAGAGAAAGTCTTGGCTGCTTATTCTGCAGCGATGGCCCATCGAGTGGTAGAGCTCTTGGAGAGAATAAAAGTTGAAAAGGAATTTGCTGTGACTGGGGGAATTGCTAAAAACGAAGGCGTTGTGAAAAGGATAGAGGCTGAGTTAAAGATAAAAGCACTGGAGCCTGCCTATGATACCCAAATTGCAGGGGCTCTAGGCGGTGCGCTCTTTGCCAAGGCTCTTGTGGAGAAAGAAAGGGGATTGAGATAGAATGTTAGCCCACTATGGTTATAAAGACGGTTCGGGAGATTATTTCATCACCATTGATACTGACAAGTGTGATGGCTGTGAAGAGTGTGTGACTGCGTGTCCTTACGGAGTTTTGGAGGTAGGGGAGGACGAGAATGACCCTTTTAGGGAAGAACCCGTAGCTAAAGTTTCAGAAGATCATCGCAAGAAGATTAAATACTCCTGCGCACCTTGTAAACCTGAACGAGACAGAAAGACCTTGCCCTGTATCCAGTCCTGCAAACCTGGAGCCATCACCCATTCTTGGTAGATGAAAGCTAGACTAGCTAGACTGGCTAGACTAGGAAGCAACAGATATACGGATTTACGGATTAACGGTTAATTATATCCAATAAGTCTTCTTCTACGGATTTGGTGGGGGTTTCTATTATCCGGCCCTTTTCCTGACCATCTATGTAGATGACAAAGGTAGGAACTCTTTCTATGTTTTTTCCCTGAATGAATTCCTGGCGAGCTTCTCTTTCTCTCGGGATTCCACTGTAGGATGTAACTATAAGAGGATTATCTGTCATTTCCAGAATCTTAAAATAGGCGCTGACATGTCTTCTGCAGTCAGGGCACCAGGTTCCTATGAAGAGCTCAACCTGAACCTCCTTGTTGATTGATTTGAGCTTTTCTATTATTGCGGGGTTTGGTATATAAGAGGCAACCACTTCCTTCCATTCAGGAAGGTTCTTCAATATTTCTTCCTTGCTTAGAGGGCCAACCAAGACTTTTTGGCTCAAAATAGAAAGAGGCATAATGAGAAATAAACATGCAAACAGAGGGAATGTTTTTTTCAAGGTTGATTAAATTTGAGGATTATTAGATGACAGGCTCTCCTGCTTCTTCTTCGGTGAAGTATTCAGGTATGATTCCTAAGACTTCTATTCCTGCACCTTTTGCCATATCTATGAGTTCGATGACTCTGTAGTAGGGGAGCTTAGCATCGGCTCTGATGAATATTGTTTTATCCTGCCGTGTTGAGTAAATCCTCCTGAGCTCCTCTTGAACAAGGTCAAACTGATATTCTTGTTGGTTAATCTTCACAATCTTATTCTGAAGCAGGGTTAAAACAATGAGCCCTGCTGGAGTTGCTGAAGTTTCAGCCGTTGTTTCAGGAAGCTTTACATCTATTCCTTTCTGAACCAAGGGGGTAATAACCATAAAAATGATGAGTAATACCAATAAGACATCGCATAAAGGAACGACATTAGGTTCAGTTTTCGCCTTTCCCCTGGCGGGCAATGAAACAGCCATTCTTTCCTCCTTTTCACCTTCAGTATTAGATAATAATTGTAAGATATATATTTTTACTTTGTCAACGAGTTTATTGAATTTTTTCTCTTTAGCATATATATTTGAAGTGAGAAAGGAGGCAGGATGAGAGAATTAAAAGTGGAAGTGGTGGAGATCAAAGACCGGTGTGGGGCAAAACATAAAGTCGGAGATTGTTTTTATATTCGGGGTGAAGGAACCATTGAAATACCCGAAGGCAGGAAGGTCTGCCTTTATGCTTTAAACAGCCTTTTTCCATTTCTAACTGCCAAGCAGAGGGAAGATGAAATTCCTCAGGATGATTGGATTGCTGAGACGGAAATTTTGAATTGTCCTGACCCTAAAGGGGTTGCCTTTAAAATTACAGCAATGTCTTAGTAGTTTATCTGGTTTGTCTAGTTTATCTGGCTAGGGTTTGATGAATCAAATCCCCACAGATCTATCAAGATAGGGTTTAATAAATTAAATCCCTACATAAATATTCTTATTGTTTACTTTTACTAAACAGGATTTTTCGGGCATCATACACGATAAAAACAGCCAGTACGATCAAGACAACACTCACACTCCCTAGAAGATAGCTCTTCGCTTTGAAAAAGTTGTATCCCTGGTAGACTAAGGCGGCTAGGGTGGTTATTAGCATAAAATAGGCAGGGTAGATCGTATAGACTTTTGGCCTTTTTACTCCAACGAAGTAAGAAGAAACAATAATCAGAGCTAAAGCAGCCACGAGCTGGTTTGAGGCTCCAAAGACAGGCCAGATGGCTTTATAGCCCTTAGTAGCTCCCAGAATAGCTGCGAAAACAACAATAAAGGAAGAAGCTATCCATCTGTTCCTGAAAAGAGGCACCTGTTTACCTGTGAGTTCTGTAAGGATGAGTCGTCCCAATCTCGTAGCCGTGTCCAGTGTGGTAAGGACAAAAGCATTGAGCATCACCATTCCGAAAAAGAGCCCTATAGTTAAAGAAAGACCGGGGAGAGAGGAGATGAACTTTCCGTATCCTGTGGCGAAGGCTTGAATGGGGTCTCCAACAGATGTCATCAAGTACTGAAAACCAAATTGACTCTTGGTACCAGTTGGATCCCAGATCAAGGCACTCGATGCAATAAATATAACGAGCCCTGCCAGAGCAGCCTCTGTAAGCATGCCTCCGAATCCAATAACTTTTCCGCTTGATTCATCGGATAATTGCTTGGCTGTTGTTCCTCCGGCCACTACGGAATGGAAGCCGGAAATGGCGCCGCAGGCAATGATGACAAACAGCATGGGCCAGAGGGGTCCGCCTTTACTGGAGAAGGAGACAAATGCAGGGGCGTTTATAGTAGGGTGGGTAGCTATCAGACCAAGATACCCGAGTCCTAGCCCCAGGAAAAGAATCCAGGTGCTGATATAGTCTCGAGGTTGAAGGAGGAACCAGATAGGAAGAGAGGAAGCGATTAGACTGTAGATGATCAGGATGTAAAACCAAAAGTTTTGATTTGACATGCCAAGGATACTTGTTGGCAGGGAAACAGGAAACAATTTTCCCAGGTAAATTAGGGAAAAAAGGACTATAAGAGCAGAAATGGTGCCTGCTACAACGTTTATTCCTTTTCTGTAAATCAGCCAGCCAAAAATCATGGCAATGAATATGAGTCCAAAGGTAGGAATGACTATCTCAGGCTGAGAAACAAGGGTACGAGAGGCAACAACAGCGAAGACAGCTATTACCAAGGCTAGGGCCAGCCAGAGAAAGATAGAAAATATAATTTTTGCTCGCATGCCTAGAGTATTTTTTGAAATGTCTGCCAAAGAAGTGCCTTTATTCTGAACCGAGACCATCAGTGAAGTATAGTCATGGACAGCACCGAGGAAGAGACTGCCTAGAGCGACCCACAGAATTGCTCCCAGCCATCCGAAATATAGCACACCCAATAAAGGACCTAGAATAGGACCCGCCCCGGCAATGGAAGAGAAGTGGTGACCAAAGAGAAGGGGTTTTCTTGCTGGGGAATAATCGATTCCATCGTTTAGTTCTCTGGCTGGAGTTACTCGGCTGTCATCAGCCTGAACCACTCTTTTTTCGATAAAACTTCCATAAATCTTATAGCCTAAGATAAGCCAGAGAATAAGAATGCCCGCAATGATCAAAGCGTTCATCCTTCCTCCATTATCTTCTTATATACGTAAATGAGACAATGACAATTTACTTATTGGTGTTGTAGAAAAGATAACCTACAAGGATAATAAAAGCTGCAAGAGAAACAAAGTCACCAAGATTTCCTGGCCAGACCAGACCAATACCTTTAGGCCTCATCGCAGTGATGTAAGCATATATGGCTATTCCAACTCCTGTGAGGCCTTCTCCCGCGATAAAACCAGACCCTAAGAGGATTCCTTTTTCTCTTCTTACTCGTTTAAGCTCTTCATTATGACCAGCTCTTTTTTCGATGATATGTCTGACAAGTCCGCCGATATAAATGGGAGTCATGGTAGAAAGAGGAAGATATATACCTACTGCAAAAGGAAGGGAAGGGATGCCGACAATTTCAGCAAGGATGGCAAATGAACCTCCAACAAAGACAAGAGCCCATGGCAGGTCACCTCCAAGCACACCTTCAACGACAGTCTTCATCAACGTGGCCTGGGGAGCAGGGATGTCTGTTGAACCGAACGTAAAAGACTTACCCAAAAGCCAGACTGCTCCTGCGATAGCAAAGGCAGATGTTAAAACACCTATCAATTCTGTAGTTTGCTGTCTTTTGGGAGTGGCTCCGATAATATAGCCGGCCTTAAGGTCCTGGGAGATGTCGCCTGCTACAGAAGCTCCTACACAAACAACAGTTCCAACTGTTATGGCGGCTGCTTGTCCTAAGGCATCTGTCCATCCTAAAGCATAAAAAAGAAGGCTTGTCCCCAAGAGGGTGACTATTGTCATGCCTGAGGTGGGGTTTGAGGTAACTCCGACCATGCCTACAATTCGGGAAGAAACCGTTACAAAGCAAAAGGCAAAAAAGATAATGCAAACTGTGGCTATGAGTCTGATGAGGATAGTTGTGTTAACTCCGAGCACCTGGGGTGCTAGGATCAATATGACTGCGACGATAAGAATACCACTGAAAAGAACAGTTATGGGTAGGTCAGTCTCTGTCCTCTTTCTTCTCTGTTGCGCTTCTCCAGTGCCAATCTTGTACCCTCTAATGCTAAGTCTTAGAGAATTATACATTGTGGGAAATGATTTAATGACCGTGATGATCCCGGCCACAGCCACAGCCCCTGCTCCCACATACCTGATGTATCTTTCCCAGATTTCAGAGGGTGCCATTTGGGCTATGGTGTGAACTTTTTCAGGGAACAGAGGAATGTTAAGGTTCTCTCCAAAGTAGGCGATCAAAGGTATGACTCCAAGCCAGGAGAGAAGCCCTCCAGCCACCATTATCGCTGCAATTCGGGGACCAAGGATGAAGCCCACCCCTAATAAGGCAGGGGTAGGTTCCATTCCAAGTAGGGCTTTTTTCAAGACAGGAATCTTGAGGTAGATTTTATCAGACCAGAGTTTTAAAAATCCCACCATAGTTTTATAGATAAGACCGATTCCTAAACCGATAAACACATTCCTGGCCCTAGCTCCACCTTCATCTGCTGCTATGAGAACTTGGGCACTGGCTGTTCCCTCCGGATATGGAAGAATACCATGTTCCTTGACAATCAGAAATCTTCTCAAGGGAATCATGAAGAGAACTCCCAGTACGCCTCCCAACAGAGCAAGAGTCCCTATTTTGAGAATACTAGGATTGAATCCCCATAGGAATAAAGCTGGAATAGTAAAGATGATTCCAGAGGCTAAGGAAGAGCTGGCTGAGCCAGTTGTCTGAGATATGTTGTGGTCTAATATTGTGCTCTTTCCAAGGACAGGTGTTAATAATTTGAATGCTGCTACAGATATCACTGCAAGAGGAATAGCCGTGCTGATAGTAAGCCCAACCCTGAGACCTATGTAGGCATTGGCTGAACCGAAAATGATGCCAAAGACTGCGCCAACAATGATTGCTTTTAGACTAATATCTTTGTAGGTTGTTTCATCAGGGACGTATGGTTTATGTTCTGGCATCTTTTATATCCTTATTTTTTGGATTCCAAAACATGGTGAAGTTTAGCATACTAAAATTCTTTTTTCTAATACAAAAGCAAAAAAAGGGGCTTCGATGTTTGAAATTTGACAACAAAGCCAGCGCACAGTTATAATTCAGGCAGCTTAATCGTTTCAAAAGGCATTTAGAAAATAAAATCAAGACTATGGACCAAAAGGAAATTCTGGAGAAAATGGCAAAAATTAATAAGGAAGTGGAAAAGGACCAACTCAATATTATCAAAGAGAAAATACTCGAAAGGAACTTTCATCTTCAAAAATCAAAACGCAATGTCTTCATGCGCAAAATCTTAGAAAAAATTAGAAAAAGATTAATCTCAGAAATTAGCCATATTCTTCATCCCACCCTTGAAAATCAGAAAGAAATTAACCTGGTACTTTTAAAGGAAATTGAAAGACTAAAGGATGCTCATTCACTCAATGATGGCAGCCAGCTAAAGAATAAAAATGAAAAAGAGAGTACAAAGTCTCCTCAAGAAGATCAGAAATAGCAAGTTGAAAAGGTCGAAAAGAAATCGGAAAATAAAGACAATCGCAGTCTGTGCCGCACAAGTTCCGTTTTTTAAAGGAGGCGCTGAGGCTCACGTAAATGGTCTTGTTAGAGAATTAAAGAAAAGGGGATACGAGGTTGAACTCATCAATATTCCCTATAAATGGTATCCCCATGAGCAATTATTAAAAAGCATGGAAATCTGGCAATTACTGGATTTGAGCGAATCCAGCGGCAAGAGAATCGATATGGTAATTTCCTCGAAATTTCCTTCCTATTTTGTGGAACATCCCAATAAAGTCCTCTGGCTGATTCATCAGTACAGACAAATCTACGATTTATTCCATACACCTTATTCTGGTTTCAATCCTTCAAAGAAAAGAGATATGGAGCTGAGGAATAAACTCATTGAAATAGACACTCAGGCTCTAGAAAAATACAAACGGATTTATACAAATTCGAAGAATACAGCAAATAGGTTGAAAAAATTTAATAATATTGATTCTGTCCCTCTGTATCATCCACCAAAATTAGCTGGGGAATATTTCACTGCCGATTATAAGGATTATGTGCTTTCGGTCGGCAGGCTAGATCCCCTAAAGAGGGTCGATCTGCTGATTAAATCCTTAAAATACTGCGATAATAAGATCAAATGCAAGATAGCTGGCAATGGTCCCGAGCTCGAAAGACTCCAATCGCTTGCAGAAAAGTATGGAGCTTCTGATAGGGTTGAATTTCTGGGATTTGTTTCTGACGAAGATCTCCTTCAACTTTATGCCAATTGTTTCCTTGTTTTCTTTACGCCAAAAGATGAAGACTACGGATACATCACGCTGGAGGCGTTTCTGTCAAAAAAGCCGGTGATGACCAGCTCTGATTCTGGTGGGCCCCTGGAATTTGTGGTTGACCAACAGAATGGGATTGTTCTCCAATCTCTGGATGAGAAAGGGGTCGGAGCGAGAATTGAGGAACTCTTCTTCGATAAAGAAAAGTGCAAAACCTTTGGTTTAGACGGATATCAATGTGTTAAAGATATCAATTGGGATTTTGTCATCGATACCCTGGTCTATGGATAGATAAAAATGAAGATTGCCCTTTTTAGTCCATTAAATCCGATTGAGACAGGAGTGGCTGACTATACAGAAGAAATGCTCTTTGAGCTGGCTAAATATTTTTCTGTAGACCTTTATATCGAACAGGGTTACACGCCTGCGAATATGAAAGTTCAGTCTGATTTCAGTGTCACTCCTTTTAATCCTGATGCCTTCGATCCCTCAAAATACGATGAAATCGTCTATCATATGGGGAACTTCTATTCAGGCCACAACTACATATATGAATCTTTAAAAAAATATCCAGGAATTGTGGTACTGCACGATTATGTTTTGCAGGGTTTTTATGCAGAGAGGTACTTTAAAACCCGAAATCTTGATGAATACAAGGAGCTGCTGAAAAAGTATTACAGCCAAAAGGGTGAAGAGATTGCCGAAGATACTGCCGAGCTCATGCCCAATCCCATATGGGAGTCTGAAGAGGCCTATAAATATCCCCTTAATGAAGAAATAATCGAGTTTGCCAAGGCCATAATTGTCCATTCTAATTTTGCAAAAAATAGAATCCAACTCAGGAGCAGTAAACCGGTAATAAAAATAAACACCCATGGGTACCCTATCAAAGAGTTTGATAATAACAAAACCCGGGAAGAACTTGGGCTAGAATCAGAGGATTTCCTCATATCTTCGGCAGGATTTGTGAATAAGAATAAAAGATATGATGTTATTCTCTCAGCAATTTCGGAATTGAAAAGTCCCAAAATAAAGTATGTGATAGCAGGCAAAGATAAAGGAAATGTATTGGATAATGTTCTACAAGATAATGACAGGAATACTATCATAAAGGGACATCTCTCGTCATTGGAATTAGAGGCTTTAATAAGTGCCTCGGATGTATGCATCAATCTGCGTTATCCAACAATGGGAGAAAGTTCAGCGTCTCTGTTGCGAATGATGGGTTACAGAAAATCCTCCCTGGTAACTGATTTCGGTTCCTATGCAGAATTGCCCAGTCACTGCGTGATAAAAATTTACCCACATATTTATGAAAAAGAGATGATTAAGCGCTATATCACTGCACTGATTGATGATAGTGATTTTTGTCTATCCATCGGAAGAGAAGCTAAGGCATATGTTGAGAAAGAATGCAGTTTAGAGAAATGTACTAGCGATTACGCTCGGTTCATAAAAGAGCAGAGTCAAAAGTGAGCCCTGAAAAAAGCATACAAGGTGTGATAAAGATGGAGAATAATGAAAAGCTCAAACTTGAAATTGAGCAAATAAAAAAGAAACTCGCTGAGGAAAAAGAAAATATCGAAAGTATCGATGAGCTGATTAAGAAAAAGGTTGATAGGGAGGCTGGGATATGGGAGCTCGATGTTGGAGAGCTCGAGGAAGAGATGTGGCGCCGCTTTGCCTCTCTAGAGAAGAATGCCTTCTATACGCCGGGTGAAGAGATCAAACCAAGAGGGAAAAAGATAGCTTGGGTCATCTATCCCTTTAAAAAAATATTGAGGATAATTACCTTGCCTTTCGTAAGATTGCTGTTGGCCCGACAGAATCGACTCAACCGAGAACTTATCCCGCTGCATTTGGCTGCAATTTTAAGTCTACAAAAGATGAAGGACAGGCTCAATATACTCGAGGAGAGAACCACCAAGCTCATGGAAGAACAAGAAGAATTAGTTGATGAATTGAAAGCTCTTAAATCAAGCGCTGTTAAAAATAAGAAAGAGTCTTAGAATGGCTGATAATAAAAAACTGCTTAAGGCTGCTGAAAAATCTCCTGAGGATTTCAACAAGCAACTGAATGCCTATTTTAAGAAAAATAAAGAGCTCTCTGCCGATTTCTTATGTTTTCTCTTTCTGAGAATGATAAAGAGAAACACTGCTCATGCTGTCGAGTATTTCCTCCCTCGCTTGATCGAAACGATTTCCATGAATCAAGGCATCCAATCGGCTTACAACATTCTTTCACGCTTGGAAGTCGCGCTGAACTTTCGCAAGCCGAGCATTGGCCTATATGACAATTCCTTGCATTTCATTGGGGGGGCACAAAAATATGGATGCACGCTTGCCCATGCTCTGCAGAATGACTTCGACATTACCTTTATTTCGAATAAAAGTATTAGCCTCCCAGAACTTGAAAAATGGTACAACCTTGACCTATCACATTGCCCATTAAAAATTATCAAAATTCCTTTTTTTGAGGAGGATGAGCAGGAAAAAATTCTTGTAGATCCGGCTGATGTAGATTTAAAAAAGGATAATCCCTTCCACATCATAAGCAAAGAGAGTGGTAACTACGATATTTTTATCAACAATTGCATGCTGGAAATGGTCTATCCAATGGCAAATATATCTGTATTCATCGTCCACTTCCCTGAAAGGGAAAGATCCCGGTTTTTTTATGTCGATAAATACACAGAAATTATTCATAACAGTCTCTACACGGCAGAATGGATAAAAAAGAAGTGGGATTTGATTCCCCATAAGCACATTTATCCACCTGTCGATATGGATAAGCCAGATGAATCCCCGGAGAAAGAGGATATTATACTATCCTGCTCCCGCTTCGATCCGGGTGGAAACAAGCAACAAGCTGAGATGGTTAAGGTTTTTGGAAAGTTGATTAAACTACATCCAGATACGACGAAAGGATGGAAGCTGGTGCTTACAGGGGGCAGTATTGCTGAAAATAGATATTTGGAAAAAATAAAAAAAATGATGTCCCAGAGCCCGGAACTGAAGATAGAACTAAGAATCAATGTAGCGGCTGATGAACTCAAAACAATCTATCAGAAGGCAAAAATCTTCTGGCATTTTACGGGTCTCAATCAATTGGATCCGGCCAAGGTTGAACATTTTGGAATGACCATCGCCGAAGCCATGCAAAATGGTTGTGTTCCGGTTGTTTTTAACGGTGGCGGACAGACAGAAATCGTAGAGGACCAGGTTTCTGGATTTCTTTTTTCGTCAGAGACAGATTTAATCGATAGGACGATTAAACTCATGGATGATTCAAATCTCATGGATAAGCTCAGCCAGAATGTCTATCAAAGAGGAAAACAATTTCACAAGAATATCTTTATCGATGACGTAAGAAAGCACTTCAACCAATTGCTTGAGGATTATTGTTCGATTGATTTAAGCTATGGAGAAAATTCTTCAGGAAGTTAGAGGAAGGGGATAATTCTTATCTTATAAATTCATACACATAATCAGACCCAAATTTCTTTTTAAGCTGCAGAGAAGAATAATCTCTAAGTTTACTTTCCTTTTTTTTCCACTTCTCAGGTTTGTAATGGGCTGTATGAAAAATTATGTACTTGACGCCTAAAGTTGCTTGACTCTTGCTCTTGATCATGATCGAACTGCCATCCTCATGTTTCATATGAACGCGTCTGAGGCCGAGTCTTTTGAAGAATCGCACAGATTGCTTGCTCGGAAATTTTTTAAATAATTGCCGCAAAGATCTATGCTCAGGAGAAACATACCCACTGTGACCATTGACAAGATCCTTCCAGTGAAATGTGGAATAATACATGTACATGTAATCATACCAATGATTCGGACTGGGAAGTTCAACTACTGCGAAGTCTCCTTCTTGGTCTGCAAGCCATCTGTAAACCAGGGGGGGGTTGTTAAAATTCACTTCTACGTCAGGTCTGAGGGTCTCATTGATTGGAACCGAAGAAAAATATTCAACCAAAATCAATAACGGGATTATCAGCAGTAGAGCCTTCTTGTTTATCCTTTTCATTAATCTTGTGACTCCATAGCCAGCGAGTACTCCAATTCCAAGCATTGCTATCATGCCAAACCGACTCACAACTCGGATACCATCAAAACCTGGAATCAACCAATAAAGAAGATGATAAGGGCCGTATGAGAAACTCTTGTTACCGAAATAGATGATGGGACCTAAAGACAGAATAATTGCCAGCAGTGAAAGGAGGAGAAAAAATCCTTGGTGTGTGCCAAGGGCATGGACTCTTTGGTCTATTGGGCTGTCAAAACTTGAAGATGATATAATCTTGATAATCTGAAGGGACAGAATGCAAATATGATCCCTGAAATTATTCCGGCTAATCTGTTTTTGGTGAGCTTATAGACTAGCAGATAGGTGCCAAAGCCACACAGTACAAATGACAACAGAAAGATAAAATTAAAACTGAAGATCATATTCTTAGATATAAGCCATATGGGCAGGACAAGAAGAGCTGAAGCAACAAAATGCTCTGAGTAAGCGAGCGTCAACCTGTGCGGGTAGAATATGTTGGCATCAAAAAATCCCTTGATGTCTGTTGTGAATTTATGTATATCCCAGCTCAAAATCCAGGTGTTTAAAACAGAGTCACCTAAATCTACGAGCGAGTTCCCCATCTTCTGAGGAAGAGGACGTAGCATAACAAGGGTGAGTAAGATAAAGAGAAAGAGTACCCAAATATGTTTTTTCATGAACAAATATAATCTGGTTTCAGTTTTTAACGTTTTCCTCTGTTGAAGCGGAAAAGAGTTTGGCAAGAGCTCTTCTCGCAGACATTATTATGTCTATTCAACAGAATGTGCAAACATTTAAGCAAAAATTTTATGGCCTAATCCTATTCTCTCGATAATAAAAGGTTTAAAATCTGAAGGACCTTCAGAAATGACAAATGCTTCTCTTAGTTTCTTCTGAATCATTGGAAATAGACTTATATCCTTGAGATAAACCTCAGCTAGAGCTTCTTCTTTCTTAATTCTGTCGCCAATTTTCTTTCGAATAAAGAATCCTGTTTCTCTATCCATTTTCATTCCTGATTCTACTCCACAACCTGCTAATTCGTTACATAAAAGAGCCATTTGCCTCATTTTTATCTGATGAATATAGCCTTTTTTCAGAGAGAGGACTTTTCTTCTTACTTTAGCCAGAGGAAGCAGAGAACAATTATCGACAACAAGAGGGTTTCCTCCTTGAGCTTTAATCATATCTTTGAGTTTTTCAAGAGGCTTACTTTCTTTGACTATTCTTTTGAGGTATATCTTAGCTTCTGTTTTAATGAGAACTCTTTTTGCCATGAGGAGCATTTCTGAGCCTATTTCTAGAGCAAGTTTCAGGACATCCAGAGGGCCATTTCCTTTGAAAACCTTTATAGCTTCCCAGACTTCTAAAGAATTTCCAATTGCTTCTCCAAGGGGCTGATCCATGTTACTCAGAAGAAAAGAAGGTGTGATTTTTATCTGATTACAGAATTTTTTTAAGGATGAGATAAAATTTCTTGCTTCTTCCAGTGTCTTAAAAGAAGAACCTTCTCCTACTTTTACATCAAAGACAATCCCTTGTACTCCTAATATTTTTTTTTGGCATAAGATGAAGTTTTGGACTAGGAGGGGGTCATTTTTGGCAGAAAGTGTATCACCAAGCACATGCTTCTTTTTATTAGCCTTTGCGATTTTATCAGGAAACGATGCAATAACGCCACCTACTTTTAGGAGCTGTTGATTGATTTCATGTAGACTGAAGGAAGTCTTAAGTCCGGGGATGGACTCAAATTTATCTAAAGTTTTTCCTTGGAGGTTAAAGGACCGATCAGATATCACAGGAACAGCAATGCCAGCAGCTGCCACAAGAGGGACAAGGACTAAGCTAACTTTATCGCCCAGCCCTCCCGTAGAGAAGTAAGTGATTTTGGGCGATTTTATATACGGGAAGTTAATCGTTTTTCTCCAACTTAATAGAGTTTATTCACCGAGAAAATATCTATACATCAATAATTTCCCCCTCCCTGGTGGGAGAGGAGAACTTGTAGAAATTTCACTGTATGTGGTTTGCATCATGTGTAATAAATTTATACAAATACAAGGTAAGAATTTTTCTGAGTTGCGGAATTGTGGAGGTACAGAGAATCTGACTTTTATCTTAAGGTTTCAATGGTTTTTTCATTATCGCTTGTTTTGAAAACAAGGAGTGCTTGTCCTTTTCCTGAAGAAGTGCCGTAGCAGTACTCGATGTTGATGATGGCGTTTCCAAGCAAAGCACCAATTTCTGCCCCTGCGCCAATACGGTCTCCAATTTGAACTGTAACCACTTCATTTGTCGAGACTTCATATCCTAAAGATTTAAGGGCTGTCATGGCTTTATCGTTGTCAGAAGTAATGAGCAAAAAATGCCCTTTCTCTTCCTCTGCATAAGCACACATGGCTTTCAGGTTTATGCCAGCATTTGCCAGAGTTCCCAGAACTCGCCCTAATATACCGGTTTCATTTGGAGTAATAACATGCAGTTCACTTTCTTTGATTACGTTTTCCACTTCTGTTCCTCCTATTTTAGCACTCATTATACCAGAAGTTTTAAATTAAACAAGAAGAAAATAAGAAAGCTCGGGTTAGTGGGTGTGAAAACACGCAGCTTTTGCCCCAGCGAGTCAAAAGCAGCTCGGTTTCAGGCCTCGCTCTCACAAAATGGGGACAGTCCCCATTTTGTAAACCGTGCCCACTCGGCCTTCAAACGGTTTTATCACCCACTAGCCCTCGCTATACAAGTAAATTGATAACGTTAGTAATGAAAGTAAAGATTTTTTAATAAATCCAGCCTAATCTACAGAGAAAGAGATTATTTGTATTTTGTTTGACAATGCTTATAATTTAGTACGGATATTTCCATAATGGAAAGAAAGAACACAGTCAAAGTGGCGATAATAGATAATTCCATCTACCCTGAAATCTACAATCCAGTAGGACACTGGCGACGCTGTCTGGATGTGGAATGGGCTTCTTTTGAGGCAAAAAAAAGTCGTTTTCCTGATTTCAAAAATGGTTTTACCCACATCATCTTAACCGGCTCTGAGTCTTCTGTGCTGGAACGGGATAAATGGGTGTATGAGGAAATTGAAGTTATTCAGGAAGCAGTTGAGAAAGGCTGTTCCATCCTAGGAAGCTGTTATGGACATCAGCTTTTAGCTATGGCTCTGGCTGGTCCTTCTTGTGTCCAGAGAAGTGAAAAGCCTGAAGTGGGATGGATTTCCATTCAAATAAAAGAGTTAAATAATATCTTAGGTGAAAAAAAACGAGCTTATTCCTTTTCCAGTCATTTTGATGAAGTTGTGAACTTGAAGGAGTCATTTACTATCCTAGCTTCCTCGAAACACTGTCAGATTCAGGCTTTTCAGTTAAAGAACAAACCGATCTGGGGTCTTCAAATTCATCCTGAGATGGATGTACCTTCAGCTAAGAGGTTTCTGAGAGATCTTATTCGCTCTGGATTCGCTAATAAGGATGTATTTGAGGAAGCTTTAAGATCAAATCCAAGGGAATCGGGTCTCATTTGGCAGATTGTAAAGACTTTTCTCAAGGCATGATGGAAGGAGTAATGTGGATAAGTTCTTATTTTTCATACAGTTAAAAAATCTCTTTTTTTTTCTGTTTTTTCCTTGACAAAAGAAGTGATTTATATTTACATATAAAAAACCTAACTATGTAAAAGGAATACAGGTAGAAAGGAGGAACTAATGAAAAACAAAAGATTGATACTGTTAATCATCGGTGTATTTATTATTTTTTCTCTGAATTCCTTTGCAGAAACGAAAAAACTCAGAAGGATTGGACTTTATACTTTATGTAAAGTCAGGGGAGATATCCCCACAGCAGAGGTGATGAAATCTATTGTCGACCGTTACACTGGAGATATCAAGTACGGTCTTGACCTTGCCGGGTATGGGGATTTATACCTTCCCTTTATAGAACAGATAAAAGCTGCTGCTTTTGTGGAAAAATCTCTTCCCATTGGCGATAAAATGATATGGATGCTCTATCGTTCTAGAGGAAGAGTAAAAGTCGTCCAAGATATTGAATGGGCAGGGAAAAAACCCTTAGATGTTTTTTCCTTCACGGTGAAGAAGGATTACAAAATCTACGAATTCATCATGCCCAAGCCTTGTGGAAATGTAGCCCTCCGCAAAGTCGAAGGATTTATTTCTGATGCAATCTGCGACATCAAAGTTTCGCCTTCAAAGGCGAACGTGAATGACCCCATTACGGTGGATATGAGCGGTTCAAAAGAAGCAAAATCACTGGAAGTAGAAGTCATCGATGCTCAAGGCAAAAGAGTCGCCTCCAAAAAGTTATCTCCTGAGTCTCCCAAATGGCAGACTAGCCTCGCTAAACCTGGAAATTATACCTTCAAAGGAAAGGCTGTGAATCTCGAGGGCAAAGCTTCTACAAATCCATGCCAAGCTAAGGTCTACATCAATTTTCCTCCTGTTTGCGACCTGGCCGTGTCAGCCGGTGCAGTCGAGGTAGGCGAGCCTGTGACTATTGATGCTTCAGGTTCGAGTGATCCTGATGGACAAGTTGTCAGAGCTAATTTTGAGATTATGGATGAAGCAGGAAACGTGGCGGATCGATATTCGATTAGCCAAAAGCCTTTTACCTGGGAGAAAGTCTTTGAGAATCCAGGCTCTTACTCAGTGACAGTGGTGGTGACTGATGATTTTGGAGGAGTTTCAGAGCCTTGCAGAGCCCGTATAGATGTAGCCCTGAAAAAGTTCTTTATCTTGGCAGGGGCGAATAAGATATGGGTGCGAGGGAGCTATGGTTCCTACGTTGCTCCGTCTCTTGGATTTCTGTATAGAGTCGTTCCTGGTACTTTAGACCTCGTTCTTGCTGGAGGTGGAGCTATTAACCTTAGAGGAGATCCCTGGAAATCTTTCTTCCTCGCAGACGTAACGCTCAATGTTAATGCAGGACCTGCTTTCTTTAGCGGTGGCGTAGGATTTAACTCTAAAGTCAAAGAAGAAAGAGATTCTGATTTCGAATTGATCGGTGGTGCAGGATTCAATATGCTTAAAGGCAATAGTCCGTTTGCTGCAATTTTTGGTCAGGTAAGAGTTCCTGTTGGTTCAGGCCGCACCTTTTCAGATCATCACAAATTCGTGATTGGCTTCAGGTTCTTCTTTTAATACAGAAAAAGTATAGGTAGCTAAGGATAAGGCCAAGGAGATTCTCCTTGGCCTTTTTTTTAAGCGGATTTTCCCTTGTTATGCTTTCCTGAAAAGTTAAGGTTGGCTTAGAGATGAAAGTAGCAATCATCGGAGCAGATGGCCAGCTTGGTTCAGATTTAGTAAAATCATTTCGGAAAGAGGAAGCGATTCTTCTTTATTATCCTGAGTTTGACATCACCCAACCTGATAAAGTTAAGAAAGTTCTGTCTAGCCTTGAAGCAGATGTCATCATAAACACAGCAGCCTACCACAAAGTTGATGAATGCGAAGATAATCCTCAGGAGTCTTTCCTAGTTAATTCTATAGCTGTTAGAGATTTAGCCTTGATATGTAGAGATTTGGGATTAGCCCTGGTTCATTTTAGTACGGATTATGTGTTTGATGGGAGAAAAAGAAAGCCCTATGTTGAAGAAGATGCACCCAACCCACTGAGCGTCTATGCAACTTCTAAGCTCGCAGGAGAGTACTTTGTGCAGAATATTTTAGATAAATATTTTATCATCAGGACTTGTGGCCTTTACGGAGAGGCAGGGTGCTGGGGAAAGGGATATAATTTTGTTGATACACTGGCAGCACTAGAGAAGCAAGGAGAACTCTTGAAAGTGGTAAATGACCAGTGGGTAACTCCTACATCCACAGCAGAGTTAGCCGAGAGAATAAAGGAGCTTATACTGACAGGTCATCACGGACTTTATCATTTGACGAATGAAGGAGAATGCACCTGGTTCGAATTTGCCAAGACTATCCTTGCATTCATGGGGAAAAAGCCCAATCTCATACCAACTGATTCGAGAGCCTACGGAGCTAAAGCTAAGAGGCCACCTTATTCAGTTTTAGAGAACAAGAAGGCAAAAGAAATCGGGCTTACGGAATTTCCCCATTGGAAAGAATCGCTTGAGCAGTATTTGATCAAGAAGGGATATGTAAAAAACGAGACTAGCTAGACTGACTTGATTCACTTGACTAGGTCCTGATTTTATCTAGAATATCATCAGGGAGCGAGCAGACTTTAGCTTTTGAATCCGTCACGACGTGAACCGTATAACCCGTAGCAATTAATTTTTTCTCTTTCCAAGTCAATAACTCATAAGTGAATATAATCTTTTTTGGTTTAATATCTTCTAAGGAGATGCGTATCAGGAATTTTTCATCGTATCTTAAAGGTCTCATATACCTACAAAAGGCCTCTGCTACGACTAGATAATATCCCTTTGCCTCAATATCTTTGTAAGGAACGTTCTTTTGACGGCAGTATTCTGTTCGACCTATTTCAAACCACCCGAGGTAACTCTTGTTGTGGGCAACCCCCATTTGGTCTGTTTCGGAATAGCGAACTCTTTCTTCTATTTCAATAGAGTTCTTTTTATCTGAATCAAGTGTGAATTTATTCCCAAATTTTTCCGAGCTTCGATATCTCTTCATTATAGTACTTTCGGTAGAGAATATCCCATTCTCTGCTACCTTCTTCGATGGATTTTTTCTGCGATTGAATTTTCTCGATAGCTTTTTGATCAATTACATCGTAGAGCTTTATCTCTTTTTCGATGGATCGAACAATGGCTAACCTGATTTCGTTAGATTCATCCATAAATTCTACTTGATCGTTTTCAAAAAGAGCGTCGAGTATAACACGCGCTAGATAGTTAATTTTTTCTCTTGATAGCCTAATCATCACAGCACCATATTTCTTTCTTTGGCCAGCTTGATTTTTATCATCCTGAACATGGTTTGGTATTCGATGTTTTCATTTCTGATTTTTTCAATGTGCTGGCTGAGAATTTCCCTCACCTCTTGATCAAGCTTGTCTTCTTTTTGGAAATCTTCATAGACAAGATTAGTAATTTCTTCAAGAAGCTTATTCTTATCTTCTGAGATTATTTTTTCCTCTTTGATAAGATTTTTCACGATCACGAAAGCTATATGTTCTATTTGATTCTTACTGAGTCTCATTTCATAAATAAAATACACTAGATCTGCCGAAAATTCAAGGGTTGAATGGCAATATTGTTAAATAAAATCCAAATTATTGGATAAAATTTAAATGATAAGGCCAAAATGACAAAGGAATGGGGTCAGGCCTTTATAACTTTTATAATTTAAAAATAAGCTCATAAGGCTAATAAATTTTATAAAAGTTATAAAGGCCTGACCCCGATGATGTTAGGATTATTTTCTCTTAGAGGATAAATACAGGCAATAGATAAATCCCCCTAATAAAAAGACGACGAGAAAGATCATAAAAAGTATAGCTTTAATGGTCATTTCGGTTCAATATTTTTTTGGTGATTGTTTTGTTGAGAAGAATAAACACTCCTAAGGCTATGATCCATTGAAAAAGGACTGTTCCTACCGAGAAGGAAGAGAATATTTTAAGCCAGTTATGTGGGTTTTCAGTGTAGCTCGTCCAGAAGAACCAAGTAATCATTGCCAGGAACTGAAGAGGAATAAAAAACATAATTAAGATATTAAAAAATTTTGCTAGTAACCTGTGATTTTTAGAAGGTAAAATTACTTCCCTGAGAAATTTTTTTGTTCCAAATTTTATGACAGAAACAGTGAGAAAGAAACCACTGACCAGAAGTCCTAATGACCAGACCCAATCTTGGTTGCTGAAGAATCCCATGCTAAGAGCAGAAGGGAGACCTAACAAGAATCCACAGATCGCTATTACTGCTATGGATTTCTTTCGACACAATCCAGCATCCATAAGAATTCGTGTGTCAAGTTCGAGCATAGAGATAAGGGAAGAGAAGGCAGCAAACGAGAGAGCAAGAAAAAAAAGGGCCAGAAAAAAAGTTCCACCAGGAATTTTTGAAAACAAGTTAGGAATCCAGATAAAAGTCAGACCCTGATTATCAGTTTTCATGACTTCAAGTACTTTTTCAAGAGAGAAATCCTGAGTGGCAAAATAGGAAAAGACAGTGGGTATCACAGCTGATGCTGCCAGAATAGAGGCCAGATTATTGCCAAAGCCTAAAGTGGTTGCTGTTAAGATAGGATTTTCTTTTTTGTGGGAGTAAACAGCATAGGTAAGGATTAATCCCCAGCCTGCACCAGTTGACCAGGCAGACTGGCTTAAAGCGTTTAGCCAGACTCTGTAGTCAGCAAGCTTAGAAAAATTTGGCGAGAAAAGAAAATTCAAGCCTTGAGAGGCCGAAGGAAGAGTTATAGCTCGAAAGCAGGCTATGATTAGGATGAAAAATAGGGAAGGAATAAGGATCTTGTTAGCTCTTTCTATTCCCTTGACCACCCCTCGGTAGATTATGAGAGCCCCGATTGAAATGGCCATGAAATGGAAAAGGACAGGTTCCCAGGATGCAGTGAAGCCGTGCCAGAATTGTAAGGATTCTCTTTTTATCAATCCCTGGAAAGTGGTGGCAATGAAATATTTTAGGCACCAGCCAGTAACAACTGAGTAATAAAACATGATAGCCGTAGTGACGAAGGCAACAAAGGTCCCCATCCAGGCAAATTTTCTACCCATTATCTTCCCGAAAGAGCCGATAACACCTAATCTTGTCTTTTTACCTATGGAAATTTCAACGATAAGGAGAGGGATGGACCAGAGAAACAGAAAAAGAAGCCAGGCGATGATAAAAGCACCACCGCCGTTTTGAGAGACAATTCGGGGGAAACGCCAGATATTACCTGTGCCTACAGCCATTCCCAGGCCTGCGAATATGAATCCCCATCGAGAGGTGAACATCTCTTTTTTTTCCATGGACATTTGTTGATTCATCACCTATTAGCAAATAACTAAAAAAGGATGAAGAATGTTTTTCTCAGGTTTTTTCTTTGCTAGTGCAAGAAACTTCCCTTCCAGGCTGAAAAGCCTGAAAATCATTTCTTCCTCTTTTAGGTCTGGAGCTTGATGAGAATCCTGCCGGACCATTTTTGAGATATTATCAGGCGAGACTGCGTTACCATTTTTTACCAAAGCAGAGCCTTTATCTTTGAGGATGACTCTTGGAAATTGGGGGAGGAGTAATTCTAGGGGGATAAGGAAATCTTCGAATTTTTTTTGACCTGCCAATCTTTTGATTTCTTCTTGGAAGAAGGCATTAGATATTCTGAAGGTTCCTATTTCTGTTCTGACTAATTCAGATAAATGGGCTCCACATCCTAGAATTTGACCAAGGTCATGGGCTAAAGAACGAACATAGGTTCCGGCAGAGCATTTAACTTCAAAATCAATGAAAGGAGGATGATATTTTTTTATTCTAAAGAAGTGAATGAAAATACTGCTTGGTTTTAGTTTCACTTCTTTTTTCTGCCTGGCCAGCTTATAAAGCGGTTTTCCCTTGTATTTTTTTGCTGAGAAAGGAGGAGGAATTTGATTTATTTCTCCTTCTAATTTCTTTATAGCGTCTAAGATTAATTTTTCTTCAGGCTCTTGTAGATTTGCCGAAGAGGTAGGTTCTCCTGAAGAATCGTAGGTGTTAGTGGAAAAGCCGAGTTTTATTTGGCCTTGATAGAGCTTGTCCAATTTCAAAAAAAAAGGGGAAAATCTTGTAGCTTTTCCGACAGCAATGAGCATGAGGCCAGTAGCCAAGGGGTCTAGAGTTCCAAAGTGACCTATTTTTTGGATGTTTAAGATTTTCCTGATCTCAATGATAATATCGTGAGAAGTGCACCCTTGATGTTTGTTTACGAGGATAAGACCATCCATAAAATGATCCAGATTAATATTTTGCTTTTCCTCGTGTTCTGATTTTATTGTTTTCGATGAGATTTTCTACAATTCCTGGGATTTCTTTCAGCAGCTTTTCGTAATTGCCAGAAACTGTAAATCCAGAGGAATGAACATGACCGCCTCCGCCAAAATGTTCTGCAATGGCGGCCGCATTAGCACTTCCTTTTGAGCGGATGCTTATTCTGAAGACGTCTTTTTTGATTTGCTTGAAGAAGAGCACAATTTCCACTCCCTTGATAGAGCGTGCCAGAGTGGTAATATCTTCAGTATCAATTTCTTTCAGATTAAGTTCATCTAGGTATTCCTTGAACATGGTAATGATGGCGATGTTTCCCCTCTTATTAATTTTTAACGTAGAAAGGACTTGGCCAAGAAGTTTAATTTTTTCAGGGGGATTGTTGTTAAACAACATCTCAGAAACTTTTATGGCACTTGCACCATAGTTGATTAACTTGTTGCAGACTTCAAAGGCTTTTGCGGTGGTATTGGAAAACTGGAAGGATCCAGTATCTGAAACGATGGCAGCATAAAGTTGATTAGCTATTTGAGGAGTGAATTTGATCTTTAATTTTTCTGCTAGCTTGAAAGCCATTTCTCCAACAGCGGAGGCCTCGGGTTCGACCCAGTCTATATCTGCATAATGGTCATTGGAATAATGATGATCTATGTTAATTTTGAAGTAATTGTCTAGGTTTTCATGTCCGGAACGAGAGACATTGGCGCATTCAAAGAGAATAACTGCATTAAATTCTTGGGGATAAATATCGCCAATCTTGATTCTTTCAACGTCTGGGAAATGATTAAATGGAACAGGGATTTTATCTTTGTTTACTATTGCTATTTCTTTTCCTAAAAGATCTCCCATAAAGGCTAATGCCAGGCTCGTACAGATAGAATCACCATCTGGCCTAAGATGAGAGGTTATGGCTATTCGCTTGCTTTCTAGTATTTTTTGGCTGATTAAGGTAACGGGGTCATTTTTCATTTTTTCTGGCCATTTTTATTAATTTTTCAATTTTTTCCTGTATATCTGGAGTTCTGTCAATGGAAAAAATTAGCTTGGGATTATACTTTAATTTTACTCTAGAGGCAATAGATTTCCTTAGAAATCCCTTTCTTTTTTCTAGCAGGTCAAGAATTTCCTCTCTCTTTTTTTGACCAAGAAAACTTATGTATGCATGAGCTGTCTTCAGATCGTTACTCATGTCGACTTCAGTTACAGTGATTAGGCCAGAAAATGAATTTTGAAATGTTTCTATAAGCAGGCGGCTTAATTCTTCTTTGATTAAACTGCCAACCCTTTTTTGTCTTCGACCAGTCATAGTTTGTCTCGTTTATCTAGTTTATTTAGACATGGATCACTAGACAAACAACTCCTTACTTTCTTTATTCTTGAGTTTTGAGATTTGAACTTTGAGTTTTTCTCTTCTTTCCTTTCTTCCTAGTCTAGCCAGTCTAGCTTTAAAAGTAGTGTATTCGAGAATTAATGATATTACCCTCTATATTTTTTTCCGCATCTTCTATGATTTTATTGAATATTTTATCAATGGGTTCTTTATGGCTGTTCACAGTCACCAAGCCAATTTGAGTTCTCTGCCATTTGTCATGATAGTCTAATTCGGCATAGGCCACATTGAATCTTTTCTTAATTCTATCCTTAAAACTTTTTAATATATTTCTCTTTTCCTTTAGAGAATGTAGATAGGGAAGATGAATTTCTAAAGAAAGAAATCCGATGACCATTAGATCACCATGGCAAGAAGTTATTCTTGCTTCACTTTTTCAGTTGTAAAGGCCTCTATGATGTCACCTTCTTCTATATCCTTGAATTTTTCGAGTCCGATGCCGCATTCATAATCCTTCGTAACTTCTGTAACATTTTCCTTCAGGTGTTTCAAGGAGGAAATCTTACATTGGTGAATAACCTCATCACCTCTAATTACTCTGGCATTGGCATTCCTGACGATTTTTCCATCCAGTACAAAACATCCAGATATTGTTCCTACTCTTGGAATATTAAAGATCCTTCTTATTTCAGCTCTTCCTAGGTAGGTTTCCTTTAAAGTTGGTTCAATGAGTCCTTTTAAAGCTTTCTCTATATCCTCGGTTAAATGATAAATAACATCATAGGTTCTTACTTCCACATTCTCTTCTTTAGCCAAATCTATAATTTTTTGAGTGGGTTTGATGTTATAACCTATGATGATAGCATTTGAAGCCGAAGCGAGAAACACATCAGATTCTGAGATGTTCCCTGTGGCAGAATGAACAGTCTTTATCTTGACTTGATCAGTACTCAAGGAGGGAAGAATATCCCTAAGAACCTCAACTGAGCCCTGAACGTCGGCTTTAATAATAAGGGAAAGTTCTTTTATTGCCTCTTCCTCTATTTTCTTGAAAAGATCGTCCAGAGTGAAATGCTCTGGTCTTAATGGTTGTTCTTTTTTTAATTGGGAAAGGCGGTATTGAGCGACTTTCTTTGCTTTTTCTAAATCTGATACAGCTTGAAAGATATCGCCTGCGACGGGAACAGCGGAAAAACCAAGGACTTCTGCTGGCATCGAAGGGTCGGCGTTTTTTAGTGGCTTTCCGTATTCATCAAAGAGGGCTCTTACTTTTCCGTAGCAAGTTCCAGAGATAAAAGCTTCTCCTTGGCTAAGTACACCTTGTTGAATAATTACGGTAGCGATCGGACCTTTTTTAGCATCCAGGCGAGCTTCTAATATAACACCTTGGGCTTTTACATTTGGATTGGCCTTGATTTCGATAACATCACTGAGGAGAATAGTCATATCCAAGAGTTCATCAAGGTTTGTTTTTTCTTTGGCTGATATTTCTACACTGACAATGTCTCCTCCCCAGTCTTCAACTAACAATCCTTCCTTAGATAATTGTTGTTTGGCTTTATCTACATCTGACTCTTTTCTATCAATTTTATTTATGGCAACCATTATGGGAACATTTGCTGCTTTGGCGTGATTGATAGCTTCCTTTGTCTGAGGCATGACTCCATCATCAGCAGCGACAATAAGAACCACTATGTCAGTAAGTTTTGCCCCTCGAGCTCTAAGCTGAGTGAAAGCTTCATGACCTGGGGTATCTATGAAAGTAATTGGCCGATTTTTATGAAAAATTCTGTAAGCCCCGATATGCTGGGTAATACCTCCCGATTCTTTTCCTACCAAGTTAGATTCCCTTATGGCATCTAGGAGGGTTGTTTTGCCATGATCAACATGGCCCATTATTGTGACAACAGGAGGCCTAGGGATCATCTCATCTGGCTTGCTTT